>Ga0233431_1004022_pt1 | contig 16476 bp, 16 predicted proteins | sample SI_118_April2016_FD_179867 | JGI IMG/M metagenome (GOLD analysis project Ga0233431, IMG submission 179867) | Seawater microbial communities from Saanich Inlet, British Columbia, Canada - SI_118_April2016_200_MG | ecosystem: Environmental > Aquatic > Marine > Inlet | place: Canada: British...
ATCAATAAGATTATGAGAGATAGTTGCCAGTTTGATTGTAGGTTTATAGTGGAAGGTATTACAAAAAGTAGGATTTTTAGTTTTAAAATGGCTTCTACTAAAGTATATGCTTCCATCAGTATCAAACAAACCGCGGACAAAATATTTCTTTTCTTCAATAGTCTCAAAATGAGGGATGGTGACAAAAAGTTTTTTGCCAGGTTTTAGTTGAAATGTTTTAATTAGATGTTGTACAAACTTTTTATCAAAAACATAAATCCCACAAACTCCAATAGAAGGATATTTCCTTAATTGTGCTTTCCGTTGAATTTCATTATTAAAAATCTGGTTAAAAGTTGGAACAATTACTTCTTGATAAAATTGTAATTCTTCAGTTAAATCTCCAGTGATGAAAAATTGGTTACGACCGCCTTTAGTACTAATACACCCATCTCCAAAATACCAACCTAAAAATTCTGCAATTTTATTATTCATTCATATCACCTCTTTGTTTTCATATGATTAAACAAAGAGTTTATGAAAAATAATAGAACTAATCGTTTATAACTTTTGTCCGAACTTGACCAGTGGGTTGTGGCTTATTTATGATAGTAATTCCGAATCCACCATTTCTTAATTAATGGTAAACTTAATGTAGAAAATACAAATCCTCCCGTAGGTACTAAGGCATTTAACCAATAATAAGGAACATTAATGATCCAAAAGAATAAAACAACAACAAAATAAGTCATTAGAGTGATTATGATTCTTCTAAAAAAACTAGTTTCCCACGCTTTGTCTGCTTCGACTCTTCTATTTCTATCTTTAATCTTATTAACTTCTAAACCCAAACTCTTTTGAGAAATCATTTTTTCTTATTCTTCATCTCTTTTAATATTCGAGTAAGTTTATCCATATCCTTTTGCAGCTGTTGATTTTCTCTCTCGGCTTTTCGATTAATTGCATGGTCATAGTGAGCATCAATTCTATCTCTTTCAGCTTGTCGGTTCTGAGTCATTAAAATTAAAGGTGCCTGAATTGCTGCTAAGCAAGAAAGGGTTAAATTCAATAAAATATACGGATAAGGATCAAATGGTTTATTTATTAACAAATAACTATTAATTCCCATCCAAACTAATAGAAAAGAAAAGAATATGATTATAAAAGTCCAACTACCACCAAATTTAGCAATTCCATCAGCTGCTTTTTGTCCCAATGTTAATTCTTGATGAAACATTGGATGATGTTCCTTGGTAAGATGATTTTCCTCTTTTTTCTTAACCATTAACTAAAATGATTTTTTTAACCTTTATATAATTTACTTTAAACTAACAGAATAATTTATAAGTGATTTCAATATTATTTACAGTATGAATAATGCATTATTACTTATTTTAATAATTATGGGAAACTTATCCTTATACTGGTTATTCTTTGGAAAAAAGAAGTTTGATCAAAAAATGCAAAAAGAGGCAGATGTTAATGGCAGATAGAGCAATAGTAATTGATCATTTAAAATTCAGTTATGAAGGGCTATTTAATATGGCTGAGTTACATAAATTGATAGGAGAATTCTTTTACAACCGACATTGGGACTTTACAGAAAAATTAAATGAAGAATTAATTACCCCAGAAGGTAAACAAATTCAGGTTATTTATGAACCTTGGAAAAACGCTGGAAATTACTGGAAACTTAAAGTTAAAGTTAAATTAATTGCATCAAACATTAAGGATGTGGAAGTTGAACATGATAAACAGACATTAAGATTAAATCAGGGGATGGTAAAAATGACCATCGACGGATATATTTTCTTCGATAGAAAAGGATTTTGGATTGATGGATCTCCATTTTATTGGTTCTTAGCTGTATTGTTCAACAAATTCTTCTTTAAAGGACATTATGATAAATTCGTAAGGTGGATAGAACATGATATGGACGAATTATTATATAAAGTAAAAAGTTTTACAAACACATACAAATATACATACCAAACATAAAATGATAAGCGAGATTAACTTTGAAAAGTTCCTGATAATTAATGGTAAAGAACTAAGTTATAAAGGAATTTTTAGAATTGACGATTTGTATAGTACAATTAATCGGGCAATTGAAGAACAAGGTTATACTAAAAGAGAAAAAAAGAGTGAAGAAACAGTTAGAGAAGAAGGAAGAAATGTTTATGTTGAACTTCGACCTTGGAAAGAAGTTACTAGTTACTTAACTTTAATGATTAAAATCAAGATTATTGCAGATAACATTACAGAAACAGTTGGTGTTGTTAATGGAGAAAAAAGAGTTTTTCAAAATTCTGATTTAAAAATTGTATTTGACGGATGGATTTTAACTGATTACAAAGATAGATGGGGTATGAAATCGTTCTTCTGGTTTGTTAAAAATATGGCTAGTAAGTATCTCTGGAAAAGCAAGATTGAAAATGAGATTTTTGGAGAATTGGCTGGAGACGTTGCTCACATTTATGCCCGAATTAAAAAACAGTTGAATTCTTATCGTGGTGGAGAAGGTGAAATTGTTAGGGAAGAGGACGTTATTAAGGAAGTTGAAAAGGAATTAGAAAAAGACATCGCAGAAGCCAAGAAAGAAGTTAAGTTTTAATAAAGAGAAAATATAATTCTAATTATGAAATATAAATCGTTATATGATTCCATTGAACTAACAAAGAAGTATCAAGTATATGAAGGTAATCTGGGTGATGTATTAACTGATATGATTAAAATTTTAAGTAAAAAGAACAAGACCAAACAGGATTATAGTAATCTAGCATTTCAATCGCCAAGAATAGTTCGAGCATTAGTAGATTATAAAAACAATAACCCTAACGACAAAACACTTCTTAGATTATTAAAGGACGGCATTGAAATTTCGTTAAAAATTTATGAACAATATGAAGATCCCAAAATAAAAGATGAACTGTTAAAATTAAAGAAAGAAATAATTAAGTTAGGACATGCAAATCTTCTTAAAACAAGAATCCACCAATATCATGATTTTATTAATCTTATAGCATCAAAACCTGAATTGTCTCAAAAGGCCGCAGAGAAATTAAATAAAATTGTTGGAGAGGAAAAAGCAATAATGCTTGTTATAGGGCATGGTGCCATAAATACTGGGATGGATGTTTTTTGGAGGTATAAAGATTTAAGCGGTAAAAATAATTTGTTATTCCATGTAGTTAGGTTTTCAAGAACAGAATTTAAGAAGTATGAAGACAAAGTTCCTCAGTTAACACCAGATGAAATTAAGTATCTTAAAAAGAAAGCACTAGGAAGAGAAATAATTGTTTATGATGAGAACTCTTATACTGGTAAAACAATAAAGAAAGTGGTAAAATATCTCTCTGAAAATGTGTTTAATCGCCATAAGATAAATGTTCTTTATAATATTGATACTAAGAATTTAAAGATTTAAATCATAAAAACATTTGAATCTTTCTTACACAACTTCTCCCCTTAAATCCCAAGTAGTTGTCTTTACAATCTTCACGTTAACAACTTGTCCTAATTTAAATTCACCTTCAACAATTACTGGCTTATAAGAACTGTTTCTACCAATAAACTGGTTTTCTTCTTTTCCAAGTTCATCAATAATAATACTTCCTTCCCAGCCCATCCAACGTTCGTTTTGTAATCTAAAGATGTTATGACAAATGTCTGTGATTACTTTTGACCGGTGTTTAATAACTTCTGTGGGCAGTTGTTTCATCTTAGCTGCTTTTGTTCCCGGCCGCGACCAAAATTTTGAAATATTAATTACATCAAAAGAATTCTGTCTAATTGTTGTTAAGGTTTGCCAATTATCCTCATCTGTTTCCTTAGGAAAACCAACAATAATATCTGTTGCTAAGGTAACTCTGGGAAATCTCTCTTTAATTTGTTTAACCAAATAATTAAACTCTTCAACAACATAGTTTCGATTCATATTCTCAAGAACAGTATTACTTCCAGATTGCAAAGGGATATGTAAAAACTTGAAAATCTTCTCGTTCGCAAATATTTTGAAAAAATCTCCTCTAAACTTCACTAAATGATCTGGATTCATCATCCCAACTCTAATCTTAAATTTACCTGGAATTTGAACCAGCTCTTTTAATAATTTGGCCAAATTAGTTTTAATATCAAAACCATAACATCCCGTATCCTGAGAAGTTAACCAGATTTCTTTAACATCATCTTTAATCGCTGCTTGAACTTCTTTTTTAATATCTTCAATGGAATAAGATTGTAAGTTTCCTCGTGCTTGTTTAGTTTTACAGAAAGTGCATGCTCCCAGGCAACCTCTAGAAATTGGAATAATTTCAACCACAGGATTTTTTCTAACTCTTGGCAGATTTAAAGGAGGCATTTCTCCAACCTCTAACATCTTAATAATATTATCATTTAAAGCTTCTTCAACTGCCTCAACAATATTATGAATCTGTTTTGTTCCCACCAAAGTATATTTCTTTAGTTTCTTTGGTTCAGTTTGAGAAATACATCCTGCAATGATAATTATTTTGTAAGGATGGTTTTCTTCAATTTCTTTTAATCGTTTATAGAAGTTATTTTCAGTAATAGTTTTAACAGTACAGGTATTAAGAATAACTACGGCTGCATTTTCTAGATCGGGGATTATTTGAAACTGTGCTTCTTTTAACAGTCCAGCCATCTGTTCAGAATCTGCAAAGTTGTGTGAACATCCCGCAGTTTCAATGTAGATATTAGTCATAAAATTTCAGAGGTTTGAGGGTTTATAAATATTGTTGAAGAAATTAGAAAAAAGAAAAAAAAGATTATTTTAGTTTCTTTATGGTCTTATCCACAAGCCTTACCAACAAATCAAAATGGCCTTCTTGAACCATTAATTTGTAAAGGTCATCTGTAAAGCTTCCTGGACCAGCGACAGAGTCATAGATCTCACCACAAGAAGTACCAGATTCAATTTCTTTAGCCAATGCTCTTAGAGTTCCAGAGTAAAACATTGCTGCATCTTTCTCGTTCATCCCCGAATCTACTAATGCTGAGATTTTTGCCCCAACTTCCCTTGCCATTATTCCAGTATCACAAGCTACCCAGGTTCTTCCAGCAAGATGTTCTTCTTCAACTTCCCTAGCGTTAGTTCCAAAGATATACCTTATTACTTCTTCATCTTCTTTTACACAATTCTTTCCAAGAGTGTAAGCAGCAACTTCATCTTTAACAAAAATCCCAGCCATCACCCTTGCAACCCTAGAATAATTAAGTGCACCTTGCAAAATATCAATCGATTTTTTTGCAGCGAGAGAAACCACTAACTTGTCTTTACTATACACAGAGATTTCTGTAGCAACTTCTTCAATCAACCTAGGTTTGACTGCCAAAACTACAATATCAGAATGTTCTGCTGCTTGTTTATTATCTGTAGTGGTTTCTATCCCAGAATACTTCTGTGTAAGACTCTTTAATGCTTCTTCATCTCTCCGAGTTGCAATAATCTTTCTATGCCCACTAGAATACAGAGCATCAATAACCGCAGTTCCTAAACTTCCAGCACCAATTATAGAAATGGTTTGTTCTCTAACAAGGAATGGCATCATCGGTGTTTCCGAAAGCAGTGCTCCCTCCATATAAAGTTTCCGTTCTTTGTTCTAAGTTCATTTTTTATTTACCTCCAATTGTTGTGTTTATCCATTAGGATTAGAAAATAATTTAGTGGCCCTTATTGAGCCGGCGCGGGAACTACAGAAATTGAAATGCTAAGTTTTGTTCCGTTATATGCCATGAAAAATCAAATCAGAAATTAGTATTTAAAGGTACTGACACAACTGAGAAATAAATCAGTCAAAAAACTTATAAATCATTTAGCGTTCCCACTCTAAAATGAATACGGCACCAGAATTTGTAATCTCCAGAAAACAAGCAGAAGAAGTCAGTGACATGGTTGGCACTCCAGCTTTTGTTTACGACGAAAGAACTTTAAGAGAAAATGCTAAAGCAGTTTCTAATTTCCCTAATGCATTTGGTTTAACTGCACGTTATGCTATGAAAGCTAATCCCCACAGCACAGTGTTAAGAATCTTTGACCAAATGGGCTTACACTTTGACGCATCTACAGTTTATGAAGCTCAAAGAGCAGCTCTTGCTGGAATTAATCCAGAGAAAATCCAATTAACATCACAAGTAATTCATGAAGAAAAAATCTTAGAAGATTTAGTCAGCCAAGGTATGTTATTTAACGCTACTTCTTTACACCAATTAGAAATCGCTAACAGAGTTGTTTCTAACAGAGAAATTTCCATAAGAATTAACCCAGGAGAAGGTTCTGGTGCTTTCAAAACATTAACTACAGGAGGACCAGAGTCTAGTTTTGGCATTTGGCATGAAGATATTTTAGAAGCTAAAGCAATGGTTGATAGTTATGGACTAAAAGTAGTAGGATTACATACACATATTGGTTCTGGCGCAGATCCCGAAGTAGGGAAAGTAATAGCAAGAAAAAGTTTACATTTTGCTAATGATTTTCCAGAAGCAACGAAGTTTAATTTAGGTGGTGGTTTTAAAAGAGGCAGAGTTCCTGGTGAAAAAACTACAGACCTACAAGAATATGGCATGGCGATTGCTACGGAATTTAGAAACTTTTATGGTGAAACTGGAAGAGAATTTCATTTAGAAATCGAACCTGGAACTTACTTAGTTGCTAATACAGGAAGTTTATTGACAAGAGTAATGGACGTTAAAAAAACAACTGAGGATCAAAACTTTCTACTTGTTGATGCAGGAATGAACGAGGTACTAAGAATTCCTCTTTATGGTGCTCAACATCGTCTAACAGTTATCCCTCAGGATTCAGAACCAAGAGAAGAGCGTGATTATATTGTTTGTGGTCCCTGTTGTGAATCAACCGATGTACTTACAATAAAAGCAAAAAGCCCAGATACTCCTGAAGCAAGAAGATTAACAGAAGCAAGAATTGGTGATTTATTTGAAATTGGCAGTTGTGGTGCATATTGTGAAAGTATGGGAACTAAAGGATATAATGCCATCCCAGAACCACCAATAGCGTTAATTGGTTTAGATGATAAGGTTCACCAAATTTCTTCTCGAGGAACTCTAAGTCAACTACTTCAAAATGAAATAGTTCCAGAGGGTTATTAGAATATGGTAGGTTCTGTTCAGGTTCATAAGTTTGGTGGAACATCTGTAGCTACAACCAACAGAGATCGACATGTATTAGAATTGGCTTTAAAGTCTGTCTCACAAGATTCGTTAACATTCATGGTTTGTTCTGGAGCAGGTAAGATTGATAATACCGAAGATGGTAGGAAAGCTACAGACCATGCTTATGATATTGTTAATGGCCGAAATAGAGCCACGGCATGGGGCATATTAAAAGATCGTTTAGAACAGAATGCTTATGACCACAGCCTTCAATCGCTCTGTCTTGAATACTTAATTGGAGAGGCAGAGATGTTCTTAAACTCTGAAAATCTTGATAGAATTGGCAAAGCACATATTATTGGTTTACCAGAAAGATTTAAAGCACAAATAATATATGAAGTTGGAAAAAGAGAACATCCAGAACTGAACTGGAGGATGTTAGATTACAAACAATGCCTTATGTTTGCTATTGAAGGTTACCACGAAAATATTGATGTGCCTCTTGACCACACCAAAACATTAAGGGCAATTAATAATTTTGTTGGGAAAAAAGATTTAAAGGCATGGGAAGTAAGCGAGGACGTCAGAAATTTAAAAGGTTGTGTAGGAGTACTTCCTGGTTTTATTGGTGTAAACGAACGCAGAGAGATGGTAACCTTAAGAAGAGGAATGTCTGATGGTACCGCCACTTACTGGGGAGCAGGTTCAGGAGCAGAAGAAGTGGTAATTTGGAGTGACAATAATGGAATTGCTCCAGTTGATCCAAGAATTGTCCGAGGATTAGCTCCAATTCAAACCCTAGGTTATGGAGAAGCAAGGGCATTTGCAGGATTAGGAGCTGGGATACTTCATGAAGCTGCCATTAGACCTGCAAAAGAATATGGAACCAACATAAGAGTTCGTAATACATTTAATCCAGAACAAGAAGGAACCCTGATTACTGGTATAATAGATGAGAACCACTATGGAATTAAAGCCATAGCTTGCATTCCAGGTTATGAAGTTATAAAAGTAAGAGATATGCCTATGCATGAAGCGGGGATTGCTGCCAAGGTGGCTAGAATGTTTGCGGACTATGGCATAAACATAGAGAAGGATGTTGATGGAGATTTTTTCCGTTCTTACGCAGTTTTCCCTGGTAACAACATAGAAGAATTAAAAGTAGCCTTGGAAGACGCTGGTCATAGAACAGAAACTGAGGAGAACGTTTTCCAGATAGCTTTAATTGGAGAAGGGATGAATTATGTTGGTAAACCTGGAGATCAAACTGCTAAACGAATATTAATGAATGTACTTGATGACAATGGAGTAGAGAACTTAATGGAGAGTTATGCTAAGGGGTCTGTAGTACTTTCAGCTTTTGTTGAAAGAAAAGATGGTGTATTAATGGCAAGTAAATTGGCCCAAGCACTGGGTTTTAATTAAAACCCTAATCTGTCTAGAATTAATTTCTTATTAAACACTTCAAAATCTTTGTATTCTTGACCCATTCCCAAGAATAAAATTGGTTTCTTAATGGTGTAAGCAATACTTAATGGTGCACCACCTTTCTCATCAATGTCTGCTTTTGTAAGGATTGCACCATCCATTTCTACAAGTTCATTAAATTTCTTAGCTTGTTCAATACAATCATTTCCTGTAATAGATTCACCAACGAAGATCTTCAAATCTGGGTTTGTTACACGAATAATCTTTTCAAGTTCTGCCATTAAATTTGTATTGCTATGTAATCTGCCAGCTGTGTCAATCAACACAACATCAATGCCATGCTTCTCTGCGTGTTTAACAGCGTCAAAAGCAACTGCTGCGGCATCTGAACCATAGTCATGTTTAATCATCTTAACACCAAGTTTGTTAGCATGTTCTTCTAACTGTTGAATAGCTGCTGCTCTGAATGTATCACATGCTGCAAGAACTACAGACTTACCATTCTCTTTAAGATAATTAGCTAATTTTGCAATGGAAGTAGTTTTCCCACATCCGTTGATTCCAAAGAAAGCAATGATTAACGGTTTTTTATTATCTGACTTCTTAATAATATCAATTTGATCAAATGTTAAAATTTCGTTCATTGTTCTAGCGAGAGTTTCTTCCATTTTCTTAAGAACATCTCTAGGGAGTGGCTTGTCAACCAATTCATCTTTCAAATCTATTTTAATTTTCTCAATAACTTCAACTGAAACATTATTCTCAAGTAATGCTAATTCTAATTCCCAGAACAAATCTTCAAACTTATCTGCAGAAATTGTTTTTGTAGTAAAGGATTGTTTAACCTTACCAAAGAATCCTTTCTTTTCCTCGACTTCTGGCTCTTCTTCAACAGGTTCAGCTTTTGTTTCTTCAGTTTTATCTTCCTTAACTTCTAGTTGAGATTCAACTGGTTTCTGCTCCTTTGGGACAGGCTCAGAATCTTTTGCTTCTGTTGTCTCTTCTACTTTTTCTTCTTCTTTTGTTTCTGGTTCCGTAGGCTTTGCCGAGGAGCTAGCAACTTCATTGCTTTGTTCTTCAACAACTTTTTCCTTTTTCTTAAACAAACCAAATAATCCCTTTTTCTTTGGTTCTTCTTTAACTTCTTCTAATAACTCTTCTGCAGTTGGTTTTCTCTCTGCTTCTTTTTTCTCTCTTTTTTCTTTAATAGTTAAATGATCATCAGCAAACTTTTCTTTAGTTTCTTTAATTAAGTCTTCAGCAGTCCTAGATTTTACTTCTGGTTCATCTACTTTCTTTGCTTCTTCTTTTTTAGGAACAGAAACTTCAGGTTCAGATTCTTCGTCTTCTTTAATTTGCTCATCAAATTGTTCTAATCGTTCTTCAGAAACTTCTTTTTCTAATTCTTTTTTAGAAAGATGTTCTTCTTTTAGCTTTTCTTCTTTTGGAGTTTCTGTAATAATAATTTCTTCTTTAGGTTCTTCTTTCTTTTCAACTTTAGGCTCTTTTTTCTCTTTAACAACTTCTTTCTTAGGCTCTTTTACAACTGCTTTCTTCTCGGCTTCAGCAATGACTTCTTCAACCTTTTCTGCAGGAATCTCTTCAGCTTCTTCTTCAGCCTTTTTAGAAAAAACGTTTAAAGCACCTTTCAGCTTATCTTTAAGTTTTCCGAACATACTAAAAATTTCCTCCTATTTTTTGTATGTACCAAAAATTTTTAATTTTTAAGGACATGTTTATTGTAAATCCTCAACTTCTTGATAAATCTTCATTGCTTCCTTGCTAATATGTTGCATAACTTCATCAGCTTCTTGCATTCTTTTGCTAGTTTCTTTTTTCTGTTCCTTCAAAAGAACAACCACTTCTGGAACAGTTCTTTCAACTGTAACATTAGAACCAACATTTACCACTAATTTCTGATTATCAATTAACTTAGCTTTAAAGAAGATACCATCTGCAATTGGAGCAAGTAGTTCATTGTCTTTCTCAGCCGTTTCTAACTCTTTAACTGCATTGATAGAGATATCTAATTCTGATAATTGCTGATTAAACATTTCTAAGTGTTGTGACACTTGTTCCATTTGTTGTTGCAACATCTGGAATTGCATGTATTTCTCTTTCATTTGATTTTCATCTGCCATTTTAATCTATAGTTTCTTTAATAGCTCATCTAAGAACTGTTGATACTTAACTTCAGATTTAAGGAAATCTAAGTCAGAATCATCTAATGCTTCTTTGTTTAAGAAAGGTGAGTTTGATATCATTAATTCACTTCCTTCCTTTTTAACCGCTTCCAGTTCTTTTTTTACCAATAATTTTAAAGTTTCCAGCTCTTGTTTAGTAAGTTCCATTTTAAAGGTAAGTTGAGTTGAGCTTTTATAAGATTTTTGCTTATTATATATTGCGTTACAATAAAGATTAAAAACGGAACCATTCCCAAACAAAGTATTATGGCCTCAAGTATCCCAAAATTACTCTTAGTTCCTTGTTCTGGAGATGAAACTCTTACTTTAGCGGAAAGAATATTTCAGATATTAAGAGAAGATTATGGTTTACAACAGGGAGTGGAAATATTAAAGAGTTCACGGCGTTCAGAAGTTAATAGAGATACAATTAAAGATAATCGCCACCCTCTTGTTAGTGATCTTTTTGGAGACCAAGAAGTCCAAGTAGATATAGGGAGAAATGAGTTAAAAGATGTAATTAGAGGAAAACATATCGCTTTGGTAGAACATTTACTCACTCCAAACCGAAGAGTTTCTGAAAACGACACCCAATTAGTATCTGTTAATGATCATATAATGGCAGTAAGAGGATTCTTAGATTTAGTGGGAAAAGTAGATACCTTACAAAGAACTCTCGTCGCACCATACTTAACATATGTCCGGTCACATAGCATAGAGAAATATGAAGACAGGGGGTTTTTTCAATTTGATTCATTGCGAAAAACATTAGCAGATTATCGTGGAGATGGATTAAAGGGACTGATTACTATAGACCCACATTCAATGAAATCAGCACAAATTGCAGAAGAATTAGGAATAGATTTCCATGCAATAAATCCATTCCAATCAGCAAGAGCAATAAATCCATACAAATTAGGCCTTACTGGAGAAAGAGCAAAAACAGTTATGCAAGGACTCCGCCCATTTCAAGAAAGATTTAAAACAATTAAAGAACAAAATCCGGATCATCTTTATGTAGTATCAGTTGATGATGGAACAGAAAAAAGAACTGAAAACTTTACAGAGAGAGCATTTGCCGAATTATCTCCAGAAGAACTTTATGCAAGATTAGCTTATCTTGATAAAGATAGAATTTCTTACGAGAATTCTATTGCCCGCTTCAAGCATTTTAGTCAAATTAATGAAAATAATATAGACCGAGAAGGCACTTATGTTATAATTGATGATATGTTTGCAAGTGCAAGTACTGCTAATAAAGTGGCTACAATATTAAAGAGATTAGGGGCAGAAAAAGTTGAAGTGTGGACCAGCCACGCTATAACAATGTATAATCAACATGAAAAAGCCAATGATAGAACACATATTGATTCTGTAGTTTGTCTTGATACTGTCCCACAACATCAAGGATTAAACATTGAATATCTTACTGCAACCGCAGGATTAATGGCTGCAGAGTTATACAAAGCTCACCAAAAATTAGTATCCACAAGATAATTCTTACCAAATCTTTTTAAAACACTAACTAAAATGAACTTCTATGCTTACTGAAGAACAGAAAGAAAAGTTGTACAAACAACAGTACAGATTAATTGGTAATCATTCTGCTGTGAAGATTTGCTATTGGACTAAAGAAAACCTTAGACACAAAGATAAAGTTTGTTATAAACAACATTTCTATGATGTTCATTGTGGAAATTGTTTAGAAATGTCTCCAGCAATTGTATGTAATCAAAGGTGTTTACACTGTTGGCGTGATACTTCAGTATTCTCAGATTCTTGGGAAGGCCCAGTAGATGATCCTAAGGAAATAATTAAAGGATGCATTGAAGCAAGAAAAAAATTATTAATTGGATTCAAAGGTCATGATGGTGTTGATAAAGAACAGTTTGAAGATTTTGTAAATCCAGACCACGCAGCAATCTCCCTTACAGGAGAGCCAACATTATATCCTAAGCTACCACAAATGGTAGACTCATTCTTTGATGATTTTAATTTTAGAACTGTATTTTTAGTAACTAATGGAACTCAACCAGAAATGCTAAAAAGGTTTGGAACAGAATCTAAACATTTTCCAACAAATCTTTATTTATCATTAGAGGCTTATGATTTAGAAAGCCATAAAAAACTAAACAATCCAGTTACGAAAGATACTTGGAAGAAGGTTCAAGAGAGTATGCAGTTTTTATCAACTGTAAATAAGAAAACAAGAACTATCCTTAGAATCAGTGCAATTAAAGGTTACAATATGGATAAAGCTAAAGAGTTTGTTAAATTTATAGAACTAATGCAACCTACACATATTGAGGTTAAGGGATATAGTTTCTTAGGTTATTCAAGAAAACGATTAAAAGAAGAGAACGTTCCAGAATGGGAAGATGTTCAGAAATTCTCAAAAGAACTTGAAGAATTAACTAGTTATAAAATTACTGCTGAACACGAACCAAGTACAGTTGTTCAGTTAAGTTTAAAATAAACTCCTTCTTATTAAAGAAAAATGGCAAGAAGTATGGAAGGCAAACATGGATCTTACTTTGAAGCAACGCTTCAACTTAGAGATGTCTCTCAAGAAGTTGTTGATTTTGCAGAAGATGAAATTGCAAGGCTAAAGATGCATGTTTCTGATGTAATTGCATTAAAAAATGGTTTGGATTATAAATTATCTGATAATACTCTTACCAGGAGAATTGGAAGAAATCTTCAAGCCAAGTTTGGTGGTAAAACAGAAGAAACTTCAAGTTTATGGGGAATGAAAAAAGATAGAGAAGTTTATCGAGTAACCGTTTTATTCCGAGGAGTCCCATTCAAAAAGAACGATATTGTTGATTACCAAGGAGAAGAATATCAAATTAAGTTTTTGGGAAAAGACATGATGTTACAAAATACAAAAACAGGTAAGAAAATTCATGTTAAATATAAGGATATGAAAGAGATTAGGAAATTAGATTAATTCTGTGAGACTGAGTGAAACGAATGTCGCACCTCTTTGAGTGCAAAAAATGAAACAAGGATTTCATTTTTGCACAGAAATTAAATCGTAGTTTAATTTCTTGTGATAGGGTTTTGTAAAGCCTATATATGAAGAATATTAGGATAAAAGAATAATCAAGTCTCACACATTTTCTTAATTTCACAAAGTTTCTTCTTAGTTTCTTTTTCTCCAAGAGCAATAAACTGGTTCATCTGCTCCATATTGCTCCACCTTAAATTGCCAAAATGGGGAGTTATTTTAAGATCAACTTTAGAATGACTTAACCTTTCATTTGCCAGATTGTTAATTAATATACCCATAGTATCATCCATAATTTTGATGATAGGAGGTAATTCATTTCCAGCCATTATTCTCAACACCTTTGCAGGATAAAGTAATTTGTCAAATAACCATTTAATAAACCATTTAATAAATCCAGGCCATCTTGTAGGAATAAGATAATTCTTAATATTAAGTAATTCTGTAACAACAAATCTTTCTCGAAGATCATCTAAGAAACTGGTTTCCTTAACTACTGGGCCTGGAATTGTTTTCTCATCATTATACAACAAATCAACAGCGATAATATAATCCGCTCCCATATCTTTAACAACATCAAAAGGAGTTGGATCCACCACGCCACCATCAATATATCTATGACCATCAATCTTAATTGGAGCAAAAACTCCAGGAATAGAAAGTGAAGCTCTTACTGCTTTAGCAACATCACCTTTAGAAAAAACAACTTTCTCATGCAAATCTAAATTGTAAGCTACTGCTCGAAAAGGAATATCTAATTGTGAAAACTTTTTCCCACCGATTTCTCTACGAATCATATTCTCCATTAACTTCCCAGCCAATAATCCAGATTTAGGAATAGTAAAATCTAAAACTTTTTTCCAATCAGTTTTCTGGGCAATTTCTTCAATATGTTCTGGAGAAAGTCCCGATGCATATAAAGCACCAACCATTGCTCCTGCCGACGTTCCGGCAATGTAATCAGGATAAATTTTATTTTTGTGCAATACTTTAAGAACACCAATGTGAGCAAACCCTTTAGCTGATCCACCACTCAGAGCCAAACCAATCTTCAACCTCTTTTTTCTTTTTGCCACAAGTTAATGTTAATTTAGGGATATAAAATACTTGTGGTTGATTGTAAGTAGAAAGTCGGCTTTGCCAAAGGAGGCACATTTTTGGCTGAAAGACAAAAATAATCGTGCCGTGCAAGCAGACCTTCTACTGATAGTTAAAAATCAAATTAAGACTGCACTAAAGGGCAAGGTTTAATAATGAGTATTCTCAATTGATAAATTATGAAAAGCAAACTGATGATTTTATTGTTTTTATTATTAATTCTAGCAGTTTCTGTTTCAGCTCAAGAAAGTCAAGAGTACCACCTAAAATTATTAGCTGTGCAAGAACAAGGTGATAAACACATTGGAAGTCAGGCAGACCTATATTTAGAATTAAAGGAGGGCTCGGGAAGAGTCTTCTTAGACACTTATCCATTAACGAAGTTAGACACACAAATTTCTACAAGATTTGCCAAACAGTTAGCTTGTAAACATTTTGATTTAAATTGCGAGGAATATGATTTTATTTATACTATTAAATCCTCATCTAGCATTATTGGTGGCCCTTCTGCAGGAGCAGCGATTGCTGCACTAACGACCATCGCAGTTTTAGATTTAGATTATAATAAAGACGTTGCCATTACCGGAACAATAAATTCTGGAGGAATTATCGGCCCAGTTGGAGGAGTAAAGGAAAAGTTAGAAGCCGCTTCAGAAATTGGTTTGGATAAAGTACTAATTTCTATTGGTAACAGCAAAAATAAAGGAGCCAATGACACAGGATTAGATTTAATAGAATACGCTAAAAATAATCTCAGTTTAGAAGTTAAAGAAGTAATGGATATTGATGAAGTTATTTTTTACCTAACTGGAGAACAATTGAACCATAAAGAATTTTCAATTGAACAAAATCCAGAATATCAAAAGATCATGCAATCTTTACAAAAACTACTTTGTGATAGAACTGAAAAGATTGAGCAAGAAATATTAAAGAAGAATATTATACTTAATGAAAGCACATTAAATATTTCTAATGAAAGAAAAGAAAAGTCTAATGCTGCAATTGAAGTAGAAGATTATTATTCTGCAGCAAGCTTTTGTTTTAGTAACAATATTTTGTTAAAGAACAAATATTATTCTGAAAGCCAAGCAAAAAGTTCTGAAATAAATAATTTGTTTGTTATCTTAGGGAAGAAAAATATTGCTTTAGAAAACAAAATTAATAAAGAGAAAATAACAACAATTTCAGATTTACAAACACTAATTGTAGTTAAGGAAAGAATAAATGATGTTAAAGCGCAAATAAAACAATTTAACTCAAGCACAGAATTGGAAGAACAGTATTATTTATTAGCATATGGAGAAGAAAGATTTTATTCTGCTTTATCTTGGATGCAATTCTTTTCTATGGAAGGAAAACAGTTTGTAGTAAATGATCAACTTTTAAGAGAATCATGCATCAGCAAGATTGCAGAGGCTGAAGAGAGGTATCAATACGTCAGCTTGTTCATAAATCCAATCACAATATCACATATTCAAGAAAAAATTGATTTAAGTAGAATTTCTTTAGCACATGAAGAGTCTGAACTCTGCTTAATTAAAGCAGCACAAGCCAAAGCAGAATCTAACGCAATCTTAAGTTCTTTTGGAGTTGATGAAGAGAATATACTAAGTTATGTAGAAAGTAAAAAGAAAGCTGTTGAAAGAA
>Ga0233431_1004030_pt1 | contig 16444 bp, 13 predicted proteins | sample SI_118_April2016_FD_179867 | JGI IMG/M metagenome (GOLD analysis project Ga0233431, IMG submission 179867) | Seawater microbial communities from Saanich Inlet, British Columbia, Canada - SI_118_April2016_200_MG | ecosystem: Environmental > Aquatic > Marine > Inlet | place: Canada: British...
ATTTATTTTTACCTTCCCCTTTCAACTTCTAAATATAAAAATAACGCTACTTCATTTGAGACTTTCCAACGTATGCTGTGTGATCACTAACAGCAGTGTGTTAGAACATCTCCTTACGTCTGTAAAAGATCTTCTTTCTTAATACCTCACCTCCTTCACGGTCGATACTAAGAAAAATTTCTATCCGATTTTGCTCTTGATTAAAAGCGTTGTCTGGAAATACGAGACACGGATAAACATCTTACATGCTCTTTTACAGCCACTATTATTATCTCTTGTTTGGCCCTCTATGAAAGCACTTATTTCTGCAACTAAGTAAATGCAGCACGGTGGCAAACATCTGCTCCGATTGCAGTGTGTGATTTTACCTTATATTTAAGTGTAATCAATAATAATAATTAAATAAATGTAGCTTGATATATGTTAGAAAATTATTACAATATACCATAACATATTGATGCAAATGGCCTAATGATGTGGTAGAGTTATAGTTTATTATTATTTATAAATATAATGTAATATGTTGCTAAATATGTATTTCTGGTAATAATCTGATCGTTTTTAGTATAATGAATCAGGATTTTATTGTTATTATTAGATAATGTGTCATAATTACCCGTTAATGATTTCCTGAATACTTCTATTTTGGAGTTATATTTATGCCTGACAAAAAAAACACAAATAAAAACAGGTCTGGAATTGCCATTAGTCATCTGGAACTGGACAATAAAATCTCAAGGATTATTTTTGAAAAGTGGCCGAAATTTGTTACCCAGAAGGAGATAGCTAATGAGCTAAACGTATCGCAGTCACTGGTTTCCAAGCGGCTGTCTAGCTGGACAAATAAGAAGAATGTCCCATTAAAGATGTCCTATGAGGAGAGAAATGTTGAGCTTGAGAAGAAGCTGAAAGATAATTATCATCTTAATGATGTTGTGGTCTTGAAAAATGCAGATTATTTTGTTCACACTCAAGCTTACTATAAGCAGATAGGTAAGTATGCGTCTGATATTCTGGTACGAAAGATAAATGACATTCTAGAGGAGATGACCAAGACCAGGAATAATCAAATCAATGAAAAAGATGTAATTAATGAAACAGAAATCAAAATCTCGGCACAGGGCGGAAGCAGTGTTTTAAACACAATAACGAGTTTGGCAGATGAGCTTGAGGACACTGATATAAAGTTGCTTTTTTCAAGTTGTATCGCTTTAAGATCGAACAACTTGATAGAACTTTCTCCACTTCATATTGTATCGCAGTTATTAAACCGTAATCTAAACGTTGGGGTTACGCATACATACCAGCTTCCTGAAATCACCAATCTATATAGCAAAGAGTCGTTATATGAAATAATCGAACAACGAATTAGAACTCGAAAAATGCTTGGATTTGAAAATGAAGTGCTGGATAGCGATGTCGTAATTTTAGGATTGGGGAGTATAAGATGGAACCATCCAGTTACCGGTTTTATGCGTCATGTCTATAATTTACGGTTACAATCCTTTTTGAACAATTTTGATATTGTAGGTGAAATTGCATTTGCTCCTTTCAGTAAAAAAGGTTTTCTGTTTCATCATTTAGTTGGGGAAGTGTTTGAACGGGAAAACGGAAAATTTAAATACGACGAGTACGAGCAGATAAAAAGACTGAAGAAATTTGCTAATAGTAATGTGACGTTGACGAAACAAGATCTTATTGATGCTGCAGCTTTCTTCAGTTCGATATTCACCGTAAATTTCTGCGAGATTGAAGAGCGTTTGCAGAAACAAGATAAAAAACCTTACATACTCCTCGCAGCGGGAGGCCCCAGCCAGAAAGCCTTGCCCCTCAAGATAATATTAGATAGATGGAGAGGTATAAAAATTTTAGACGGACTTGTAACCAGCGAGAATATCGCCCAGGAGTTATAAGATGTAAACACTGATTCAGGGATCAAGCACCTGCCAGCCCGGATGAATCCATGCCTGCTCGGCAGGCGGGTGATTTTACCACACTATGAGATCAATGACAAAGGTATATGCAGGACTCGGTTCAAACCTCGGAAATAAAAGAGAGAATATAATAAAAGCTATCGACAGATTAGATGCCTGTGAGGGAATCTGTGTTAAAGAGAAGTCCGCTTTTTTCAACACCACTCCTGTTGGCGGCCCACTACAACCTGATTATGTTAACTGTGCCATAGGGATGGAGACCGAGATTGAGCCGCAAGTGCTCTTGGAAGAGTTTAAGAAGATTGAGATAGGACTGGGTAGAAAGCCCGGTGTGAGATGGGGCCCGAGGGTTGTAGATCTAGATATATTATTATACGGGAATAGAATTGTAGATGAACACAATCTGAAAATACCTCATGAGCGTATGCATGAACGTGCTTTTGTGTTAGAGCCGCTATGTGAGATATCACCGGATATCAAACATCCCGTTTCAGGGATAAGCATTTCTGAACTGTTGGAGAAGTTAAAGTAAAATGGTTTACAAGATTGATAAATATATTGTTAAGGCGTTTGTACCCTCTTTCATTGTCTGCATGTTTGCAATATGCGGTATTTATATAGTAGTTGATGCGATTCAAAAGATTGACGATTTTATAGAAATGGGTGTTAAGGCCTTCACGATGGCTTCGCATTACTACGGGCTTATGGTGCCGGTATTTATCGCGCAGCTTTTTCCCGCTATAACTCTCATCTCGGTGAGTCTGGTACTAGTAAGATTTACAAAAAATAATGAGATATTAGCTATGCAGGTTGCTGGAATTAACCTGTATAGAATTATGCTTCCTATTTTCATCGTATCGGTATTCCTGTCGTTATTGGCGGTTGTAAATCAGGAACTAATTATACCGAGGCTTGCTGAGGAGCTTGAAAAAGTAGAGCAAACAACATTTGAAGAGAAAGAACAGAGTAATATTCTGGTTGAAGATGAAGAGAATCACATGCTCTTCAGGGTATGGTCACTTAATATGGCAGAAGAAAATTTTAAATCTGCATATATAATTGGGAAATACGAAAATGGTAAAAAGAAGTTTACAATCAGTGCTGAACGTGGTAAATGGACTGATGGCAACAGTTGGTTGCTATTTAATATCGTCAAACACAATTACGATGAAAGTGGTAATTGGATTTCACCGGCACTGCAAATGGATAATTATTTACTGGAAACCACATTGTCGCCTGCGGAAATGAGCAAGGTTGATATTAATGCATCGCTGAAGAGTTTTATGGAATTGAGAGAACTACGAAGAAAAGAGCCGGAAAATGACAGGTACAGCGTCATGTATCACACAAGGGTGGCGTATCCTTTGACTAATTTTATTTTGCTTTTCCTGGGTATTCCTGTTGTATTGGGTTTTGAAAGAATGAGCAAAAATATATTTCTGAGGGTCGGAATAAGTATCCTTATCTGTTGTGCCTTTTTTGTATTAGCCTATATCTGTGCCAATCTGGGTAACATGGGAATCCTGCAACCCGTTCTGGCGGCGTGGTTACCGGTAGTTGTTTTTGGCTGTCTCGGGTTAATACTGTTTGAAGGTATGCGTATTTAAAGTCTATACCGTGAAGCCGTAAGAACGGGTCAATTTTGAGGAGCAATAAACAGTGAGTATAGAAGAAGAGTTACATGTGCGTAGCGAATCTAAATGTGAGTTGTGTGGCGCAGCAGATAACCTGGGCGTGTATGAAGTTCCGCCGGGTTCAAATGGAAGTGCTGATGAGAGCGTGCTTATTTGTGGAACTTGTCGCGAACAGATTGAAAACCCGGAAAAAGTTGATGTTCATCGCTGGCGTTGCCTTAACGATAGTATGTGGAGTCAGGTACCAGCGGTGCAGGTGATGGTGTGGCGTATGCTGAAATGCCTTAGCAGTGAAGGCTGGCCGCAGGAGTTACTCGATACGCTATATCTAGATGAGAACACCCAGGCCTGGGCTGAAGCAACTGGCGAAGGAAAAAGTGATGAAGTTACAGTCAAGCATGTCGACAGTAATGGAGCGGTGCTCAATGCAGGCGATGCGGTAACGTTGATCAAGGATTTACCGGTAAAAGGGGCTAGCTTTACGGCTAAGCGTGGTACGGTTGTACGCGGAATTTCACTGGTTGCAGATAACCCTGAACATATAGAAGGACGAGTGAGTGGCCACCATATTGTGATCTTGACGAAGTTTATTAAGAAAGCGAACTAATCAATTCTGAGTTAAGTGTGATAATCGTATTGCCTGATGTTTGCACTTACTGCACTTACTGCACTTAATAATTCCCATGCTGAAACTATCTAAGTAGAAACGATATGACATACGACTATATTATTATCGGTGGTGGCATTGTCGGTATCTCTACCGCATGGCAACTGCAACAGCGCTTTCCTGAGAAGAAGATCCTGCTGTTGGAGAAAGAGTCGGTATATTCCAGGCATCAAACCGGTCACAATAGCGGGGTTATCCATGCGGGTGTGTACTATGCACCGGGCAGCCTCAAATCGAGGTTTTGTAAAGCAGGAGTTGCAGCTACCATGGAGTTTTGTGACCAGAATGATGTGCCGTATGAACGGTGCGGTAAGCTACTGGTGGCAACCAATGAGCTGGAAGTGGAGCGTATGCACGCGTTGTTTGAGCGCTGCCAGCAAAACGAGATAGATGTCAAGTTACTACGGGCTGAAGAATTGAAGTCACGTGAGCCTAACATCGTTGGTCTTGGCGGCATCTTTGTTAAAGAATCTGCCATTGTGAACTTCCAGCAGGTTACTACCAAAATGGCTGACAGGTTTATCGAGATGGGGGGGGATGCACGGCTGAATCACAAGGTAGTAGGACTGAGTGAATCAACTGATGATGTTACGGTTGTAGCACTGGACAATGGGAAAAGAGTTACATTTAAAGGCAGTTTCCTGATCACCTGTACCGGACTGATGGCAGACCGCACTACCAGAATGTTGGGTATCCAGACTGACTTCCGGATCATCCCGTTTCGTGGTGAGTACTATCAACTGACAGCTAAGCATAACCAGATTGTTAATCATCTGATATATCCTATTCCTGACCCAGATCTACCATTCCTGGGAGTACATCTGACCCGAATGATAGATGGCTCTGTCACGGTAGGGCCAAATGCAGTATTGGGCTGGAAGCGTGAGGGCTATGGTCGGATCAATATAAATATTCGGGATGTCTGGGATATGGTGACCTTTGGAGGATTCTGGAGAGTATTGAAATCCCATATCAAAAATGGATTGATAGAGATCAAAAATTCTCTATGGAAACCGGGTTACCTTAAGCTGGTGCAGAAGTACTGCCCACAGCTGCAGGTGTCAGATCTGAAACCATACCCATCCGGTGTTCGTGCCCAGGCAGTAATGAAGGATGGTTCGCTGGTTCACGACTTCCTGTTTGCCGAAAGCCCTCGTAGTTTGCATGTATGTAACGCACCTTCTCCTGCGGCCACGTCTGCGATACCGATTGGTAGCTATATATGCGACAAGGTTATTGAGAGAAATACTTAAGAGTATTGTTAATATGAAATTGTGAGCTATACGTTTTGTGCTTCATTGAAAATGGGATAAGGATCTTAGCGACCCTCACCCCATTTCTTTTCATATTAAGTATTCTACTGCTTTGCAAATGTCTGTAGATATCTTATTACTGATGATCTTTCCGCTTCTGAGAATACGGGCATGTTACCATCTAGAACTACAATTAAATCCTGCCATTTCTCTGCATTCAATTCTTCCACTTCCGGTGTAATATGACACCTTCCGCATCGCAGGTTGAATGTCTTTACGTCCTTTCTTGATTGAGTCTTTATGTAAGATAGCACAGACTCCTTCTCCTTTGCAGTAATAACAGGCATCTGCTTATTCTCCAGAACAACAATCTTATTCTTCCAATGGTGAAAATTGATCCTGGATGGGTGAGGGATAGTGTGGCAGGCGCCGCATCTTTTAATATACCGTTGTGCATCAGCAGATTTTTCTTCAGGTAGTTTCTGCAGAGTTACACAGCCATTAGAAAACAGGGCCAGTACTGGCAGTATCAGCAAAGCGAATATCTGATATTTTCTTATGTGCATTTTACAATCTCCTTAATATTGCAAGCATTAAACTTAAATTGAGCTATTTGTGTCCGCCCGCACCTATTGGATGATGAGAAACGCAGGCTAAGGCCTGCGACTACTATTAAATTAAAAACCCAGGATATCTAATCCCTTGCCTGATTTTTTCGAACGCCTGCTTTTCCTGAGAGGGACTTCAATGTAATAGGTAACTGATGCTGTGAAGTCCCTTTCCATTTGCGTTCCATGCAGATTTTGAAAAAGAGGAACAGAGAATTGCGCATTCAGAATATGGTTGCGAAATGGCTGCCATTGCACACCTGTAGTCAGATCTACAGTGCTTCCTCCGTAATTGTCCGGGTCATACAGGTTACTCATAAATGCCATATTAGGATTACCATTCATATGACCGTCGCCGTCCTGCTCAATTTCCTGAGCCTCTCCCTCAAGGTCACCTACATATTTGCCTTTAATCTGTAATTCACCAACCAAATTGTGACGTAGCTGATACATACCGTAGAGGTCAAGACGATATTCATCACCAAGGTTGTAGCTCTTATAATTTTCATAGGCTCTTGCCAGATAACTTGCGTTAGCTCCCCACCAGAATGGTGAGCTGGAGCCTTCATAGAGTACTCCGATAAAAGGATCAAATGTACCGGAACCCAACTGCATGCTGTATGGGAGGATTTGCCCTGTATCGTCCTGATCAATAGAACCTGTTGGAATGCTTACACCGAGAAGCAGAGAAACCTGACTTGTAGGGATCAGATAGTCATCCGCATAGAGTAATGTTTTGGTCATCAGCATTGTATCACCGGCTCCCTGAGAATTCATGCTGGATCTCCTGCCACCCCTTCTGATCATTTCCATGTCCTTTTCCATATACATGCCCATTATGCCGGCAAAGAAGCGATCAGAAAAGGCGTAACCTACTGATACATTACTCATATACATATCCATCTTCCTCTGGGTCATCATATACTGTCCTAAGGTGTCTTTAGTGCTACGATTACTTGTGCCTCTTCTCAGACCAACCATCCTTCCCCAGCTCAAATTCATCTTAATCCTGAACTCGTGTGGCTCTGGTGTTCCTGCACCGGGAATGTTCAAAGGCATATTACCACCACATTTTCCGCAGCAGAGTCCCATGAACAGCGGGTAACTTAAATTTTCAGGCAGGGTGAGTTCTTCTGAGACATTAGTGGATTCCTTTTGCTTATTGCCTCGTTCATTCAAGACCAATCTGTTTGTTTGCTCATTCTCGTGTTGATCTTTATCGTTTATTAAATTGTTCAGTTCTGCCATGCATTCATTTGACAGAAATGCTAAAGCGATGATCCAGAAAATAAATTGCAGAACAAATTTACTATTGTAAAAAAATGATGACATACTCCTTCTCCTTGCTACCATCTTTCAGGATGCCTAGTCCATGCCTGGAATTATCAATCCGGTATGGGTATTTATGAATTACCTATACATGCAAACCAGAAGTAGGCGTATACTCACTATGGTTTTGCAGTCACATACTGAGAAGATGGATTACGTTAAAAATGTAGTTTTTAAAATAATTAAATTAGTAAGGAGTTGTGGTTTTGGAGGCTTGTAGGGCGGTTTTAATAGCGCATTTATGCGTCTCGGTATGATTGCCTTTGCCAAAGTGGAAACAGGCGTGTAATTAATAATAGAAGGTAATGATAGGATATAAATTAGTTTGGATATAGTAATAATATCATCAGAAGTACCACCACAGGCAGTAATAGTAACCGTGCTTTCACCAGTATTATCATTTTCTGTATGATCGTCTGAACAACAGCAATCACGGCATGCGCTTGCGACGTTACCGTAACAGCATAATTTTGCATGAGAAACCTGATTATTCTTAACCACTTGTTTACTGTTAACAAATCCATGTGGTAGAAATCCTGGAGCAATCAGTAATATAATTGCCAGAAGCATGGCCGTTTTTTTGCATATTATCAAGTGTTTCAAAAACATAACTTTTGTGGACCTTACATTCATCTTAAATATGATTTTTTTAATATTCTATTAAGACGTTACATCATAATCATAAATTGGTGAATTGTCAAATACGGCAAAGGGATTTACGTCTGCTTTTCCGGAGGTTAGATTTTAAATTATGAAGAGTGTTGTGACTATGTACGCTGATGCAGGGATGTCAGAATAGAATGAAAAATGAGGTAAATTTCTTATGTGTTTTGATATGCTACTATCTTGTAACGGCTACCATATGCTTATTTACCAGCCAACCTGGCTGCTTCCTCTATCCAAAGTGCCAGGGCTTCCTGGTTGATATATTTGTACGCTTTGAACCAATTTGATGGGATTTTTGATGGAATGTCACCAGCGGATCCGATTTCACCATTTTGATCCTTCAGGTGATGAATTTGTACTGCAACCAGTCCATTGCCTCTCGCCAAAGACCGATCAATTTCGTAATCAAGGTATTTTCTGCCTGTTGTTTCATGTGTAACACACACTACAGTGACCACAGTGTCTTGTAAGGCTTCGTCAATCATTCTATGAACTTCTTGATCGCCTTTCATTTTTGCTTCTTCCCATAATGTTGCATCTTCAAACCCTGCAGCAGATGCGCTCCTGATATTTTTCATATTTTTTATCTGGTTAACCTTCCATACATATTTGTAATCAAGACTAAAGAATGTTCTGTATGCCATTTTGATCCTCCTTTTTCATATGCGAAGTTGAGGTGCTACTTTCTACATATTACACCATTAAAAATTTGGAATTTTTTACATTCACTGGATTATGTATTCAGTCTGATGTCCTGATTACGCACATGATTCAATAACTCTTTTTTAATAGTAAGGCAAATCGTATTCATGTTTAATTCCTTGTTCTTGTATTGAGTATTCATTTCGTTTAGAAGCTCCAGCAATTCATTGTGTGCATCTATGTGGTCAGAGTCAAATATTTTATCATGTGTTTGTGCCCATTCTTCTTCGAACTCAAAATGACTGATCATCTTATTTCTAAAGAGTTCAAGGCTTTCCTCCTTTACATCCGAACTTAAACCTTCTTCTGAGAGCTTCGAAAGCAGTAAATCCATCTCGGCATGCTGAATATCAAGTTCCGTAATTCCTATATCATATGATGAATATTTACTGAGAACATTATTTATACAACGTGTTAATTCCGAGAAATTAATGGGCTTTCTGACTATAAAGTCAGCTTTTAATGTCTCTCCCTTTTCTGTTTTGTACGCATCTTCCCATCCTGTAATTATTCCTACTTTTGGCTTCTTTTCTAATGTTCCTATTGTTTCTATAATATCATATCCTGTTACTTCAGGCATAACCAGGTCAGACAGGACAAGATCAAAACTTTCGGTCTCTAATAGTTTTATGGCCATGTCGCCTGTATTAACGCTCTTAACATTATGACCGTCTTCTAAGAAATATTCACTTAAAAGATCACATATTTCCTGCTCATCGTCTACTATCAACATGCGTAAGCCCTCAGCTTTTAGCTCCTGTTCCTGTTCGAAAGTCGCTTCTGGTTTGGCGATCTCATTCGACAGTGGAAGCCTGATGGTAAATCTGCTGCCCTTCCCTTCCTCACTTTCAACTTCGATTTCACCGCCATGTCTGACCACTATACCGTAAGCTGTGCTCATGCCCAATCCGGTACCTACTCCAATCTTAGTGGTAAAGAATGGGTCGAAAACGTTTCGTTGTACTGTTTCCCCCATACCCATACCTGTATCTGAAATAGTCACAAATAGCGTTTTCTCTTCTGCCCATGTGTGAAAGGAGAGGGAGCCGCCGCCAGGCATTGCATCCAGTGCATTGTTTATAATATTTACCAGTACCTCTCTCAATTCTGATTGGTTGCACATTATGCATAATTCTTTACTAAAGCCATCTGTATCTATTTTGTAATGTATCCCATTTGCATTGGCAATATTTTGCCACCGTGGCATTGTAAATCCAATCGACTGTTTAATTAAGAGCCTCATATCTGTCGGGACAAAATTAGCGTTATCGAGCTCTAGATTGGTATACTCACGCATCCTGCGTACAATTTCAACACCATCATTGGTTGCTTTAATAATGGTATCAACTCTTTTTTCTAATTTTTCATCATTTCCACATTTTTTCTTTATCTGCGTTGCGAAGCCCTTAACGATAGCAAGTATATTATTGAACTCATGAGCAATACCTGAGGTTATCATGCCCATTGATTTCAGTTTTTCAGATCGCAGGAGAATGTCCTCTATCCTTTTGCGCTCAGTTAAATCTCTGACAATTCCTATAAGGGCAAGTTGCTCATTTTCTGCTTTGTAGGAAAATACCGACAATTCAGTTGGTATTATAACCCCTGCTTTTGTTATACCTGAAACCTCTACTGGTTTATCTGAAATTGTGTTCTTATCAGAGGTTGAAAACAGATTAAATCCTTCCTGATACGCTGTCTGGTATTTTTCTGGAACTATGGTTGTTAATGGTTGTCCTATAATTTCGTATTTTGAATATCCAAAGATTTTCTCAGCTGATTCATTCCATAGGAAGATTATTCCTTTTTCATCAATGCAGATAATAGCATCCTGTGCTGCCTCTATAAGTTGCCGATAATTTTCTTCAGATCTTCTTAGTAACTCTTCCGTATGCCTACGAACAGCAATTTCGGTTGTAAGCCCCTCAGCCATTGTGTTAAAGTTGGAGGTAAGAAGGCCTATTTCATCTCTTGATCCTACTTCTGCTTTTAGGGAGTAATCTCCTTCTGCAATTCTTTGTGTGATCCTTGTCAACTTCTGAATCGGGTTCAGGATACGCATCCTTGACCATCGAATAAAAAGAAGAAGAGCCAGAATAACAAATGCAAAAATAATTAAGTTTATCTGTAAACTTCTTTTTGCATTTGACCTCATCCTTGACATATAGGCACTTGTCTCCGCATCGGCAGCCTTTGAGATCGCCAATCCGGTATTAATTGCCTTTGTTGCTGCAGCAAACCAGCCTGAAGCGCTTACCGGATAGTCTACACCTTGAACTTGTTTGATAATTATCCAGTACTTATCAGTGTCAGTCGGGAAAAACGGTTCATAAACAATCACTTTTTCTGAAGCTAAATGTAAAGCTCCTTTGTTACCTGACAAAATCTGCTCTGCAACTTCCGGGTAATCCTCTCTTATGTTCCGGTGTAAACTGTTGAGTGGCTCTACCGTTCCTCCCTCCTTTGTGTTGTCCGGATGATGGAGATAAAATCCATTTTGATCGGTTAAAATATAGTTCTCTTCTGTTTTATCGTCAATTATTTTGTGCGAAATAAACGGGTTATCTGCACATGCAATTATTTTAAAAACAACTATGCCTGCCTGCTTTCCGTCCGCGAATACCGGTGCTGCAAAACGGATAACGTGATTGTAAGGAGGTTCAGTGCTTTCGTTCTCAATGTTAAGTTCAAGCTGAGATATGTACACACTTCCCGAAGTCATATTTATGGTTTCCTTGAAATAATGCTTTTTACTTTTATCCTTTAATTGTGAGAGAGGGGTTACATGGGTGTTGTTGTCGCTATAGTTAACGCGTACGTGCTCATGTCCGAACCTGTCTATAAACTGAATCTGTTTATAGGTTTTATGCACTTGAGAAAAAAATTCAAAAAGCTTCGTGACCATATTTTGTTGTTCAGATATTTGAATGTCGTTGCTTGAATTTACACTTCTGGCCAATTCGGATACATTGATATGCCTGCTTATGCTTAATAAGTCTTTGGATATTCCGGAGAAATAATTACTCATATCAGTTTTTGTCTTTGTGATTTGGGTAGAGGAGGCTGCTATCTCATCTTTCACTTTTCTGCTAGCGTCAAAAACATCTTCTCTTAAAAGTTGAAACAATTGCAGGAACTCTTTCTCGAATTCTGATAAAGCTTGCTTCAATAAATCTGAAGTATATAGAAGATTTTTTAACTGTAGTATTTGATCAAGGGAATGTTCTACTATTGTACGGTAGCGTTTGATCTCTTCATAGACCTCATTGGAAATAGGTTTTCCTGATGCAATAGTATTGCCAATAAGAGCACGTTCCAATCCGGCAAATTCACACAACTTGGCAATATTAGGACCAAGGATATTGGTCAAATATATTGTCCTCTCGTCCATTTCTTCTGATGCAAAGGCGAAATTGCGAAGATCAAATTCATTATTAATGTTAATGGAGGTGACATTGAGCCACTCTTCTCTAGGGATGTCGTTGCTTGCAATCCTTGGGCGAGTAGATAAGAGCTTCTGATACCCTTCACGCCATATATTTAATTCTTTTTCGAGGAGATTACTGTCCTCTATTCTTATCAGTTCTTTTATATGCTTTTCAGCCTGAAAGACTTCTGAATCTCCCTTCTTTCTCATTTCAATAAAATCCGTAAAGAGGGGAGATGAATTGCCCTTGCCATCTCCTAGGATGGTGGCCCCATACCCGCGTTCAATGGCATGCCATCCTGCTGCTGTGTTCAGGTGCCTTATAATCTTGTTTTTAATTGTATATTCTTCGGAAAGCTTTCTCGAATCAAGAGACTTTTTTATAGATTTTCCGACTAGCACAATCAAGATACAAAATAGAATTGAAGAGACGATTATTAATTGGAAATTCAGAGTCTTATTTCTTAGAAACATCGTCGGATTTTGTCCCCTGTTCTTAAGTGCATATTTCTGCCTCTCACCGTATCTTGATAAAGTAATACAATTATTTTAGATCTGTTGGTGGGTACTTGCTACGTTGTCAGGACTATAGTCTGAATAATCCCGGAAATTGCAGGTGCTAAAATGATTTTCTACCCGATCCTATTACGTATTTCACCAATTAATTTGTCACAGACGTCTGTTTTATTGAGAAATGTAAGGCTCTTATCCATATCCTTAAGAATTACATAAGCTTGTTCAGGATAACCGCTGACCACAATTATTGGTATGTCAACGTATTCAGGCATGTTTCTTATAAGACGGAAAAAAGTATCACCGGCCATAAGATCCAACAACATATCAAGGATAATCAGATCCGGCTTGTCCTCTTCCAGCTTTTCCATGGCCTCCTCGCCATCATAAGTGCAGGTAATACTGTAATCTGTGTCTTCCAGTAATTCTGTATACAGATCATGGAAGGATTGGTCATCTTCAATAATCATTATTTTTTTGCTCATCTTATATTTTCCTCTTTAAAAATAATCAGGCACATCTATGCTAATAATAGCCGTTTTCTTTATAATGCACAATAGGGGAATACCTGAATATGTACTTCGAAATACCTGAGTTAATTTGGGATTAAAACGATGGTATTGATACGGTCAATTTAACCACTTTTAGAGGGAGATTATTCCTTCTCGGATGGCATATTTGGTAAGATCGGCTATGTTGCTGACATTTATCTTTTGCATAACTTTATTGCGATGAGATTCAATGGTCTTTATGCTTAAGTCGAGACTTAAGGCTATCTGTTTAGTAGACTTACCTTCTGCCAGAAGTTGAAGCACTTCAAGCTCCCTTGATGTCAAGAGAGCTCGCATCGAACCGTCTTTCTCTGGTGAATTATCCAGATAGTCATCCATGACGATGCTCGCTATACTGGGGCTAATATAGGTTTTATCATCAATAATCACACGAATAGCATCTATCAGCTCCTTAAAAGCGCTATCCTTCAACATGTAGCCTGAGGCGCCCGCCTTCAGCATTCCTTTTATGAATCGCTTGTCTGAATACATCGATAACGCCAGTATCTTTACTCCGGGTGACTTTTTGACTATCTGGCGGGTCGCATCGATACCGTTCAATTCGCGCATACCTATATCCATAATGACAATATCAGGTGATAGCTCCTTTACGTGCTTTAACGCTGTTCGTCCATTATCAGCTTCGGCAACTACTTCCATATCCGGCTGCCTCTCAAGCAGGGCGCGGAGACCGTCTCTGATGATCATATGGTCATCGGCAAGAACCACTGTTATCTTCTTCTTATTTTGCACCTCTATCTCCTTTCTGCTGCTTCAATGACATTACCAATGTGATACGTGTTCCCTTGCCTGGTTTTGATTCAACATCAAAGTTTCCACCGAAATGCTCCATTCTCTCACGTATACTGAAAAGGCCGAAGCCGCTGAGATCGTTTACTGCAAATTGAACATTAGAGAAAACAAATCCTACACCATCATCTTCAATACTAATTTGGATTGTATTCTTTCCTCTTCTCACTAACACTTTTATCTTGTTCGCTTTGGCATGTTTGATAATATTAAACAGTAACTCGCGTACAGATTTGAAGAGAAAAAAGCTCACGTCATCATCCAACACCCTGCTACCACCATTACACTCATATTCTATCGGGATATTGTGCCGCTCCATGAATTTTTCTATTAACCACTCTACGGCCGGCTCAAAACCGAGTTCATAGAGGAGAGGAGGGCTAATTTCAAACGTCAATGTTCGTGTATCCTGAATCGCATTATCCAGAAGCTCTCTGGCCTCATCTAGGACACGACGGCTATTGGTATCAGCTTGAGGTTCACTCAACTCTTCCAACTTCATTTTTATGATTGTCATCGCCTGCCCTATTCTATCATGTAGATCCTCTGAAATATGGCGACGCTCCCGCTCTTCGGTTAATGACAATGTGGATGAAAGGTGTTTTAGCTGTATCTGATAAGTGAGAGATTTTTTTTCCACATGCTTGCGCTCAGTGATATCGTGGTAGTGCTCAATGCGTCCTCCTGCATAAAGCCCGGACTTAATAGGCAAGCTATTGTGTAGGAGCCAGCGGTCTTTCCTTTGTCCATCTGGTAGCACGTGGCATTCGAAGATTTCTGCATAAGTGTTGTTGTCGTATGTTGCGAACACTTTATCGGTAAAGCCTTCCTGGTCTTCGAAGATGTATCCGATTTTATCACGAATGGTTTGTCGTTTGTCCTTACCTATAATTTCTTTACGCTTAATACCAAAATATTCTTCCAGGGCTTTATTGGCCCAGGCAATCTGGAAATTAGCGTCCAGGATAAAGATTCCTACGGTGGAATTGTCCAATACATCGTCGATCAAAGAGCGGAAGGCCGCTTCAGATTTTTTCAAATCCTCTTCCGTTTTCATGCGCATGGTAATATCTTCTGCAATACCTTCCACCGCGATAACATTATGATCATTGTTAAAGACAGGAATCTCTTGAATCTTTAATGTGTGCTTGGAGCCGTCCTTGTGATATATTTCAAGTTCGTAAGGGGGCTGCTTAATACCCTTTAGACTAAGAGCTGTGTGTTTTAACGCACTCTCGTTGCCTGGATTATCAGTCATGTATTCAGAATAGTGTGTGAGAAATTCTTCAGTAGCATAGCCAAGTACGTTGGTAATTGCAGGACTTAGATATGTGAATATACCTTCCGTGTCGTGAGAATAGAAGAAATAGTGATCCTGAAGATTTTCGATGAGCCTGCTATACTTTTCTTCTGATTTACGTAATATTTCCTCAGTCTTTGTATGCTGGACTATTTTTATCTGTAGTGCTTCGTTTGCTTTTATCCACTCTTCTGTACGACTGGCTACTCGTTGTTCCAGAGATTTGTTGATATTTTGCAGCTCATTCTCTAAATGCCTGCGTTCAGTAATATCACGGGCGCTTCCAATAACACCAATCACCTTCCCTTTTTTATCCCGTAATGGTATATTTTTATATTCACACAATACACCTGTATCTTTGAAGCGCACTTCTCGCTTAAGGCTTTCGCCTTTCAGTGTCCTCGTATATAAATCTATTGCTAGTTTCAGGTTTTCTTCGTTAAAAAGGGGCGCAAACGATTTGCCTATAAATTCTTCCGTTTTATGACCGGATAATTTTTCAAATACATGATTCATATATAGTACATTTCCTTCTGTATCACAGATGTATGCAAGATCAGAAATATTATCAAATAATAATTCATATTTCTCCAGGAGACTCTTATTGTGCTGGTGAACAGAAATCTCTTTATTTAGCTGTTTATCTACGATTATTAAGGCTCCTTAGGAATTTGGAATAAAAAAGATATTATGCAAGATCTACAACGGAATAGAGTGGTTACTCTATATAACAAGCGCACTTATGTCAAGTATGCAAAATGTTTGTAAATCTTCTTTGGCTTTATAGGAAATACAGTTTTCGTTTGACACCGTTATGTCTGCATAGATATAATGGTTCCAGTTTGATGAAAGTAAAATTTAAAATATGGATGGAGCAGGATGGTAGTGTGGCTTTTGCCGAAGGGAGAAGGATGCTGCTTGAGGCTGTAGACCGTTTAGGTTCTTTGAACGCAGCGGCAAAGGAGTTGGGTATGTCGTACAGAGCTGCATGGGGGAAGATAAAGGCGACAGAAAAAGCGTTAGGCCTGAAACTGTTAGATGTTACAACCG
>Ga0233431_1004031_pt1 | contig 16441 bp, 20 predicted proteins | sample SI_118_April2016_FD_179867 | JGI IMG/M metagenome (GOLD analysis project Ga0233431, IMG submission 179867) | Seawater microbial communities from Saanich Inlet, British Columbia, Canada - SI_118_April2016_200_MG | ecosystem: Environmental > Aquatic > Marine > Inlet | place: Canada: British...
TTCTAAACAGATCATCTCTACTTGTTGCATAACGTTCTCCTTTGAAAAAAGAGAATATTATAAACTATTATTGAAAATTAGACCAGTTCTAAACAGTCCGAAAAAGGAGATTAATTATGACAGTACAAAGAACACGTAGCAGTTCTTCAATAGATAGCGATATCCAAATAAACGACACTAAAGAAGAAACACTCTTAACAGAAAACCAAACTAATGAAGAAGGAGCAAAAACCTTCTTACAAAAGCATAGAGTTTTAAAATATACAGCAATATTCTTTTTGACGCTTGGCGGAGCAGCCTTAGGAGCTGTAACAGCCGGAATCATGGTTCCTCATTTAATTGCTTTAGCAATGCATTGTGGTTTACCAAACTACTCATTTTTAGCATCCCACACTGCACAGTTAGTGACAATGGGAGTTGGTGGAGCAGTAGGAGCTTCAGTAATGGCTTTTGGTAGCAAAAAGACAAGAATGTGTGCGTTAGCATTTTTTGGATCAGGCTTTTTATTAGCAGGACCTGCAATGATTAAAGGCTTAGCAACTGTAGTAAATACTACAAGAGCAGATCATGCTTACAAATACATAAGAAAGATTTTTTAACATAAAAAATAAATAATATTACCTAAAAATCACCTGTGAGAAAATATTCTTACAGGTGATTTTTTATAAAAAAACCACTTAAACGTTTGTTATAACTTCTAAATAATTTTCTAAATCATCTTCATGCTCTACTTCTTCTTCTAAAATAGATACGAACATATTATATGATAATATATCCTTACCTTCTGTGAGCTCTATAAGCTTTTGATAAACACTAATAGCACATCTTTCCCCATCAATATTCTGTTTAAGTATTGCTTTAGTAGAAGGATCTTTTGGTTCTGCATATTTACAATTACTCATTTCAAACCATTTTTGAGGATGGATAATAGGAGATCCTCCTAAAACAAGGATTCTTTCTGTTAACATATCTGCATGTTTCAACTCTTCTTGAGCATGTTCTTGTAATTCAGCTTTTACAGCTCCCATAAAAGGACCTTTAACAATTTTAGCACCCACCCAATATTGATAATAAGCGAGCCATTCATCTGCTAGAGCTTTATTCATTAAATTTATAAGCTCTTCTACATTTACTTTTACTATTTGTTTTCCTTTCATTCCCATCATTTATCTCCTTTACTTGTTTTTTTAAGACTACCTTCAAAAAAGATATCGATCAATAAAAAAATACGCTTAAAAAATACTATCAAAGCAAAAAAAATAACATAATATCTTTCTATTTTGTTATAAGTTTTAAACAAAAAAAGAAGATAATATGAAAACAGTTTGTATAGATAGTAGAATGATCTCTGCCCCCGGCATCGGAACTTACCTTAAAAACACACTAAAAAGATTAGATAACAAGACAATTGATATAATACTAATTGTATCAGAAAAAGACCTTCAAAAGCACACCTTCTTACATAATTTTAAGACAATTATCTGCAATGAAAAAATCTATTCAATAAAAGAGCAATTAATGCTACCAAGAATCATCCCCAAATGTGATCTTTTCTGGTCCCCTCACTTTAATGTACCGATACTACCTATCAAAGCAAAAAAAAGACTGGTTACCATCCATGACGTTTTTCATTTAGCTTTTTTTTCTAATTTTAGTATTTTTGAAAAAATATATGCTAAAATAGTATACAAAGCAGCCTGTTTATTAAGTCAGACTATAATAACAGATTCAAATTTCTCAAAACAAGAAATCATAAAATATTTAAAAGTAAAAAATGAAAAAATAAAAGTTATTCATCTTGGCGTCGATAAAGAGCTTTTTACAAAAGAAACCAGTAAAACAATACAACACAATCTACCGAATGAATACTTTTTATTCGTTGGAAGTTCCAAAGCTCATAAAAACTTGGAAAATTTATTAAAAGCTTTTAAAGATTTTAATCATCCAACAATTAAACTTGTTATCGTTGGTAAGTTTGACGGCTTTATCAATAAATACAACATAAAAGAAACAGTAGCAGAAGATACTTTTTATAAAAATTCTGTTATCTTACTAGAAGACATTTCTGATCAAGATCTATCTTTTGTTTACCAAAATGCATTGAGCTTTGTATTCCCTTCTTTTTATGAAGGGTTTGGATTCCCTCTAATAGAAGCGATGAGCTCTAAATGTCCTGTGATAGCTTCTACAAAAGCTAGTATTCCAGAAGTTTGTGAAGACAATGTTTTATACATCAACCCTCATGATATACAAGACATATCTAATGCTTTAAAAAGAATTTCAACTGACAAATTACTAAGAGAAGATTTAATCAAAAAAGGTTATGAAAGAAGCCAAGTATTTTGTTGGGATAAAACCGTGAAAAAACACATACAAGTAATAAAAACCCTTATAGATTGAAAAAGGACTTTAGATAATTAACATTTTTGTCATAAACGTGTTTATGAATATTATTATAAGTGTTTCTTTCAACAGTAAATCCAATAGACCCTAAAGATTTACTAACCCTTAAAAGAGGTATAATACAAGATAAATCAGGAAGTTTTCTTATAGATTGATATCCTTTAAAAAAAGCTTCTTTTGTATTAGGATAATCATCCCAAACTAAATAATGCATCTGACAAAAATCTTCTTCTGCAAAATTATTACAAGCTATTTCCCAGTCTATAAGACCTGTTATTTTATTATTATCAATAATAATGTTACCTGGTTTAAAGTCCCTATGTGTGATACAAGGACCATCTAAACTAGTAATCTTTTCTAAATTTAAATAAAAATATTTTTCTGTATGTTTTAAAAGATTGATATCTAAAGTGTTTTTACATTCATTAAAAGATCTTTCAAAATAATCTTTTAAAATATATTTCCCATTTTCTAGAGTTGGTTCTAAATTTTCACCTTTAGTTTTATCTTCATAAAATCTTGTTGGTATCTGATGTAATTTAGCTAATAAAGCTCCCATCTGATAAGCTAAATCATTATTTAAAGAAACTGCAAATACAATACTGCTAGGCAAATATTGCATTAAAATAGCACCTTTCAACTCTTTAGTAGGTTCAACTAAATCAATAATTTTAGGTACAGGAATATAATCTTTAACTTTATTTAAATAATATTTTTCTCTTCTAAATCTCTCTTCATTAAAAGTTATTTTTAAAATAAATGTTTCATCTTCACAGATTAATTTAAAAATAGAAGAGCTCAAACTATCTTCATGTATTATTTGTTCTGAGTGAACAACTTTTAATGATAATTTTTCTAGATAAGGCTTTAACATAAAAAAGATAATTACAAATTTAAAACACAAACAAGGTTAGAAGAAGAACAGATTAAATTCACTCAAATAATCGATGCCTATGCCCATGAACAATAGGTTGCATTAATCGTCTTCTTTTAACAGGTCTTTCTTTTTCAAAAGAGGGCAAACCATCACTAAGTATACTTTCTTTTCTTGTTATTCTAAGAGGAGGACCTACCTTAACTTCAGATGAAAGAGAATTAAAAGCATCTATTAATAAACTGTCTACCTCCAAAATCATTCTTAAGTTCCTCTTAAAACCACTCTGATCATCAGCACTTTTAAGCCACTCATAAATGTTAGAAACGTATACAGTATCAACTGATAAACCATTTTCTGTAATCAATCTTTGAACTTCTAAAAACATTTGATTTTCACAGATATTCCATTTTACATGCATAATTTTATCATCTTCATACATATGTTTTATAACATCAAATTTTTCATCTGAAAAAAGCCAACTCTCTTTTCTATCAAGTTCATTTTCAAAAAAGAAAACAGCTCCTTCTTTCGGTAAAAAAAAATATTCCGATTGATAATTTAACTCTTCTGTTAAGTTTTTTAAAAATGATTCTCTATTTGCAGATCGTAAAATAACAGCTTTAATAAGATCTAAATAATCTATCATTTTTGGACTAATATCCCCAATAACAGCTATAGAAGGATCTCTAGTAGCTAAAATATCGAAATTAAACCATGAAGAAAATCCAATATGAATACTCTTTTCTTTTTTGTCATAACAACCAAGCTCTTCAATAACAACGTCTTGTTTTTCTTCGTTACACATAAAATATATAGTAGAATCATCTTTGTTAGAGCCACCATTCATAGAAGCTCTGAAATGAGATTCAGCTGTTAATAAAGATACTGTAGACATTTTATTACTATAATTTATTATTTTTTCGAGACAATTATAACACAATAACCTATAAAATGAAATAAATCATTAGTTAAAAAAAACAACAAGCCACTTATTATCATCAACTTACATTAAATAGTTCAATCTTTAATTATTACGTAAACCGTTTACAATCAAAAATATAACGTATATGACAATAACAATTTATTTAATTTTATTAAAAATTATGTTATAATAATTAGTAATTAATTAAGGAAATAGTTATGACATATCCAGGAGTAATATCCGCAGCAAGCATAGGTCCACCACCCATAGCTTCGGTATGTTCAAAACCCGAGACTATTAATCCAATGGACAATACTATCTCTAGGATTATTAAAGCCACTTCAGAGGCTAAAAGAGAAAAGTATGATGCTTCTAAAACAGAATCATTGAGAAAATATAGCCCTGTTCTTATTGGAGGAGACGGTTTAAATATTATTTCTTCAACCCTTATAGGACTAACTTTTTTAATATCTACAATGAATACTAATCCTGTTTTAAAACTTATGCTACAAATATCCTGTATTGCAGCAGGACTATTCAATATAGGAGTTGGTATTCAATGTATTATAGAAGCTAAGAAAGCAGGAAAAATTCATGACATTTTAAATTTTGTAAGAAACCTTATTGACGGTATTTGTTTAATAGCCATAGGAATAGTTCTACTTTTTCTATCAGTAGTAGAATATACTGCCCTTGGATTTATATCAGCTTGGATGACAGCACATCCTCTGATATTACCTATACTGTTTCTTCTTTTAGCAGTCCCTATAACAGTCGAAATTGTATATAGAATGGTAAAAAACCATGGATCTAAACTAAAACTAGATAATCTACAGAATGAGCTATATAAATTTAGAGGCGCTATATCCATAAAACTAAAGCCTAAACATGATTTACATAATGACGAAAATTATACGCCTGAAAAGCTGAAAGAAAGAGCAAAAAAAATCTATACAGACTTCTTAACACAACTAATCACATTAAAAGATAAAAACAAAAAGAATCCAGAACTTCTCATTGCTGGGGCTGAAGAAATCGAAAAATTATCAGAAAATCTTGAAGACTGTAAAGTAGACGAAAAATTAATCTCTCAGTTTATGAAAGGCTTAATGAACGATGTCCAAGGAAAGATTGGTATAGAAGCTGCAACAGAGGTTTTTGAATTACTAGACTTATTAAAAAATCTTCTCAATGTAGACGACATTACCAATACGCAAGGTCCTGTTGATTTAAAAAATGAAACATTTAAAAAATTCAACGAAACAATGAGTATAATTCAAACTAAACTTGAAAAAGCTCAAACAGAAATCAAAAAATGGGACAGAACTCAATGGTTAAGATTAGCTCAACAAATCTGTTGTGCTATAGCTACAATTTTAATTGTCGTTGTATTCATAGCTCTAACCGGAGCTGCTGCTAAAATATTAGAAGCTTCTACTTACTTTTTCTTGGCCTTAGCAAATGCAATACCTCTTTACATGGATATATTCTTACCTTACAGAAGAAATACACCTATGATTATTGAATCTGAAAAATCTAAACAGATTCTTATGAGAGCTGGCCTTTTCAAACCAAAAGCCCATATAAAAGAAGGTAGAGAAAAAGAATTTTTCGGGGTAATCTTTGAAGATCACCTACCAAAAGACTCTTTAATAACAAAACTATTAGAAAAGATTTTGATTAAATAAAAAAACCGTTACTTTTGATAACGGTTTTTTTATTTATATAGCTTAAGCTATTATTAATAACGACGTCTGTTGTCTCTATTATCTCTATCTCTATTGAAAGAACGACCGCCAGAAGGTGGTCCACTTCTTCTTTCTTTTTGACGAGCTTCATTAACTACTAATTTTCTACCTTCTACTTCTTTTCCATTCATTTCTTGAATAGCTTGATTAGATTCATCATCTGATTCTATTTCAACAAATCCAAATCCTCTTGAACGATTGGTATCTCTGTCTAAAATTAATTTAACACTTATAGAAGTGTAAGCTGCAAATAATTCAGCAAGTTGTTGCTCTGTTAACGAATGAGGTATATTACCTACATAAAGTTTCATAAAATTCTCCTTTAAAAAATTCCTAGTTTTATTTTATGCAGCTATTGTAAGAAAAGACTTAAAATGAAATGCAAAGAAAACTAGAATAAGACTATAAGTTTTTGATAAACTCTTCACCTAAATTTATAACTAAAAAAATAATTGAAAAACTGATGAAAACGATTTTCTCAATTTTCAATTAGTAAGAATCATACAGATATTAATCATTTATAAGCTAGATCTTTTTTTTACCCCCTATTTTAAAGAAATTAATACGCAAACACTTGTTAGAGTAATGATCATGATGGATTATCTTATTCCACTATTAAAATAGTTAATTTTCTCGCTTCTTAAGGATAGACATCCGCAAGAATAAACATTTTCCCATTCTTTAAAATCAAAGTACCACCACTCTGTTTAATTAAAAAAATGTTTTCATTTGTTTAAAATAAATTCTCTATGAATAATGTTTGCTCTATTTATAAAAAAAGGAGAAATAAAAATGAGCGTTTTCATAGTAGAAGGCAATAGTTTTAGAGCTGAGGATTTAGCTTCTCATGATATTCTAAAAACAACTAAGGACTCAAAGCTAGCAGAAGCTATTAAATTAATAAAAAAGTTTGTAAGAAATGGTAATACATTTTTTTTATCACAACCAGAATTAAGGTATATAGAAGCAACAAAATACACAGTACAAAAAGAAGGTACAACCTATCTTGATAAAAGTTTTGAAGTAACTTTACACGGAAGAAAAATCATAACATCTGATGAATTAGGACATTTAAAAGTACTAACCGATCCAACTGCTCCAACCTTGTCATCTCTTCTAGAAGATTTCTCATCAAGAATATTCCAAAATTTCAATAACTCTGATAAATAAACAACTTCTTTTTTTGGTAAATAAATACATAACTTTCATAAAGAAATCGGCTAACGCCGGTTTCTTTATGATTATAAATTAAATTTTAAATAATAAGACTGTAGATTTAATTAATTTTTGTTGATAGTCTTTACTTTGAATTTTGCAAAATTTTATAGGAAGAAAATGCCAGAATCTTTACTAAAAAAATCATCTAATATAATCAAAGAAAATGCAGATTTATATTGGATCAATGGATGGGGAGAAGGTTATTTTCAAATAAATGAAAATGGTGAAGTTGTTATCAAACCTAAAAGAAATGAAGAAACTATCAATCTTTATGAATTAGTTACGTCTTTAGTTCAAAGAGGAATAGAGCCACCTATTTTATTTCGTTTTGACGGGATCATTAAAGATCGGATTAAAAGAATTTACAATTCTTTTAATCAAGCGATAGAAGAATACGAATATAAGAATTCTTATCAAATGGCCTATCCTATAAAAGTTAACCAACAGAAACATGTTGTTGATATTATTAGAACATCAGGAACGCCTCATCAACTAAGCCTTGAAGTAGGTAGCAAACCAGAACTTTTAGCAGTTCTTAGCATCCATGATTCAGAAGACACTTTAATACTTTGTAACGGTTATAAAGATGTTAAATATATAGAACTAGCTCTTTTATCCCGTAAAATAGGCAGAAGACCCATAATCATAATAGAACAGTTTTATGAGTTAAAATTAATTTTAGAAATATCTAAAAAACTAAATATTGAAGCTGAAATTGGAATACGTATTAAACCACATTCTAAAGGAAGTGGAAAATGGGCTTCATCAGGAGGATCTTTAGCAAAATTTGGTCTTAGCTCTCATGAGATTAACCTTACAATAGAACAGCTCATCAAAGAGGATAAAACACACTACCTTAAATTAATTCATTTCCATATAGGAAGCCAATTAACATCTATTATACCTTTAAAAAAGGCTTTAAGAGAATCTTCCAGAATGTACGTAGAAATAGCAAAAAGATGCCCTTCCATCTGTTTTTTTGATGTAGGAGGAGGACTAGGTGTTGATTATGATGGATCTAAAACAACAGCAGACTCTTCTATGAACTATACTATTGAGCAGTATGCTAGAGATGTTGTTTATACTATTGGATCTTTATGTGAAGAAGAAAAGATTCCTCAACCTACTATTATTAGTGAATCTGGAAGAGCTATTACCGCTCATCATTCTATTTTAGTGACAGAAGCTATTGATGTTTCTCCTATTATTCATACTCCCAATAACATAGAACCGCCCCCATCAGATCATCCTATTTTACAAGAACTTTATGAAACTTACAATACTGTAAAAACAAGTAATTGCATGGAAGCCTTACATGACTGTTCTGATCTTCAAGAAAGCGCTATAGAACAGCTAATACAAGGAGAAATATCTTTAGAAGAAAAAGCTTATGTAGAGAGAATATCTAGGCACTTAACTTCCAAGATATTGCAATTAGCTAAAAAATTAAAATTTATTCCAGAGGAAATACAAAAATTAGATGATAATTTTTTAGACATGTATTTTTGTAATTTTTCTGTTTTTCAGAGTATTCCTGATGCATGGGCAATTCAACAACTATTCCCTGTTATGCCAATACACAGGCTCAACACTACTCCAGATAAAAAAGCTACAATTGTAGATCTAACATGTGATAGCGATGGTATTATCAACCAGTTTGTTAGTTATCCTAAAAACTTAAAATGGACATACTTACATGAACTAAATTCTTCTCCTTATTATATAGGTATTTTTTTAGTAGGAGCTTATCAAGAAACTCTAGGAGGACTACATAATTTATTTGGAGACACTAATGCTGTTCATGTCGACATCAACGAACAAGGCAACTGGGAGTTAAAACATTTAATAGAAGGCGATACTATCAAAGAAGTTTTAAGTTACGTTCAATATAGTACAGAAGAGTTAATAACAAGACTTAGAAGCTCTATTGAGAAAGCTTTAAGAAAAAATCATTTATCTTTAGAAGAGTCCGCTACTTTAATGAAACATTTTAAAAAAACTTTAGAAAGTTATACTTACCTAGTGGTTTAAACATGCATGATAATTATTTAGGATTAGAAGAAAAATACTCTAAATTTTCAACATCAAAAATTGTTATATTGCCGGTTCCTTTTGACAAAAGTACCACATACATTCATGGAACAAATAAGGGTCCTCAAGCTATTATACAAGCATCTAAAAATCTAGAACTATACGATATAGAGACAGACAAAGAAATATACAAAAAAGGGATCTTCACAGCCAAAGAGAAAGAATACGATACATTTAAAGATTTACTAAAAGATGTATCTGAAGATGTTTTAAATTATTTAAAACAAGATAAATTTGTAATAACTCTTGGAGGAGAACATTCTATATCACTTGCTCCAATAAAAGCGCATCAAAGTTATTATAAAAATATTAGCGTTTTACACTTCGATGCTCATTTAGATACAAGACAAGCTTATGAAAACAATCCTTATAGCCATGCAAGTGTTATGGCTAGAGTAAAAGAGCTTGAAAACACATCTAATATAGTAAGTGTTGGTATTAGAAGCATGGACATAGAAGAAAAAGATAATCTAGAACCTGTTAATGTTTTCTTTTCTCATGAACTATTTGAAAATGACAATTGGATGGACAAAGCAATAAACCGTCTTGAAGATACAGTTTATATAACTTTTGATCTTGATGTTTTCGATTCTTCTTTAATGCCTTCAACAGGCACTCCTGAACCTGGAGGAATGTTTTGGCATCAGGTTATGAAATTTTTAAAAAAAGTATCGTTAAGAAAAAAAATAATCGGGTTTGATGTAGTAGAGCTATGTCCTATTAAAAACTTTATTGCTCCTGATTTTTTAGCAGCAAAACTTATTTATAAACTTATTAATTATGTCTTTATAAAGGATTAACAATGTCTATTTCTTCTTTTATGCAAAAACATTTCAAACATTTTAATGCAGCTGTTTGTGTTGATGCTGCCGAAGGCTATTTAAATATCTTAAAAGACAATGGGAAAATGTTTTTAACTCTAGCTGGCGCTATGAGCACAGCAGAGCTCGGTATTTCTCTTGCTCAATTAATAAGAGAAGACAAAGTTCATGCTATTTGCTGTACCGGAGCTAATCTAGAAGAAGATGTTTATAATTTAGTAGCACATAACTTATACAAAAGAATTCCAGATTATAGATATCTTACAAAAGAAAAAGAAGAAGAATTATATAATAAAGGTTTCAATCGTGTTACAGACACATGTATTCCGGAAGATGAGGCTTTTAGAAAAATAGAATCTCATTTACTCAATCTTTGGAAAAAAGCTGAAAAAGAGAATAAAAGTTACTTCCCTTATGAATATATATATCAACTTTTAGAAAGTAATATTTTAGAAAAAGATTATCAAATTGATCCTAAAAACTCATGGCTACTTGCTGCACTTGAAAAAAACCTTCCAATATTTACTCCAGGGTGGGAAGACTCTACTTGTGGTAATATTTTTGTATCTAACATACTAAAGCATGAAATATCTAAACATAGCTTAGTAAAATCAGGAACAGAGCAAATGGAAAAACTAATCGATTGGTACTTAACAAGCTCTAAATCATCCAAAATAGGATTCTTTCAAATTGGAGGAGGTATCGCTGGGGATTTTCCTATTTGTGTTGTACCTTTGATAAGACAAGATTTCAAATCCGAGTGCCCTTTATGGAGTTATTTTTGTCAGATTAGTGATAGCACAACTTCTTATGGTTCTTATAGTGGAGCTACTCCAAATGAAAAAATAACTTGGGGGAAACTGTCCCCTACAACACCAAGTTTTATAATTGAATCCGATGCAACTATAGTAGCACCTTTAATTTTCCAATACATATTGGAAAATTAGCTTTAAAAACCCAATGAGTTATTTTAAATATGATTTAACTTACCACCTAATTCTTCTTTGATCTCTCTTTAAAGCATCATAAATATTTTTATTATGTTCTATCCTCGAATTGGAAATTTCCACTATCTTGGAAAAAATCCTCTATTGACAAACATTTTACAAATTAAATATCTAAATAAATTATAACTGCGGTATTATATCCATTGGCAAGCATTTATCCCAATCTTTATAATCAAAATGCCACCACTCTGTTTCAAGACCAATAAAACCATGTTTTTCCATCACTTCTAGCAACAGTTCTCTATTCTTTATTTTTTCTTTAGAAACACCTTTATAGTATCTATGAGCTTTTTCATTAAACTCATCAAAGTTAGAGGGCATGGCAAGCTCTTTTTTATTATTATCTACAATAGTTAGATCAACAGCTGTTCCTCTTGTATGCTTTCCTCCTTTTAAAGGATTAGCAATATATCTTTCATCGGGCAAAATATTCCAAAGAAGTTTTTGAGCCGACAATGGTCTATATCCATCCCAAATTTTAAGACCTAAATTCATAGACTCCAATTCATCTTGAACATCTTTTAAAGCATAAGCTACTTTTCTCAATAAATAACAATGACAAAAAGAATAAATAACTTTAGTAGTAAAGTTGTTTATTGTTGCATATCTTAAATCAATTATAATTCTAGGATCTATAGTTTGCATATCAACTAAATCAATATTGCTTTTCACAATTAAATAGCCCCAATCCTTATTGTATTTTCTCTTCCAAAAATAAGTTGTGCAATAGTTTCTGTAGCGATTTTACTAATTATATCTGCAATAGCACTTCCTATCATCGTAGTAGCATATTTAGGGAGTTCTTCTTTAAATTTTTGAGGATTATCTGAATTTACAAAACCACAAATAACAATAGCAAAAAATCCATAAGCTCCAATAATTGCAGCACAAATTCCTATAACTTTTATCATTGTTGCAGTAGCCATTACAGCTAGACTACCGCCTAATACACCTATGGCTAAGGTTGCAATACCATAAGGCATTGCTGTATTAAAAGTTGACTTTGGAATAGCCATATTACATTCTCCTTTAAAATTAATTTGAAGTTGATAATACAGATAGAAGTTTAATAGCAAGAAAAAGTCAATTACTCTCACATAAAAGAGGAAGAGCTGCAGCTATTGTTATAATCTTCATACAAGAAGATAGAATAAAACTCTTCTCACCATTTTCATCTATTAAGATATTTCCTGTGGGAATATGAACAGCATAAATACCTACTAAAGAGTTTTTAAGAAAAGAACCATCTTCTCCGAATAAAAAGATAGACAACATAAGAAATAACAAGACCTGAAATTTCATAAAAATATGCCTTCATTATACTCTATCGGTTTTCTTTGCTCTCAAAGGTTTCCATGTAGCTGGAATAACAAATAGATCCTTTTCAGACAGGAAATAATATAATTTTTCATCACCGACAACTACACTTGAATCTTCTTCTAAAGATTCATACTCTAGATCTTCTGTGCTTTTATCAAACACCGTTACATCTTTAGTTAAACCATGATGTCTGCCATATACTTCTTTTAGATCTGCATAATTCATAGGTATGTGACAAGAAGAAGAATTTGTTCTTCTTAAGATAAATTGATTCAAAGAATTATGCATGTCTTCATATCTACATAAAAACTCAGATTGTGTGCTTAAAAAAAGTTGAACCATTTTATCATTATAATCAACAGAATTAATATCATCATCTTTGCAAACAAAAAAGAAACCATCTACCATTAAAAATCCGGATTCTGGACGAAGTAAATTATATGTTTGAACAAATGTACCAACAGGATCTACTAAATGCCTAAAGCACCAGCTAGAGACAGCTAAATCCACCTTACCTTCAAGTTCAAAACCATTTCTTTTAAATTCTTCAAATATCTCTTCTACTTTAAAAGCTCCCAAATTATAAATCTTGCATCTATCTGTTTCTATTAACTTTTTATGAAAATAACTTTCACCTCTTAGATTAAAAATATGAACCGTAATATCATCTCTAATATCAGGATCACTGTTAATGTAATTAGCAAGAGCTTTTCCCCATTGAAAATCTCCCGCTCCTATATCTACTACATAAAAATTTCTTTGCTTTAAAGGAGCGTTTTGAATAATCGTTTTCAAAAGCAATTGTTCATTTATTTTACAAAGACCATAAACAGAACTACCATTAAAAAGTCCCCAAGAACTTCTAGGACATTTAGTTAGAACTTCAAACCTTTTTTCAATACGATCTTGAATAGAATATGGTCTATCTTCCCAGCTAAGTGAAGAAGTTAAAGGATAAGCACAAGACATAAAATCTAATTAATTTTCATAAAGGCAAAGTTTTTATCATCATTAAGCATTAAGTCTCAACAAAATATTTTTTCTATTCTATTATTGATAAAATTCCCATAAATCAGGAAAAATGTTTTTTTTGTTTAAGAATAAAATAATGCAAATATTTAATGAATCATCACAACGACTAGCTGAACCACAATGGAGAGGATCTCCTATACAAAACATACTTACATGTCTAATGCTCGGAGATTGTATAATTCTTCATCATAATAATAGAAATTTTCATATTTTTCACAATTGCACAGCTCGAAGAACAGAAAACAACGATGAAACCACATCTTTAACCAATAAACGAATTATCAGAATTAACACAGGGTTTTCTCGATCAAACAATATAACAAATTTGGTTAATCATATACTAAGTGTAGGAGGACAATATTGTACATGTTCTCTTAAAAGAACAATTGAGAGAACAACTCAAATACCTTATTTTTATGATTACGATCTACTACGTCGTCACTTATAACAATTATTAACCATAAATTTTTTCAATATTTTCTCTTGTTTCTTTCTTTAAAAATTCATAGCATAATCTGCTTTTATAAAATTTAATAAAAATAAGGAATATATATGGCTATTCACCCTCAATGCCAATCCTACAGACTATCTAGACCAATAACTACAGAAAGCCCTTTAAACGACATCGTTAAGTGGATCTGCTTAGGGGATTGCGTTGTACTACATAGAGAAGACATAGATACACTAGTGCTACATAATTGTTATTCTAAATTTACTTCACTAAATGACAAAAGAGTTATTTGGATAACTGTGTCAACAGAACTTGGTAAAGATTCTCCCACTTTTCATACATTCGTAAACTCTTTAATCCGACGTGGCTGTCAACATTGCACTTGTAATTTAAAAGATCGAGTTATAACAAGAAAAAAGATTCCTTATTTTTATGAATTTAACATATAAAAAAAGATCAAAATACCCACACTTACTATTTAGAAAACCCTTTCTTCAGAAAAATACGATAGAATTTATCTTTTAAACTACTGGATCAAGTTCATGCAAGATAAATGTAATGTAATTGAACATTCTGGTTTATAATGCCAGATAAGAACCTTACCTTCATTCCATTATTACTTAAAAGAAGTAAAGAACCTCTCTCTTTTTATAAAATATGCTTGTTTAGTATATCCGATATCTTTTAACAATCTAAAAGCTTTATCAAAATCTCTAGTCAAATGCTCTGGAACATGAGCATCAGAAGTTACAATAATTGGTATTTCTAATTCTTTACACTTTTTTAAAATATCTTCTGATGGATATTGCTCTTTACAAGGGTTAAAAAAACCTGATGTATTCACTTCAACTGTCATATCAGCATCTTTAATAGCTTTTAAAGCTAGATCAATATCTTCAGAAAGATCAATTTTAGGTTGCAAACCAAACTTTTTTGTTAAATCTAAATGACCAACAATATCAAAAACTCTGCTCTTTGCCATTTGTTGTATTTTATACCAATAACGTTTCATAATATCAGAGCAAAAATTAGAAGGTAATCTATCTACAGACCAATCTATTATGATATTATTATCAACTATATGAACAGACCCTATAACATAATCAAAAGGATAACTTTGAATAATCTTTTTTACTTCTTGAACAGTTTCTAGATTAAATTCCACTTCTAAACCCAACTTAACTATCGGATCTTTTGAAGACGAGTAATGCAAAACTTCTTCTACATATCTATCAAGAGATTCTTTTCCCATATCACCGGGTATTAAGACATCATTTTTATTTAGATGAAAATGATCTGAAAAACCTATCTCATTTAATCTAATTTGTTTTGCATAATCTATGATTTCTTTAATACTTTTTTTCCCGTCGCTATGGTTTGAATGTACATGATATGAATACTTCATCATAAGCCTCCTAACAGCCTTATTAAAAACATAGCACTTATCTTTTTAGAAAAAAATTATAACGTAATAGATATTATAGAAAAATTTTTCGAGTTTATTTTCAAGACCAAAAAGATTCTATTTTTTTTGAAAGTTTTTGTATTCTTTTTTCAGATAATTTTAAGTTCCTATTTCCAGAAATAATCAAATGTTTCAAATTTGGAAAAAAAACTTCTAAAAAAGGAAGGTCTCTTAAATCATTACTACTTAAATCTATCCATTTGATCTTTTCTCTAGGTAATTTTTTATACTCCAAAGGCAATCTAGTAAGATTTTGATTAGACCAATCAATGAGCCCTAAAGATTCATTCTCAATCCTCTTTGAAAGGATCTCTATTCCTTTATTAATGGAGGTTTTCTCTACTTTTCTCAACAATTCTTCACTATCCCAAAAACCTGAAGCTATCACTTTCAAAGATTGTAAACGTTTCGTTATCGCCATAGAGAAACACCTCCACTTAACATATTATTTTATAATCATTCATCCGAAAAACTTGAAACTGAATCTATACTTTGGCTAGGACATCGATAAAAAGTTAATTCATATGACAAATCATTAAATAGATGTTTATATTTTATTAATTCGATAGAACTTTCATTTGCGTTTTCCAATACTTGTATTAGGAATTTAACGTTTATTAATCGATCAGAACATTTATCCACTTTTTCATGAAGGGTTCCATCTTTACAATTGTTTAACTTTGAAACTGCTCTTTTTAGTTTTCCCATCGAAGATTTCAATTCATCTAATAAACAAACTGGACTTGCAGCTCTTAGATCATAAAAATGACGGCGAGCGACCCTATCAGATTTTTTTAATCCTGATAAATTTTCAGGGGATTCAGCATCGGCCCCACATATTCCATGATCTTTTTCTACGAAGATTCCAATTTTATTAGGCTCGGTTTCTAATGTTTTAACTATTCCAGACATATTACACTCCAGTTTTATAAAATTATTAATAACTTAAATAGTGTAAATTAGAGACAATGTGAAGTCCTCTCGGCAATAAATTACCGAGCATCCTAAGATGCAAGAGATTCCTGCTTCACAGAAAAGGCTTGAATTTTCTTTATAGAAAACACATTGGCCTTTTTCTCCACAGGC
>Ga0233431_1004039_pt1 | contig 16412 bp, 15 predicted proteins | sample SI_118_April2016_FD_179867 | JGI IMG/M metagenome (GOLD analysis project Ga0233431, IMG submission 179867) | Seawater microbial communities from Saanich Inlet, British Columbia, Canada - SI_118_April2016_200_MG | ecosystem: Environmental > Aquatic > Marine > Inlet | place: Canada: British...
GCATTGAGCGATGATTTTAATGCCGTTTGCAACAAGGAACAAGAACTCCCCCGAAAATCTTTTGTGGACGCACTGTTACGGATGGTCGGCTGAAAAAATAGCGCACAATTTCGGTGAAACTTCAGTTTACCTAAGCACTCTAGCAAAATATGTGCTTTCTCTTTACGCAACTGAATGCTCGGCCAAAAATGAACCGCCCTCATCAGGGAATTAAAGGGTTAAAAAAGGAAAGCCGATCAAAAAAAGGTTGCCAGCAAGGGGGAGAAGCGAAAAATCAGTCCATTTTAGAAAAAAAGGGCCTTCGGCAAGGTCCGAGCGGACTGCAAAAATTCTGTTTTAACACCCTTTAATAGTACTGGACAGAGAACTCCTCAGGAATTTCAATGCCTCATTTATGATGGGGCTGAGGGACATGGGGATGCTATCATGTTCCCTTTGCCGGCTGAAGGCCAGGATCTGTTTCACAAGGTCTTTTGCACGCATCCCCGCCTCGAGTATTTTCCCTATATGGGCATGTAAGGAAGAGCCTTCAGGCGTTTCCAGTAGGGAAAGTTCGGACAGTATTATGACAGCGCCCAGGATATTGTTAAAATCATGGGCAATACCGCCTGCCAAGGTCCCGATGGCCTCCATCTTTTGGGCCTGCTGGAGTTGGGCTTCCATTTCTCTCATCTCGGTAATATCTCTAAAAACGGTTAACTTTAATACAGATCCATCCCCGTGAGTAACAGGGGTTTGCGAAATATGGTAAGAGCGGTTGTCCTTTGGACTCACGATCTTAAATTCAAGATATTCACCTTGTTGTGCTTTATCGTGCATACACCATGGGCATTTTTCTTCCAGACCGTGCAAAGCCTTAAAACAATGCTCTCCAGTGGCATCACGGCCTGTTCTCCTGATCATGGCAGGGTTCATATATTCAATTCGAAAATCAGACGAGCAAATATATATGGGCTCTATCATCGCTTCCATCATAGACCGATATTTCTCTTCGCTTTCTTGCAGCGCCTCCTCTGTCTGCTTACGTTCTCTTAATTCTTGTTCTAATTGGATAGCTTGATTTTGGGCTTGTTCATATAATTGAGCGTTTTGTAGGCCAGTCGTTATTTGATTACAGAAAGTCTCAAGAAATTCTGAATGTTTCTTGAAATCCCTCTCTGAATGCGACGCAAGCCGATGTTGCTGGGAACATACTTAACTTTTATCGCTGACAGCCGCGAACAGAAAATGGTCGCATAATAAATCGAATCCAAAAAAACCTCCAGTAGAACACTGCCAATTCTCTGAAATCAGTTTGAACTTACGCTTTTCTTTTTCATACTGCTTTGGAGATGTTTGACGAAACATACAAACGAATTCGAGATGATCTACCAACTCGAAAAATCTTGCTTTGATGACATCCGTGCATTGACCCGGTATATGTGCTTCAGCAGCTGGGAGGTGATGCTAACGTTCATGGCACGGGGGTTAGAGTCAGAGCTCCCGAATAAAACCCAAAAATGAACTATTTTCGGTGCGAGATGTTGAAGTTCATCTAAGCATGTTGAATTAGTGCGTTCGGTCTCTTTGCTTATCATGTAAATGGGCTTTGTCATTTTTGTCGGAATATTGTCCCCCACTTTTTCTTCGGGAAATCAGCTTTTAGCTTTCATCGATTTCTCCCCAGGAAGTGACCAGCATTGTATACACCCCTCAAAATTAGAATTGCTGTCAGTTTCTTGACAGAATTGCCTACCTTGGAGATTGACACCTATCAAAGAGTTAGTGCTAACCATTGGAAATTACGCCATCATTAAGGAATATGCTGATTGTTCCTCTTGTGGCATAAAATTTGCTTATTAACTGAACAGAACAACCAAATATTTTGGTCTCATCGGCAATTTGTATTCAAGATTTTGGCTGAAATGCCGATATGTACTCAGAAACCGTTCATGGGTTCAGATCGCAACAAAAATCTGCGCTGTTCCAATAGGGAAGGTTGACGGAAGAAATGAAAGTTCGGAACCCTGTCGAAGGTCGTCGTATATAATGCCGGGTAGCCAGTGAACGGTCGTTTCCTATTAAATGGCGAATTATGGAAATAGGCAAGGAACAACTGTTATCTGTCTCTCAGGTCGCGTCTTTATGTGGCGTGGGACACAGTACCGTGGGGTACTGGATACGTGCAAATAGGCTCAGGGCCTTTCGAGTCGGGAGGCAGTACTCGATCCCGATGGAGGCGTTAGCCCTTTACCTGAAATCAAAGGGGCAGAAAATCCCGGACGAGCTTGCCGGAGTCGATTTCTCAGGCGCTGACTCCGGGGTCTTTCGGAATTGCTGGGAATACTTCAAAGACTTCACTGATGGGCACAACTGTAATGATTGCTTTGTCTTCAAGAAAAGGGTGAAACCCTGTTTTGCCGGCCGGGGACCCAGCGCTTTGGAATACTCAACGGATTGCCCTGACTGCAAATATTATGTGGAAACCTATCTCCCTAAGATACAACTCATTCAACAGATATCATCCCCGGCAGCAATATCAAAAGATTATTACCTCTGGGGTGGAAATAAGCCTTGGGCTGAGCTATGCGGGGTAAGCGAGAGGGACCTGCCGGGTATGGGGATTGAGCAGGCTAACCAGTCCATGACTGACCTCACCCGTTCCATGGATGAAATCTCTAAGGCCAGCGAAGAGACGTCCAAAATCATCAAGACCATCGATGAGATTGCTTTTCAAACCAATCTTTTGGCGCTCAATGCGGCGGTTGAGGCGGCCAGGGCCGGGGAGGCGGGGGCCGGGTTCGCTGTTGTGGCTGATGAGGTGCGAAACCTTGCCCTTAGGGCGGCAGAAGCGGCCAAGAACACGGCGGAACTCATAGAGGGTACCGTGGGGTTAATGATGGGACCGATCTGGTGGAGAAAACCAACGGTGAGTTCATCAAGGTGGCCGAAAGCGCCACAAAGGTGGGTGATCTGGTCAGTGGATCTCGGCTGCTTCCAGAGAGCAGGCTGGGGGGATCGATGAGGTGAATAAGGCCGTCACCGAAATGGATACGGTGACCCAGCAAAATGCGGCCACCGCAGAGGAATCTGCCTCAGGTTCAGAAGAGATGACCGCCATGGCCGAAGAGATGAAGAGTCATGTGAGTGATCTGGTGGCCCTGGTGGGGGGTAAAACGGAAGAGGGAGCTATGTCTCACGGTCGGCCTGCGCCTAGAGGGGCAGCTACAGCCAAAAGAGGGGTCCTCGGAAAAGCGAAGGCCCTTGCGGCGCCCAAAAGAAAACAGGCTGCTCGAAAGGAGGTAACCCCTGAAGAAATCATCCCACTGGATGACAAGGACTTTGAGGATTTCTGAGAAGGATGTTGAAACCCGTTGTCCCGGCGTCGGCAATCCATCCAAGGAATACCATGTCGCCGCAGCTTTTCAAGAAGCTTATTGCGAGCCGGGGCGTAGCGCGGTGTATCATTTGCTGCCATGGGTGCGTGATGGCGTCGAGGTTTTGAAGAAGCCCTTCTTTCGGTGTTCACTTTAAACTTATCGATTTAAAGATAATATGGCGACAGCAGTTTTTCCAGAGGAAGCAATATGTCAATTATTCCCGAAAAACTAAGTATTCTATTGGTTGAAGATGCCGCAGTTATGCGGAAGATCGAGTTGAAGGCGCTTAAATCCTTGGGATTCGATGATATTTTAGAAGCCAAAGATGGCGACGAAGCCATTCTGAAGCTCGAATCCGAGGAGGGTATTGATCTGGTCATCAGTGACTGGAACATGCCGAACAAGGGCGGATACGAACTCTTAGTGTGGATGCGCGCCCAAAAAAAGTTTGAAAAACGCCCCTTTATTATGGCAACCGGTGAAGGGGATATGAAACAGGAAAAAAAGGCTGTTGATGCCGGGGTAAGCGGTTTTATTGCCAAGCCTTTTAACGCGGATGAACTTAAAAAAAAGATTGATCATGCATTGGGCATGGGGGAAAAGGAGGAAGATGCTCCTGAAAAGGAGAAGATCCGGAGAAAAACCGCTTCGGGAAAAGTGAGGTTGAAAATTGCCCATATCCAGATCACGGATCATCTGATTTTGGGCGCTTTGAAACACCTTATCAAAAATGGCGATCTCACCCCCAGACACTTTGAACTGGAAACCCTGTGCATGGCCGGCTGGAACCCCGTGCAGGAAGCCCTGGGAAAGGGTATGGTTGATGCCGCCTGCATTCTTGCCCCAATGGCAATGGACCTTTTCAATTTTGGTGTTCCCATTAAGATGGTTCTCCTTGCCCACAAGGGCGGCAGTATATGCGTGCGCAGCACTCAGGGTGAGTACAGGGAACCATTCCAGGACTTTTTCAAGAAAAAAACATTTCTGATTCCCCACAAGATGTCAGTCCATCACATGCTTGCGCATATGTTTTTCAGCAGGGTCGGAATCAAACCGAGCATGGCGGGCGGGGAAGGGATCGATCTGAATTTTGAGGTGGTGACGCCCATCAAAATGCCCGCATTTCTCAACGACAATCCCGACGCTTGCGGGTTCATGGTGGCAGAGCCCTTAGGCACAAAATCGATTGCTTCCGGGATTGCGGCCCAGCAGTTTCTCTCAAGCCAACTCTGGGAAAATCATCCCTGCTGTGTGGTGGCCGTAAGAGACGATTTCACCGCTCCTTATACGGATGCTGTCTATGAATTTACCGAGATGCTTGTACAGGCCGGCAAATTCATCGAGAACAGGCCGGAGACGGCAGCGGAAGTGGCCGTGTCCTTTTTAGACCCCCAAAATATGTTAGGTCTGAAGGTCCCCGTTCTCAAAAATGTGCTTACGGAAGCACAAGGCATCAAGACGGGCGACTTGTTTCCGTCTCTCGAAGAGATCGACAGGATGCAAAGATACATGGTTGAAAAGATGGGTATCGGCGCCCTGATCGATGTGGAAAAATTCATTGACCCTCAATTTGCGGAAGCAGCCTGCAAAAACGCGAAGGGAAGCCGCCTGCCTTCAACACTTCACGATACCACTGCTGAAGTTATGGAAATCCTTCGTCGCGCCGCACCAAGAGGTGGTAAAACGAAAAAGGCGATGTTGAGCATGGAGGGAAAATACCTCGTCTTTGCGCTGGGGAAGCAGGGATTCGGCATCGAGATCTCCAAGATCAGGGAAATCATCGGGAGACTCCCGATCAGAACCATGCCACAGACGCCCCCGTTTGTAAAAGGGGTTATTAATCTAAGGGATAAAGTGATCCCGATAATGGATCTCAGATTGAGATTCGGGATGGAAGAGGTTGTGGCTACGGAGCGAAGCTGTATCATCGTGTTGGAGCATATTGCAGAGGGCGCTGTAATCAACATCGGGGTAGCTGTGGATTCGGTTACGGAGGTCTTGGAGATTAAAACTTCGGAAATTGCAGACACACCATTTTTTGGCGCCGGCATCGATACTACCTATATTCTGGCCATGGCCAAGACAGAGAGTGGCGTCAAAATTCTATTGGATATGGACCGCCTGCTATAGGGCTACCGGATTGTGGATAAAAGGTGAAAACAATGCCCAAGATTGTACCCATCGCCTCCGGAAAAGGCGGGGTGGGAAAGACCTTTCTCACAGCCAACCTCGCCATTGCCTTGGCTGAGGCCGGACACCCGACCATAGCGGTGGATATGCATCTGGGTGGTATTTTGTTCTCAGGGGATACAGCCCTGAGCATCACTTCCGCCAATGGATCGTATCAGAAGGATTTTGTCGGAGCCCTTAGAAAGATCACACGAAGGGACATTAAAAAGATTTATCCGGGACATGGTGAGCCGATAACTGAAAATGTCAAGCGGATGCTGTATATTTCGCTTGATAATGTCAGGAAGAGCAGGATTTTTTGATATGATCCTTTTTGCATCCCCATCAGCTGATAAAAGCGTCGAAAAGACGGAGGAGGTCAGGTGTGAATGAGAAAAAGGGACGCGAAAGACGTGTTTCAACTCGAAAAGAACTGGAGACCGAGATCGAGTTTTTTGTGAACGCCGATATCATTGCTGCCAAATCGGTTGATATTTCGGAAACCGGTCTGAGTTTTGATACAAAAGAGCCGTTAAAAATTCACCTGAGAATCGATATTGATGGAAAATTATGTGACCGGGAGGCCCAATTTGTCTGGGCCACCAGGAATTCCGATGGCGGCATAACATATGGGTTCGAATTCGTTTCTGACCCAAAAGAGTATCTATTTTAGGTGCTTTAGGCATTTCAAATGAAAATCATCTTCCATGAAGACTACAACGATTCAACTTACGTCTCGGATACGGCAGCCGCTGCGGGCAGGATGGAAGCTATCATGGATGTCCTTTCAAGGGAGAGCGGGTATCCTGTGATAAAACCGGTGGCCGCCGGGGTTGATGATTTGCTCCGTGCCCATACCCGGGAGCATGTTGATACGATCAGGCAAGACCATAAGCTCTTTCATATGGCCCTCCTGGCGGTTGGTGGCGCCATTTCCGCCGCCGAAATCGCCTATTCAGGAGAACCCGCGTTTGCCTGCATACGGCCGCCGGGCCATCACGCCTCCCGTAACTCACGCTGGGGGTTCTGTTATTTCAACAATATGGGGATTGCCCTGCTTAAACTCATGTCGAAGGATGAGATAAAGGGCGCATTTGTGCTTGATTTTGATGCCCACAAAGGGGATGGAAACATCGACGTCCTCTCCGAACACCCTGAAATCAGGATTTTGAACCCATTCTCTACAGACAGACAAGCCTATATCGAGGAAATTGAAAAGGCCCTGAAAGAACTCAAAGGGATTGATATCATAGGGGTCTCGGCAGGTTTTGATTCCTATGAAAAGGACTTGGGCAAAAAACTCAAGAGGTTTGATTTTTACCTCATGGGCCGACTCCTGAAAAAGGCCTCCAAGAGGCTGTGTGACGGGCGAAGGTTTGCCGTTCTTGAGGGCGGCTATTACCAGGCGGATCTCGGCAAGAACGTGCTTGCCTTTTGCCAGGGGTTTGATGATTGAGGGGTTTATCATGGCAAAGGTCGAGTCAATCGAGCAGTTTGATTCTTCGTTGGTGTCAAAGATACCTGCGGCCCCTGCGACCCTGCTCGGCATGCTGCTCTATCGAAACATGAGCGTGCCGCTTACATCACCAAACCGGAGATAAATAGACTGCGATCCATGCTGAACAAAATCTGTCAGGGCCTCGGCATTTAAACAGATAATTGCTCGGAATTAAGAAAAGTTATCGGCTTATGAAAATCACAAATCTCGCAGAAGGACACACTCAATACACCTCGAACGCTTATCTTATAACGGGCGATAATAATAAGCTCGATGACGTCAACGCCTTGATCGATACCGGTCGTGATCCGATTGTTATCGAAAATCTTTTGAAGGCGCCCAAAGGAATTGGCAAAAAGGCGGTGGAAATGGTTGTTATAACGCATTGTCATTATGACCATAAAGAACTGCTGCCGCAGATCAAAGAGATGTTCAATCCGACGATCTGCGCCTATTCACCCACATGCGGGAATGACAGGACCCTTAAGAATGGAGAAATGATTAAGCTTGGCGACAGGAGATTCAAGGTGCTTCATATTGGTGGCCATACGGATGATTCAATAGGCCTTTACTGCGAAGAGGAAGGGATTTTTTTCTCAGGTGATGCACCCATGAAGATCATGTCAAGCACCAATGACTACGTTGATGAAGAAGCGTTTGTCAATATCTTGTTTCTTTTGGCCTGCCATAAACTGGATACCATATACCCCGGACACGGGCCACCCATTTCCAACACGCACCACAGTTGGGTCATTGATTCCCTCCTCCAGGTCAGGCGTGGCCAGGCAGAGCGGGAAATGGAATTGGAACGGAAAAATGGTTAATAAGTTCTGATGATTGGGCTAAAATATGCCGGATGTACTGACTTTTAAATTGATAGCCCGCAACATCCAACATTCAAATTTTGACTGGATGAATATCGATTGCGGCGATATTCGCGTGGGCAAGGTGAGAGGCTTGATTGACGGTAAGAAGCTGACGATTCATTCGATCAATATATTCCCCGAGTTTGAGGGCCGCGGCTATGCCAAAGAGACGATCGAGATGTTCAAGGCCCACTTTACCGCCATAACCGCCGACAGGGTACGATACACCGCGATCGGATTTTGGAAGAAGATGGGATTTGAGTCCGGCAACAACGGGAATTATGGATGGAAGAAATTGTGCAATGGGGGCGGTTCTTAGGACCCCTCAATAATATATTGCTTGAAAAAGATCTCGCCAATACCCGCGAATAAAAGAGACAGAAAATGGCAGATGAAGAACTGACCGAACAGGAAAAGATGGACAGAATGGTTGCCGAACTGTCCGCGGATATTGAAGACATTAACAAAGAAGGAAAGGAAGATGATCCCGAACCGGAAAAACCCCCTGCTGTCGAAGAAGGAACGAAAGAAGAGGAACTGAAAGAACCGGAGACTGAAGTTGAAGGGGCAGACGAGGAACTGACAGAGCAGGAAAAGATGGACAGAATGGTTGCCGAACTGTCCGCGGATATTGAAGACATTAACAAAGAAGGAAAGGAAGATGATCCCGAACCGGAAAAACCCCCTGCTGTCGAAGAAGGAACGAAAGAAGAAGAACCGAAAGAACCGGAGACTGAAGTTGAAGGGGCAGACGAGGAACTGACAGAGCAGGAAAAGATGGACAGAATGGTTGCCGAACTGTCCGCGGATATTGAAGACATTAACAAAGAAGGAAAGGAAGATGATCCCGAACCGGAAAAACCCCCTGCTGTCGAAGAAGGAACGAAAGAAGAAGAACCGAAAGAACCGGAATCTGATGTTGAAGGGGTAAATGAGGAACTGACCGAACCGGAAAAAGTGGACGAGATGGTTGCTGAGCTGTCCGAGGAGGATATAGAAGAGATTGAGAAGGGGGAAGGGGGGGGGCAAGAGAGAAGAGAGAAGGATCTGGAAGAAACTGTGCCTGAAAAGAAAGCTACCCCGGATAAACCATCTCCCGGTGAGGAAAGAGATGAGGTAAGAACCGGGGAGATGGGAGCAGAACCGGATTTGTATCAAGAGGGATCTGACGCAAATGATGAATCAGATAAAAATATAGATGGGTGGGAAGAGTACCCTGACATTGCAGAGAACGGCCGGAGAGGCAAGGGTCGAGGGAAAGCAATCATGTGGAGTGTCATTGCGATTATGGTACTCGGCGTCGTCTGTGTCTGGTTCGTATACGACAAAGATATCAATATATTGGAGCATCCCATTTTGGCCCAATGGATACAGAAGCTCAACCCCAAACCCGCGGTTAAGGATGCCGGACATTCAGACCCCCCGCTACCCAAAAGCCCCGCAACCGAATCGCAAGTCAAGGCCCCGCAGGCTACTGCTTCTTCGCCCCAGGCAGAGGCGAAACCGGACCCTCTTACCAAATCCGAAATGTTCCAACAGAAAATGCAGCAGATTCTGGTTGTCCGTGACAAATTGTCGGAAAAGCGTGCGCAGGCAGCTTCAATACGCGAAAAATTAAATGAACAGATACTGGCGTTAAAATTGGAGGTTTTAGCTAAACAAAGAGTGATGGGGATAACGTCCTATGAAGAGGCCATTAAGTCCCCGCGTATTGACTACAATATCAAGCTCATTCAACAACTCAAAGCCTACGCTTCAAAGCTTGCCGAGAGGATCAGGTATTATGAAGATGGGTACGCCAAAATGCGGTTTTGTTATCAAGAAACAGAGGACAACTTTAAGATCATTGAATTATGGAGTGACACGAAAACCAAAAGGCTGATGACAAAGATAGACAAGGCTATGAACGAGTATCCGGAAGCCAACAAGCCCCATATGTTTACGAACAAACAGATCGTTTTAGATAAACCTCTCAAGATCTGGACCGAAGTTATCCAAACAACCGGGAAATCAAATCACCTATGATATGCGCTGTCAAGTTTTTGGACATATTCAAGAACCTGAAATGTAATAGCGCTGAAGTTTTCCTGCTCTAAACCAAGGAATTCGAGTGCACCCTCTTCAAGCTCACACATTAAGTCATCATCCTCATACCCAAAACCGCTTAGCCTGACCAGATAATCCGCAATATGAACAATATGGGCCAGTTCACTACCCTCTGAAAGTGATGGATAATGGTGATATTGTATTGCAATGGTTACGTTTTCAGGGATATGCCACTTTCTGCATATGTCAGATGCGATTTCAGCATGATCAAAGCCTAATATCGCCTTTTCAGCATCAAGAACCATCTTGGTTTCATCTTTCATGAAATCATCAAACACGTCCTTCCTTTCCAAGACATATTGATCAAGGATTATTTTTCCCACATCGTGAAGCAGCCCCCCCGTATAAGCATCATTTGCCAATTCACGATTATTCTTTTCAGCAAGAATGCGCGAACAAAAGCCGGTGGCAATGGAATGCAGCCACAATTCGCCTGATTCGAATTCATACCCTTTCAATTTCTTTCCCAATACATTGGAGACACCGACTGCGACAATAACTTCCCGCAATATTCGGAATCCAAGAAGGCTGCATGCCTGTCTTATGGAAGAGATCTCTCTTCCTAAACCGTAATAGCTGGAATTCATCAATTTCAGAACCTTAGCAACGATCGACTGATCCGTCTCAATTATGACGGCAAGGTCCTCTACATTTGAATTTGGATCGTCCATGATCTCTTGAGCTTTCATCACCACCTCATGCATAGGCGGCAAATTGTTCAGAGACTTTAATATCCGGTTCTTTAATTGCAGAGCATCCCTTTCACTTGCCACGTGCAATGTTCCAACCTCCTCTTGACCCTGCTATTTAAACTTATGAATCTGAGTGCAAACGCGAAAAAATGCGCTTTTTACACATTGGGCACGGGGCGGCACACCAAAGCTGATTTTCGAATGTCGTGTGCCTTCCCAACACCTTCAGATGCTATTTGTACCGTGGCTTATCGCACATTCGCAGGTGTTATGCAAGTTTGGAAAATCAATAATTCAAATGACGTTTTCAAAAAATCAGTGAGATTGCGCTTGCTCAATTTAATTGAAATGAGCTAAGCGATTGACGTTCCGGTTAACCGGGCTTCCTTTCGGTTCTATTCTTGACAGGCCCTCCATTCGATGTTAGTGTCTAAAATCACAGTAAATAACGGGGAAAACCTTATCCATGTTACGACCCGGCGCAATTTTTGACTGTTGGCAATAGGGGGGGAAATGGAAAACATTGGGGCTTGGTTCTAACTTCGCCCACGTTTAGACTGAGGAACGGAAAAAGTACAATTTGAAAAAGTGAGGGAAATTTTAATTCGACGGGAGGTTGTATGTATCTCAGGCCTGAAGGGTCGTGACATACCAGCCCAGGGCAACGCCCTGGGAACAGGTTGCAAGGATCGTTGAGCCCTGTAAGGGCGTGACATTATACAAATAAGCTATAACCTAGAATGATTTATGTAACGCCCTTTCAGGGCTGATATTGTTGTTAAATCCTCACCCAGGGCGTTGCCCTGGGCTTAATATGTAGTGCCCTTTCAGGGCTGGATCAGAAAGGTATCAATTCAATCGCGAAGCACTAAGCAGACAGTGGGCGAAGTTAGGACCAAGCCCAAACATTGAAATGAGACGCAGACCCAAAATGGAACTTCTTTTTGAGGAGAACCTTGATAATCAGGAAAATGAATAGGGACGACACTTATACGGTTGGGAAACAACTATGAACATAGATAGATTGTTAGATATTGTTGTCAGAGGTGGAAGCGTTAAGACCGGTATCGATATCCATAATAAAGAGGGTGCTCTGCTTTTAGAGAAGAATGTCCGGGTTAGCAGCGTAAGTACTCTGCTTGTTATCAAACAAAACGGGCTATGCGATTTGGATATAGACTCGGCATCAGAAGGCGGGGTGTGGGATAAATCAGGTCGGCCTATACCGTTGACAACTGGAGAGGCATCAGCGGTCCCTGAAGTTGATACGCCGGACTTAAGCGATGTTGAAAATAGAATCAAGCAAATAAACAGCGTCAAGAAAGAGGCGACACAAAAACATAGAAAAGCAAAGGATAATATCAAAAAGGTAATTTCTGAAATAAAAGAATCAGGGGGGCAGTTTGATGTTCAACTGGTGGAAGATACTGTTTCGGATATTTTTAATTTGCTGAACCGAAATAGTGCTGCCTTTTCATCTATTGCCAAGGAAATTTTCTCCTACGATGATTATCTTTACCACCATTCCGTCAATGTTTGTACTATAGGGACGGCGATATTGAACCATTTCAATGACCATTTTAGTAGTATCATTAATAATTATCTTGCATCAATGTCCCTGGGTGAAAACGAAAGTGAAGATGCAAATATTTTAAAATTCTATGTTAATTATCAACCTTCAGAGTTGCGGGACATGTCAATGGGTTATTTCCTGCACGATGTTGGAAAGGTGCTGATTCCGGACGAAATATTAAATAAGAAAGGAGGCCTTTCTGCAGAAGAATTTCAAATCGTAAAGACCCATTCTTACGAAAAAGGCCTTGAGGTCCTTGAAAAAAACAGAATAAATAATGCGACTATTGAAAACATACTCAGCAATCACCATAGTGGTTTATTTAATCACGAACAAAGATGTTACCCCGATAACAAACTGCCCATTGAACTCCCGCCATATGTCAAAATTGCAAAACTGGCCGATATTTATGATGCGATGACAAGTAAAAGGTGCTACAAAGATGCCTTCAATCCTATCAACGCTGTAACAAGTATTTTCCGCACCTATGCAAATAAAGATCCCTTCCTCCAAGTAATTCTGCATTCATTCGTAAAAAGTATCGGCATTTATCCTCCCGGAAGCATACTCACTTTGAGGAATGGTCAAATGGCGTACGTACTTCTAAGTGATGGTCCGATTATTCTTCCGTGCACCGATACCAATGGCCGACCCCTGGCAAAAAAGCCGGATCCAATCGATCTTGGGAGTATAAATATTGCTGAATCACCTCAAATACAAATTGACAAACGAAGACCCTTGAATGCACCGATGGAGGTCATTGGGTCATTGCCATCATATATAACAAAATTGCTTAAGGCAGAAGCGTAATTTAGCGGAACTGATTTGGAGAAAAACGGTCCCCTTTGAACATGGCACCGAACAAGGAGATTTAATGGCAAATTTATCGAGAAACAAGGAAAATGAGGCCTTTGATATGGAAAGATTTATTGAAGAAATCCGAGACAACGCGAAAAAGAAGGGCGTCTATTTAAATGCTATCCGAGCGCTGTTGCTGTTCATGAAGGATTTTTCCATGGATTTTGAAGGAATCGGTTCCGATAAATTTGTTAAGCAGATTGATGACTTGTCAGAAGCATTCGTTACCGAAAAAAAATTGAAAACTGTTGAATCAATTTTTGAAAGACGTAAGAAAACGATTCCCGCTTTCATCAGGGGACAAAAAGAGTATTTGAATACCCGAGAAAGGGAAATATGGGACATAATCGGTCTTCAGAGAACGGCGATTTCAACCCTGGGTACGGAGAACCAGACATACAATCGAAAGGTGTATGGGCAAAGTAAACAGCTCGAAGCCATAACGATACTCGACGATATCAAGACCATGAAGAAAAATATAAAAAAAGAAGTCATGTCAATTCAGGCAATCGTGCGCAAGAAAGAGGAACAGGACAGGCAGCAGATGGAGGCACTCGCCAAACAGATCAGCAGCCTTAACGTAGAACTGAAAAAGGTTAAGACCAAGGCAATGACCGATGGCCTCACCAAGGCATACAACCGGGAAGCCTTTGACAGCTATATTCGCAAAATCGTGGACCAAAATTCAATCAAAAGCTCACCTTTTTCGTTACTCATGCTTGATATCGACGATTTCAAGAAGATTAATGACGGGTATGGACATCAGATCGGTGATCGGGTTCTGGTAGCCTTAGTTAAAAAGTGCGCTGAATTCATCCGCGATGAAGACTTCCTGGCACGTTACGGTGGCGAAGAATTCATCATAGTCCTCCCGGGGGCATCACTGCGAAATGCTCTAAAAAAGGCACAACGCCTCCGAAAAACGATTGCAGAAACCCACTATACAACCGATAAAGAAAAGGGAGGCAAAGGCCTCTCCATTACGGTGAGTATCGGCGCGAGCTCATTTCGCAAAAACGATTCGGTTTCCACCGTCATTGACCGATCCGATCAGGCCCTTTACCAGGCCAAGAGAACCGGCAAAAACCGGGTTGCCAGCGAAAAAGATATCAAATCTGAACCATCTCGGCTCACCGAAGGTGAAGCATTACAGATTTGAAAGATGAAACGGAAGTTTTGTATCAGCATCCTTCACTTTCCAGAACTGGGGAAAATGCACTCCAAAAAGCCATTTGTGTGAGGCCTCCAAGAGGCGTGTCGAGTAGACCGGTTTCTTCAAGCAACCGACCCGTGAAACGTCTTAGACTACGCCTCGCCGCACGCGGCTACTGCATATCATAAGATCGCTTTACCTTGGTTACTTGTTGGCCCCGGCCCCTCTCAGAACCGTCAAAGATCGGGCCTATACTTTGAACGGCCATGGAATCAGAGCGGTTCTTTGTTTTTTGATAACCTTTATTTTCGAAAATGACCTTGCAGGAAAACGATTTCAGTTTTTCACGGATGGACACAGAACTCTAAACGCCACCATTCTGAAGTGCTTCAAATGGTATATGAATATTGGAATTATCTTGGATTGGTACCACCTTAAAAAGAAATGCCAAGAACAATTGAGCATGGCGTTGAAAGGCAAAGAGATTCGAAATGCTGTTTTGGAAGATCTTTTGCCTCATTTATGGCATGGATTGACCGACAAGGCGATTGCTCTTCTATGTATTCTTCACTTTTTGGCTGGCTATATCTTGACAATATAACCAGAGATCTGATGCCACTAAAACACTGTAATAATTAATGGATATCACAAAGAGTGCCAGCTTGGCTGGCAATAAGGCATGAAGAAAAAGTCAGAAAAAAACAGGTAAAGTCGAAAAATGAGAATAAGCAAGAAAAAGAGGGACAAGAAATAGAGAAAGTTCAAAAATCAATATATTAGAAATCATAAAAAACAGATTTTTTCATGTCTTTTTGGAAATTAGCTGTATTTGAGTTCATACGAATCACAAATTTCTCTTTTGGAGTTACCTTCCAAAAACGCCTGAAAAACGAAATTTCTTGGTTTTTGGGAGGGGTCTTATCAACCCCTCCCTGTTTTTTTATGATTTGTTTGCTGTTTGATTAAAACATTGACAATTGCGCCTCAACCGGATTGTCGCTATCTTCCAACATCTTCTCCAAATCTCCTTCCGTTATTTCAATGTGTGTGACTTTTTTCTTTCGCTTTCCGGTGTATTCAGTGAACTTTACCTTGATAATCCGGTTTCCAATCTTTTCCACTTCGGTGCTGGCTTTCATTATTTCTAAAGAAGGATTTTCTTCCTCTTCCTTTGAGATGGTCTCAATTTCTGGCACATTGCCAGGCGTATCCTTTGGCTCACCCGGGGAAGGTGGTAAACCTTTGGATATGCTCACTTCAACCTGTATCTCTTTTTTCCTATAATTTGCCCATAAGTCTTTGAGGCCTTTGTTCTCTGTGGACTCCGATTTCTTCAGTAGCATTTTGGCAAGTTCCATTGCCATGCTGTCCGATGTTTCGGAGAGTGCAGCAAGCCCTTTGTCCGTGAGTTCGCCTTCAATCGCAAGGCTTGATGTCAGTTTTGAAGCCATGAGTTGCATGAGCCGGGTCTGCATGGTTCCCAAAACCGTTTCTGCTATTCATATAATGACCCTGGTTCTTTACGCTTTTCTTCTCAAACGATATTATTGGTGTTTTCACCGGTTGGGTTTTGAAAAAGGCGATGTTGAAGAACGCTGTCCACCAGTAAAGCTCTGATGAAAGGCTGCACAAGGACCAGCCAAGAGTGTCGTTCTTGTTTGCCATGATTGTAGTATTGGTTTTTTCAATGATTTGATTTCGCATGCTTGCCTCCTTTCTTGTCAAAATCATCTGTTATGCCGTCCATGTCATGGCGATTCAGTCCATGACGATCCTGCGGCGAGGCCGTGACAAAATGTTTTCCATTGATTTTTCCATTTCGACCATGCCCTCTCTTATATGGTCCTTGAGTTGGTCGTTTGAACGAATCGTTTCCGCGGTCTTGCCGCCGAGTATCGCTTCGGCTTGATCAACGAGTTCCGCCAATTCGGTGTCACGAAAAATGTTTCGTTCCCGGAATGTTTCAAAAAACTCATAAAAGTTGTTGATGGTGCCATTCTTGAAGATCTTGGACTTTGTGCCGTGGCCGTTGGTGAAGCGCTCTGTGACCCTCTTGATCATGCTTGAGAATTCCTCTCTGAGAGACACAATGGCCAGTTCACGGGCTTCCTCCATGGTTTGAACGAACTTGGTTTTTT
>Ga0233431_1004041_pt1 | contig 16411 bp, 12 predicted proteins | sample SI_118_April2016_FD_179867 | JGI IMG/M metagenome (GOLD analysis project Ga0233431, IMG submission 179867) | Seawater microbial communities from Saanich Inlet, British Columbia, Canada - SI_118_April2016_200_MG | ecosystem: Environmental > Aquatic > Marine > Inlet | place: Canada: British...
GAAGAATTTTGCCAAAAGTATGAAGACTACTATTTATCGGGTTAAAAATAGATTATTAGATGAATATATGGTTCAACAGATGAGAAATCCTTCAATCGTTTTTGAGGCAAAATGAGAAAGTCCTGTTGAAATCTCTCTTCTGCTCTCCTTATACAGCCATCAAAGTTTTTTTGTAAAAGTTGCTGATGTATTTGATGAGCTGTTTCATTAAAACTTCTCTCACCTACTTCATAATCAGTAACTACAGCACTAGCAACCGCCACAAATAATTCGTTTTCTGGAGTGGGACATATGTAGTCTGTAACCCATCCTGTTCCTGTAAGTTCAGCATTTTTAATTATTTCTTCAGAAGGTCTAATTGAAAAACCAGACCTTAAAACTCTATTATGTTCAAGTTGAGTTTGCTTCTCTTCTTTACTCCACTTATCAACATCTTTCAGAGCTAAAACAGCTCTATGAGAATAAGGTTCTGGAGCAAACTGTTCTGTTGACATAAAAGCCTTTTAATTATTATTATAATGTATGATCAATATTATGAGCAAGTTACATTCTAATACACTATCTTTTTCTAAATACAAAGACAGAAAGTGTCCTGAGTACACAGTCAGTGAAGTATCTGGCTTAATAAAAAAAACAGTCGAGGAGAATGTTGGCTTTGTCAGAGTTAAGGGAGAAATCTCTGGCCTTAAAGTCGCTCCTTCTGGTCATGTCTATTTCTCTTTAAAAGACAGCCATTCTGTACTCGCTTCGGTGTGTTGGAAGGGTATAGCAAATTCCTTGAAATATAAACCCGAAGATGGTTTAGAGGTAGTATGCACTGGTTCGATTACTACTTATGCTGGTCAGTCTAAATATCAGATGATGGTTCAGGCAATTAATCCCGCAGGAATGGGGGCATTAATGGCATTGCTGGAAAAAAGAAAACAGCAGTTCCAAAAAGATGGATTTTTTGATGAATCACATAAAAAGCCATTACCATTTTTGCCCAAGGTAATTGGGGTAATAACATCACCTACTGGTGCTGTTATTAAGGACATATTGCATAGGATCGAAGATAGATTCCCAACTAGAGTAATTATATGGCCAGTGCTAGTGCAAGGAGAAGACTCTGCTCAACAAATTGCAAAAGCTGTTTATGGGTTCAATAATTTAGAGGAAAATGGTGATATCCCAAAGCCAGATGTAATTATTGTTGCACGAGGAGGAGGATCAATAGAGGATCTTTGGTCCTTCAATGAAGAAATTGTTGTCAGAGCGGTTTTTAATTCCCAAATACCAATCGTATCAGCCATTGGGCATGAAACCGATACTACATTGATTGATTATGTGGCGGACGTCAGAGCCCCTACTCCCACTGCCGCAGCTGAACTTATAGTTCCAGTAAGACGAGAGTTAATATTTGGCTTGGAGGAACTAGGACAAAGAAAAAAATATGCTTTAGAGCGTTATCTAGATAATTACAAAAAGATTATTGAGTCACTTGCACATGGTTTGCCGGATTTAAAATCGGTAATTAGTTATTACACACAAAGATTGGACGAGGTGAATATAAGGTTAGTTGAATCATTCCCTATATACAGCCGCAATATGTTAAATTTCCTTGATAGCATTGCATCTAAAATACGTTCTCCTGATTCATATTTACAAATTTGTGCAAATCAATTACAATTTAAAATTACCGAATTGCAAAGAATAGTAAAACAAACAATCCTTGCTAAACAACATGATATAGAATTAGCGGCAAAATTGTTGGTTTCTTACGATTATAAAAATACTCTTAAACGTGGTTTTGCAATAGTCAGAGATAAAGGAAATAATATTTTAAAATCATCAAAAGAAACTAAGGACAATCAAGAAATCTCCGTTGAATTCGCCGACGGCGCGAAGAAAGCAAAATTAAATTGACGCACATATTAATCCGTGTTAGCATTCTTTTTTAGATATAAAAATTTTTAAAAAGATGAAAAGGAATTTTAAGCAATTAATATCGTTAGCAAATTCAAGATTTAGCTTAATAAATCTTCCTGTCCAAGTTCTGTTCTACTATGGGCTGTAGCCCATATCACATATAAATCAATCACACGTTGGGCTGTAGCCCAAAACATTTTAAATAAATTACATTAATTAATAATAGGTATTATTATGAATAATCACACTATAGCTTTTCCTCAGGGACTTAGCGGAAATGCTCCTGTCTTTTTAGACAATGAGACATTCACAAAACATCAAGAAGCACAGCATGCAGCTACTTTTACAGTAGGAATGATAACATTAGGAATATTGGGAGTGGGCGCGCTTATTTGTGGTGCCACTTTTATTAAAGATAGATGCTTTTCATCTACTCCAGGGTTTGATGCTAGTAGGCTTCCCGAAGGTACTGTTGCAACACATGTAGTGGTAACGGAATGGATGGATCAAGTAGTTAATTTAGCCGGCAACATCAACGAAGTGGGCGGTGAGTCGCTGGCATAAACAACACAGAAGTTTAGTTTTACAGTGATGTAATACGTAAGCAAACAAACTCATGTAAATGTCCATAGGTGATAGGGAAAAACGGCTGCAACTCTTTTTCTCTTGATCCCGTGGCATTTAACCCAGCAGGGATGGGACATTAATAGCGGTGCTATTTTTTTATTACTCCATTGGAGATATAATTAAAAAAACATACTAACAACTTAGATCAATATTCACATTATTTAATTTTTTATTAGATAAAATATGGTCAATTGCAGTACAGATATCTTCAATTTTTGTTTTGTGTTTTCCGGAATCTTTAATAAGTTTTTCAAAATTTTCGTTAGTTTGATCTGGTGTTTTCATTACAAAACCCGGGCTAATTGCACTTATTCTACAATGAGAGTTTACCTGAGACGCAAGTAATTTCGTTGCGTTTGACAAACAAGATTTACTTAAACTATATGATAGAAACGATTTAGATCCATTCAGATCAATAGAATTATCTAATATATTGATTATATTTATATGTTGTGCATCTTGGTTTATTTTTATAATTTCTTGTGTTAATAAAATAGGAGCAAAGCAATTGACATGCATATGGCCTTCTAAATTTTTCGCTGTAACACTTGTGATATTATCAGCACTAAAAATAGCAGCATTATTAATCAATAACGTTGGTACCCCCATCCTTTGTTTAATTTTTTGGAAAAAACCTTTGAAATTAGATAGATTATTTAAATCCTTTTTTATTATTATTGCCTTTGAAATAGCATTAATTTCATTTTGTAGTTTTTTAGCTTCTTTTAAAGAATTGTTGTAATGTATCACAATTTGCCACCCTTGTGTTGCAAGATGCAAACATATTTCCCTTCCTATCCTCTTTGCCCCGCCAGTTATTAAAAGAATTTTTAACATAAATATATATATGATTTAAAAAATACGATTACTTCTATATTATATTAAATAGGACAGTATTTGAATCAATAAATAGTAGAACTGGATATAGAGATGCATGAATTAACTTTTTTACCAAAAGTGCTTTTAATTTTAGTAACAGCAGTATTCGTTGTTGCTGTGTTTCGGCGCTTTCACTTAAGCCCCGTACTAGGGTATTTTGTTGCCGGAGCTGCAATTGGTGAAAATGGATGGTTTAATATAGTACAATCAAAGGATATTGAGATGTTCGGTGAATTTGGTATAGTTTTTCTATTATTTGCTATTGGCTTAGAACTAACCTTCGAACGTTTAAAGTCTATGCGAGCGTATGTTTTTGGTTTTGGCGGATTACAAGTAGTGATTACCTCCGTTATAATAGGTTCACTTTTATATTTTTTTAAACACAGTATTGCTGCTGCAGTTGTTGTCGGTGGTGGGTTTGCATTATCCTCTACAGCAATAGTATTACAAGTTATTGCAGAGCACAGAAAACAATCTACACAGGTTGGACGTCTATCTCTGGCAGTGCTATTAATGCAAGATTTTGCAGTCGTACCTTTATTGGTGTTAATTCCATTGCTAACAGCAGGCAAAGTTCATGTGTTCGAATCAATGAGCATAGCATTTTTAAAGGCAATATTTGCTTTAGTTATTATTTTTGTTTTAGGTAGGTTGTTTTTGCGTCCTATATTTAGAGCAATTTATACTCAATCTAAAAATAACGAACTATTCATTGCAGCAACTATTTTAATAGTACTTGCTTCTGCTTGGGCCACCGAAAAAATGGGGCTTTCATTAGCATTAGGTGCGTTCGTTGCAGGATTGCTTGTTGCAGAAACTGAGTATCATTTGCAAGCCGAAGAAAGCATTGCTCCATTTAAAGGATTATTGCTCGGATTATTTTTTATGACTGTGGGAATGTCATTTAATATAAGCCTTGTTGTAAGTGGACTTAACAGTATAATACCTTTTGCATTAATGCTAATACTTATTAAAGCTGCAATTATTATATTGTTATGCCTGTTATTTAAATTTAGCATAGGCACCGCTATCCATGCTGGTCTATTGCTTTCCCAGGGCAGTGAATTCGCATTTATCTTGTTTAGTCTAGCTACAAAGAAGCAAATCATCACCCATGATACAGGACAAATTTTAATGGTCGTGGTAACTATCACTATGGCATTAACTCCTCTTCTTTCCATATTGGGTGAGATAATTTCTGATTATCTAGATAAAAAAGAAAAAATGGCTCCTGAAGATATTAACAAGGATGTTGCCGATCTTGACAGCCATGTAGTTATAGTAGGATTTGGTAGGGTAGGTAAAATGGTAGCTCGTTTGCTTGAGGCAGAAAAAGTGAATTATATTGGTCTAGATACCAATGACATTCATGTTCTTCATGAGCGCAAAGAAGGGTTTCCTGTGTATTTGGGAGATGGTTCGAATATAAAGATTCTAGACTCAATTGGGTTGAAAAGAGCTAAATCAGTTATTATCACTGTTGATAGTGAGATGGTGCTTAAGAAATGCACTAAAGTAATCAGAACGCATATGGCCGATATTCCGATTACAGTACGCTCTAAAGATTTAAGTAATGATCAGGAATTATATAAACTTGGAGCAACTGCTATAGTTCCTGAAACTTATGAAACTGGTTTACAAATGGGAGGTGCTGTATTGAAATCAGTGGGTATTAGTGAAAATGAAGTGAGCAGAATTAAGAATCAATTCAGATTAGGTAACTACATTATGGCTCAAGAAAAGGAAGAGTATGACAAGGAATTATTTGAGGACATTTAAGATTCTAGTTATGATATTTACTATGGTATCTGGATATTATAGCAACGCTTCTAATTTTAAAGAATATTTTGTGTACCTCAAGTCTAACGAGGTTAACCTACGAACAGGGCCAAGTAAAAAATATCCAATAAAATGGGTTATAAAACATCCAGGCGAACCTTTGAGGGTGATTGCAAAATTTGAGCAATGGATAAAGGTACGCGATATAGATGAAGATGAAGGATGGGTAATGGATGCATTTGCAAGCCCCAAACTACAAGGAGGCATTATTGTTGGATCTAAATTAGTTACAATGTATAAAAGACCTGTTACTTCTTCTCAAAAAATCGCTAGATTAGAACAAAAAGTCAGAGTAAAAGTCAACAAATGCATAGAAACTGAATGGTGCAGTATATCGATAAAGGATTTTAAAGGTTGGGTTCCTCAGAAATATTTATGGGGGATTTAGAAAATCTCCGCTCTAAGATAGAGCCTATCAATATGCCTAAGCAACACATTGTAAATCCCGGAACTATTTCATAGAGTTCAAAAATCCCACCACTTAAATTTTTCCATACTATAACTGTGATAACACTTAAAATCATTCCAATTACTGCGCCAAATTTAGTCATTTTTTCCCAATATAAAGACAATAAAATCACTGGGCCCATAGTTGCACCAAGCCCTCCCCATCCATAAGCAACTAACGATAACACAGTATTTTGGGGATTATAAGCAATCACTACAGCTATTGCAGCGATAATAAGAACAGCTATTTTGTTGAGCAGCAATCCGTTTCGTTTCAAATAATCCTTATTAAAAATCTGAAAGGTAATATCCTCTATTAAAGAGGCAGAAGACACAAGCAATTGCGCTGATATAGTGCTCATTATTGCAGATAAAACTGCTGCAAATAGTATGCCGGCAATCCATGGTGAAAATAGCATATCAGAAGCTTTCAGAAATATTGTTTCGGGATTAGCTATTCCTTGAGGATACAAGGCAGAGCCAAACAACCCAACCAAGAAAGCCCCTATTAAAGATAAAATCATCCAGCTCATACAAATTTTTCGTGATTTATCTATAATATAGGGATTTTTAGCTCCCATAAAACGAATAAGTATATGAGGTTGACCAAAATAACCTAAGCCCCATGCAAGTAGAGAAATAATTTTAATATTGGCTATCTTAAGAAACGGATTGGTTATATTAGCATTGATATTATTCAAAATATCTACTGTATTTGTAATCCCTCCCAAGTGGTTTACAATTGCTATCGGCACCATCACCAATGCGAATAACATCAGTATTCCTTGAAACATATCTATCCAGTTTATTGCGATAAACCCACCAATACTCGTATAAGATACGATTATTACGGCGCTAAGTAACAAAGCATCCGTGTACTTTAAGTCCAAGATTATCTCAAAAACAAAAGCACAACTAACAAAAGCTGCAGCTATATAAACAGTAAAAAATATTATTATTGCTGTTGCAGTAACTATTCGAAGTAGGTTTGATTTATCGGCAAACCTATTAGCAAAATACGAAGGTATAGTTGCTGCATCTCCAAAATGGTGGGTATATTTTCTTAATTTTTTAGCAACAAATTTCCAATTTAAATAAGCACCTATAGTAAGCCCAATGGGTAACCATATTTCTGTCACACCACTTAAAAATACTACACCTGGCAATGCCATCATAAGCCAACCACTCATATCAGAAGCACCAGCTCCTAGAGCGGTAGTATAAGCATTGAGCTTCCTGTTACCAATAATGTAATCAGAGACGCTTTTGGTGTTTCTAGAAGCAATATATCCTATAATGTATACGCTTAATATATATATAGCCGTTACTAACGCTTTCATATCAGTAAATATAATTTGACATTAAGAATAGGAAAAATTGTCTAAAAGTCAATACTGACTGTTAGTAGTGCTGGACAAAACCATATCTTTGCTTCAAAAAGACAATTTTACACTATCTCTCTTAATCTGTAATTAATAATCTATGATTTTGCCATGATAATATAGCATCACTCATTGCAAAAAATCCTATTTCATTTATGATTGACTAGTCATGGATAAATCTATGCCAGGGGTTGGATTATGTTGTATTTTAATAGCGGCCTACATTATGTAGTGTGTTTACTCTCTCTCTCCACTATAGCTTTGTTATATTTGTGGTTAAAAAGACAAAACAAACAGTATATCAATACCCTTCAAGATATAGATCACAAATTTTTCTATTATAAGAATTTAAAAAATAATAAAGAATATATATCCAAATCTCTCAAAAATCTTCTGGCACTACCCACTCAAAAAAATAGTTTTGAAAACTTAATGTTATACTTCCAAGATGACGAGAAAGAAGATATTTGCAAATTACACACTGATCTTAGTCAAAATTTAACACCAAAAACTAATTCTGCAAAAAAAATTCGCTTGAATAAAAAAGCTCCAATTCAGTCTGTAAGAATTCTTGGCTTTCATCATGTATCTTTGAAAGGAGTAAATAAAAAATCAAAAGGTTTTTTCATATTCTTTGCCGATCTAACAGAAGTAATGTTGGATGTATATAATTTGGAATATGAAAATAACATCACAAAAAAAGAGTTAGCTAATAAAAATAAAATTTTAAACACACTACCAATACCTATATGGTTACGTAGCGCAAATCTTAATATAGATTATTTCAACACTAAATTTGGTCAAATTGTATCTGATAAATTAGATTATAATCAAGAAGCTGTCGAAATCAGCAAAGACGAGAAAAAATTGGCACTTAAAGCTAAGCACACCTCTGAATTACAATCAGAAGAAAGATACCTCATAGTAAACGAACAAAGACGACTATATAATTTTCATGAAATCCCAACATCAGACAATAAAACTATAATTGGTATGGCCTATGATGTTACAAGCAAAGACCAAATACGCACAGAGCTTGACAGACATATATCTGCACAATCCGATTTGCTTGAGAGCACAGCTAGTGCAACTGCAATTTACGGAGCAGACACAAAGCTAAAATTCTTTAATCATGCGTTTGTAAAATTATGGGAATTAGATGAAAAATGGCTAGTAAGCCAACCAACATATGGTCAGCTATTAGATAAACTAAGGGAACAACGTAAACTACCAGAGCAAAGTGATTTCCAAGAATTCAAAAAAGAGCAGCTTAGGCTTTTTACAGACTTAATGTCTACGCATAATGACTTCTTTTACCTACCAGATGGCCGATCCCTTAGAATAATAGTAGTACAGCATGCTTTTGGCGGGCTACTATTTTCTTATGAGGATATGACAGATCGACTTGCGCTAGAAAGATCCTATAAAACATTAACTGCAGTTCAAAAAGAAACCATAGATAATCTCAATGAGGGAATAATAGTAATAAATGAGAACGGCAAAATAGCTATCAGTAATTCTAAATTCGCTCAGGTATGGAATATTAACTACGAAGAAATGAGAACAAAATTACATATCACAGAACTATTAGAAAAAATGTATCCTTTGTTGAAAAACCACAAAAAATGGCCTCAATTTAAAGAAAAGTTCATATATTATATTAATATAAGAAAAACAAATAATCTCAGAATTGAAAGAGAGGACGAATCCATTTTAGATATATTATTTGCTCCTTTGCCTGATGGAGCGACTTTAGTAAGCTTCCATGACATCACTGATTCTACTTTAGTAGAGCAAAGTCTAAGAGAGAGGAACCAGGCATTACAAGACTCTGATAAGTTGAAAACCGAATTTTTAGCGAATATATCTTATGAATTACGTTCTCCTTTAACATCTATTATCGGTTTCTCTGAATCTCTATCGAAAAAATATTTTGGACCACTTAACATACAACAAAATGAATATATATCTGCTATCAATGATTCATCTCGTTATTTAATGGGATTAATTAATGATATACTTGACCTAGCTTCAATTGATGCTGGTTATATGGAGCTAGAAGTTAGTAAGTTTAATATACATAAATCCATAGTGGTGTTAGCAGATCTAATAAGAGAAAGAATAAAAGAAAATAAATTAAACTTCAGATTTTATTGTAATAAAAATATAGGCTATATGCTTGGTGATGTACTCAGGATAAAACAAGTTATATTTAAATTAGTAAGTAACGCTATAGAGCATTCTAAAAAAGGCGGAACAATAAAGCTCAAAATACAAAAAATAGAAGATCAAAATGTAGATTTCATCGTTGAAGATAACGGCTATGGAATTCCACAAGCAGATCAAAAAAGAATCTTTGAAAAATTTTCTTATATAGAAGGTAAAAACAAAATAAAAAAATCAGCATCAAAGCTTGGTTTGTCTATAGTAAAAAGCTTTATCGAATTACACGGAGGTCATGTTGCTATAGAATCAAAAGTCAATAAAGGCAGTAGATTTATTTGTACCGTGCCTTTAAATCACCCTGAATTAATTGCACAGTATAATATAGCCTCTGCTAATAAAAAATCTGTAGAAAGAAAAACTAAAGATAGTATTATAAGCTAGAAATACACATAAATTTAGCTTTTAATTTGAAAGAACTATCTATCTATATACACTGGCCTTTCTGTAAAAAGAAATGCCCTTACTGTGACTTTAACAGTCATGTAAGAAATAAAATTGATTCAGTAAAATGGCTTCAAAGCTATTTAAGCGAGATAGATTATTTTAAAGACCTCATCAGTGATCGGAAAATAACATCTATTTTTTTTGGTGGAGGGACCCCTTCCCTTATGCCCCCATATATAGTCGAAAAAATTATTGATAAATTATACTCTATCTCAAAGCTGAATAACGTAGAAATTAGTTTAGAGGCCAATCCCACCTCTTCTGAAAACCAAAAATTCAAAGATTTTAAAGCTGCTGGCATTAATAGACTTTCTATCGGAATACAATCTCTTAATCAGAATGATCTAGAGTTTTTAGGGCGCGAACATTCAGTTTCAGAAGCTATAGAAACCATAACAATAGCATCTAGTGTTTTTGACAACTACTCTCTTGATCTAATATATTCTAGACCAAAACAAACAGCTCAAGAATGGGTGCAAGAATTAACAAAAATATTAGAATATAGCAAAGATCATATATCTTTATATCAGTTGACAATTGAGAAAGGCACAGATTTTTATAGCCAATACCAAAAAGGCAAATTTATAATGCCAGATCAAGAATTATCTGCGGATATCTATGAAATAACTAATGAAATTTTAGCTAATAATGGTTTGATGAGATACGAAATTTCAAATTATGCAAAAGCTAAAAAGGAATGTAAGCACAACATAAATTATTGGAAATACAATGAGTATCTTGGAATAGGCCCTGGAGCACATAGTCGTATTAAGCTAAATCATAACGACGTTAGCGCTATTATGATGATCCATAATCCAGAAAAATGGCAAGATCATGTACAAAAGAAACAAAACGGAATTCAGTACAAAAAAACTTTATCAATTACAGAAATTGCAACCGAATACATTTTAATGGGTTTAAGATTAGAGAAAGGAATAAAATTCAATGATTTTAAAACAAAATTTGTTTATGACTTAAATGACTTTATTAATCAAGAGAAGCTTGACCTTTATATGAAAAATAAGTTACTTACATATAACAACAAAAATCTAACACTTACTAATAGGGGGAAGATGCTGCTCAACCATATATCAATGGAATTGATTAAGATATGAGCATTATTATTGATTTATCAGAAAAGGTTAAAGCTGCTATACAAGAAGATGGCCCCCTTTCCATAGCAGATTTCATAAAATTCACTCTACAGCATTACGAACAGGGATATTATCCTACTGCAGAATCATCAATTGATAAAGGGGGAGATTTTATCTCTGCCCCAGAGATAAGTACGTTATTTGGTGAGATTATAGGGAAATGGTGCATAAACTTTTGGCAGTCACTTAAACGACCAAAGAAATTTAATTTGATCGAGCTAGGTCCTGGTAATGGTGTTTTAATGAGGGACTTGCTAAAAGCAACCCAAAATGTACCGAGTTTCCATGATAACATGGATATTCATCTTATAGAGATAAATCCTAATCTCATTCAAAACCAAATAAAAAATATTAAGCATCCGAGAATAAAATGGCACAAATCTTACGACAAAATAAAAGATGGATTATCAATAATTATTGCCAATGAATTTTTTAATACCCTGCCCATCAATCAATATATAAAGAAGAAGAATAAATGGTATATTAATATGGTGGATACAAATGACGATCAAAACCATCTTTATATTAATTACTACGATGCAAATGAAAATATTAGAGCATTTTTAAACAAAGAATATAGAGATGCTCCCGAGGGTGCGATTGTTGAAATCCATGACGAAGCAAACATATTAACTAAGAAAATTACAGAAAAAATCAAAAAACATGGAGGCATTGCTTTAATTATAGGTTGTGGGTATACAGAGAATAAAAACAGAGATTTCATTTCTACTTTACAATCGATAAGAGATCAGAAGTTTTATCCTCTTTTTAAAAAGATCGGCGCTACAAATATTAAGTCGCATGTTAATTTTTCAGCACTTGCCGATACTGCAAAAATCTATGGTACATCTATTCATGGACCTATCACGCAACGTGAATTTCTTTTAAACATGCAAATAGATGCCCTAAAGGATTCTTTCTTACGTAACATTAAAAATAAGCAGCAAAAAAAAATAATTACTTCTGGATATGAAAGGCTAATTAATCCAGAACAACTAGGGGATCTTTTTAAAATTATGGCAATAGCTGGTAAACAACCACCTTCCTTTGGTTTTTAATTTTAGCAATACCCTATATCACCTGCTTAAAAAAGTTATAAAATAATTAAATATATGCTATAATCACTTCGTTTATTTTAAGGGGTATATATAAATGAAAGTTACTTTATCTTGGTTAAAAAGATTTTTAGAAACAGATGCTGATGTTACAAAGATCAGTGACGCTCTCAATGCAATAGGCATAGAGGTGGAGCACATCATTGACCGCTCTAAAGATTATGCGTCTTTTTTTGTTGGAGAAATTCAAGAAATCACAAAACATCCACAGGCTGACAAGCTCAATTGCTGTAAAGTCAATGATGGACACAAGCTGATAGATATTATCACTGCTGCAGAAAATGTTAGGGAAAATCTAAAAGTTGTAGTTGCTCCTGTGGGAAGTGTAATCCCTACCAATAATATGAAAATCGAAGAGCGAAAGCTTAGAGGGATGCCGAGCTATGGTATGCTTTGCTCTGGAGCAGAGCTTGGTATTAGCTCGGACAATGAAGGAATAATGGAATTACCAGACAACGTTAAAGTTGGAAGCAAGATAACAGATATTTTTCCTGAATTACAAGAAAAGGTCATTGAAGTTTCTCTAACACCTAATCGCGCAGATTGCTTAGGAGTATACGGTATAGCACGTGATTTGGCTGCTTATGGAATAGGAAAGTTAAAGCCATTAGCGCATAAGGATATTAAATCTTCACAAAAAAAAACCATTAAAATACGAGTAGAAAATAACAAAGATTGTCCTTTATTTATAGGTCGTTATTTCAGCAATATAAAAAACCAAGAAAGCCCTGATTGGCTAAAATCTCTATTAATATCCATAGGCGATAACCCGAAATCTGCACTTGTTGATATAACTAATTATATTAGCTACTCCTTTGGCAGACCGTTGCATGTTTACGACGCTGACAAGATCAAAGGAGAAATTATAATACGTAACGCTAGAGATGGGGAAAGATTTGTTTCGCTGAAAGCTGAAGAATATAAACTTTCCAAAGAAGATTTAGTAGTAGCTGATCAATCAAGCGTACTTGGACTTGCAGGTATCATTGGTGGTGATGACAGTAAGTGCGAAATAAACAGCAAAAACATATATTTGGAAGCTGGAGTATTTGATCCAATAAAGGTTACTAAATCTGCAAGAAGACTGAATATCAATACTGAAGCAAAGCATATCTTTGAAAGAGGCGTCGATCATAACTTCACTATTAACGGAGCTATCATCGCAAGCAATCTGATTCAGGAAATATGTGGCGGTGAGGCAAGTGATTTAGAGATAGTTGGCCATACAGAAAAGAAATCTGCAGAGATTAAATTTGATTTAGCGAGAGTTAAAAGCTTAAGTGGAGTCACAATAGATCAGGGGAAAATGATACAAATTCTGGCTGATTTAGGTTTTAGCATGACAGAGAAACAAAAAGGCTCGGTGATTGAGGTGTCAATTCCCTCCTGGCGCCATGATATCAGTTGCGAGGAGGATTTAATAGAGGAAGTGTTGCGTATCTATGGTTACGATCAGATTCCTACTAAGACACTGCCTGCATCCGATAAAATTAATAAACTACCACTTCTAGACCAAAAACTTTATAGCGCTCGATCTTTACTTGCGTCACAGGGATGCCATGAATTAGTCACTTTCTCTTTCATGTCTTCAAAAATTGCAGAGAAATTTGGATTTATTAGAGAGGATTTGTTTGTTAAAAATCCCATTAGCGCAGATTTAGATATATTACGAAAATCCATATTACCAAACATTCTGAGCGCTATACAAAAAAACAATCTACGCTCTTTGAATAATTTATCGTTTTTTGAAATTGGTCCTATATTCAATTCAGGAGCTATCGGCGATCAATCCAAATCAATAACCGGAGTAAGGTCAGGCTCTACATCTAGAGAAAACATATATGGAGATTCAAGAGAATATGACTTCTTTGATGCAAAAAGGGACGTTCTAGATTTGTTACAGATTTGGGGTGTAAGTGAGGATAAGATACAGATATGCAAAGAAGAGATTCCAGCATATTTTCATCCAGCTAAATCAGCTGTGTTAAAATTAAACAATAAAGTAATTGCCCACCTAGGCGAAATCCATCCAACTATTTTAGAGTTTATGAAAATAAAAACTAAAGTAGTTGCCTTTGAATTGCTTATTGATTCACTGCCGTTACAAGATAGAAAAAGAGACATATTTATTTCTAATTACCAGCAGGTATCACGGGATTTTGCATTTGTGGTTGATAAAGAAATTGAGGCTGGATCTTTGGTAAAAGCAATAAAATCATCTGATACAAAATTTATAACTAATGTTCATATTTTCGATATTTACTACGGAGAAGAAATAGGAAAAAATTCAAAATCCATAGCAATGAATGTTACTCTACAAGCAAAAGATCGAACTTTAACAAATGATGATATTTCTCTTATTTCAGATAAAATCATTAAATCTGTTAAAAATGAAACTAGTGGCAAGTTAAGAGAAGTATAATGGAGCAATCTATTTTTATCTAGATTGCCCCACTTTTTCGCTTGCGCAAATTTTATTTATATCTCTTTAACACGCATTGGTATTAGAAAGAGAACTCCTTAAACACGAAGAAGTTAAACTTCGTAGGATTGTCTCTTACTACCCCATCAACCGTTACTTTCTTAGTTACTGGTATTGCTAGTTCAAAGTCGGCCATAATGCCACCGAAGAAAGAGACTCTTACACCACCACCACCAGAGTAAAACTGGCTTTTGTTAACTGTACAACGAGGCTTAGAAATATACGCTCCCTCATAGAAGGCATACGGCTGTAGCTTACTCATAAATTTATTGTTAAATTCAAAGTCATATCTTAGTTCACTATAGAGTAGCGCTCCTTTATTTGAACTAATGAGACCAGATCTATAACCCTTACCAGAATGAGCTCCTCCAACAAAAAATTGATTCTCTGTAGGTAGAGTATTGTTAGAGTAGTGTCCTGCTGCGTGCAACAAGTAACTTAACTTCTTTAAAAACAAAGGTTGCTCTCTATAGTAATCCGCAGCGAAATAACCAAAGTTGCTATCAAAGGCTGATTCACTAGTAGAATCAAAAACTGTTATATTTGCTTTATCTAAAGTATTGTAAAAATGTACTGTCAATAAATTCTGACCTTTTAAAAAGTCTAGGTGTCTACCTTTAGCAAAGGCATAGCCTGTAACATAATTATAAGAAATAGTTTTTGACGTAACATTTGCTGTACTTGTTGCATAGTTAGTTACTTCTCTTCTATCAACACCTATTCCAAAGTCCAAGCCATTGTTATTGGTCATAATTAAAGGCTGAACAAGCTCACCTCTGAATAAGGTGCTGGTATTGTACTTTGTGTTTGAACGACCCTGCTCACGATAGTTATCGTCTCGCATATAAGAACCTACAAAGTTAAACTCTGTACCGCAAGAATTTAATTTATTGTTATATCCACCTGTTACCAAAAGTAATGACTTTGGTTTGTCAGATGTTCCTACGTTAACAGAATAAGAGTCATTCCAACCAAAAGGATTCAGCATCTGTGCTGTGCTAGCAAATTGATATTTCCCGATATCAGCTGTACCATGGTTACTTGATTCAACGGCAAGTTTTGCCTTAGTCCTTGTGATTTTCAGAATTAGCTCTACTTCTTTTACGTTTCTGCTGGTTCTTAAATCTCTGAAATCATAGTCTACTTCATAGCCAGGAATATCGTTGATAAGCCATATATACCGCTCTACTAATTTTTCATCTCCTTTAGATTTCAATATCTTCTTAATATATTTCTTTAAAAGAGCATTTTTTGCAATCGATTTATCTTCTATAACCAAGTCCACATCTTTTATTCTACGCACAACAGCTTTTTTCTCTACACTTATTTTTGTTCTATGCTGCTCTTTGTATTTTTGATGCAAACCTCCTACTTTCTCTTGATGTTTCCTGACAGTTCTGCCCTCAGGCACATCAGCTGTAGCTGCATTATTAATACTCAATAATCCCATTAATATTAATGCTGTTAGTGATGTTTTTGTCTTATTACTATTCATGATTTTGTTCTCCTTGTTTAATCAAATAACTTACGTAATTGCTTTCTACGAAATTCTTCGGCTACTATTTTAGATTCATCAAAACGACGAGTAAACCAATTGCTTTGATTTTTCCCATCTTTCTTCAACCTATCTTCCTCTTGAGCCTCTAAAGCTTGCTCCTCCGTGAACATATAACCACCTGTATTATATTTTTTATTTTGCTGATCTTCCCTTGCTTTCTCTGCTGCTGCCTTCTTCTTATCTTCTGCCTTCTTCTTATCTTCTGCCTTCTTCTTCTCATCTTCTGCCTTCTTCTTATCTTCTGCCTTCTTCTTATCTTCTGCCTTCTTCTTCTCATCTTCTGCCTTCTTCTTATCTTCTGCCTTCTTCTTATCTTCTGCCTTCTTCTTCTCATCTTCTGCCTTCTTCTT
>Ga0233431_1004043_pt1 | contig 16397 bp, 19 predicted proteins | sample SI_118_April2016_FD_179867 | JGI IMG/M metagenome (GOLD analysis project Ga0233431, IMG submission 179867) | Seawater microbial communities from Saanich Inlet, British Columbia, Canada - SI_118_April2016_200_MG | ecosystem: Environmental > Aquatic > Marine > Inlet | place: Canada: British...
TGCGATATTTAGTAACTGTGGAGAGCCAGTCGGATAGGCAAGAGTGGAATAAAACTCAAACTTATACTAGTAGTGCGGAACTAAGATGAAATGAAGCAGTTAAATAACAATAATAGTCAGTCTGGATACATAGCTTTGGCTAGTGTGTTAGTCATCACCGTAGTTGTATTGGTGATTAGTACGTCTGTATCCTTGTTGTCTATCAATGATTTACAAACTTCTTTGGGTAGCAAGCAAAGTAGAGAGACTCTGGACTTGGTGGAGGGATGTACAGAAGAGGCTTTGTTATATTTAAATCTCAATAACTCTCTGCCAGATACCGTGACTTTACCTGGTATAACGTGCGATGTTACACTTAACTCACAGACTGGAATTGACTGGACGTTTACAGTTTCTTTAACCAACCGGACATACACTAGATCTGTTCAGGTCACAGCCAATCGGTCCAATACTATAGAAGTTACATCGTGGCAGGTAATTTAGGTCTAATAAAAAAACTATGCTAGGACGCTACAAAACAATTCTTCATTTTTTACCAGAAAAACTGATGGTGGCTGTGGTGAAGCTGGGCCAAACTCCAGTTATAGAGCAGACGGCAGAAATAGACTGGCAAGTTGAAGGGTTGGCTGATGCTTTAGCTCAATTTGAATCACAGATAAAGGGGGAAGTTCGCATTCTTTTGTCGGATGAGTTGAGCTATGTTTTAGAGCTTGAAGTACCCACAGATGTTAAGGAAGAAAAGTTAAGACAGTTCGTAGCAGAACATGCCAAAGCCAAGATTCCAGAAGCTCTACAGGCGGAAGACTGGGATTTTAAGATTTTTTCCCTGCCAGAAGACGAAGTTGGGCAGATCATAGTATTTGCTCCAGTCAAAGATAAGTTCAAGAAAATTAGTCAAGCATTGGCGACAGCCAAGATAAAAGTTGAGGCGGTCGAGCCAGAATTGGTTGCCAAGACAAGAAATGAAGATCCAATGTTAGGGCTGGCGCTTAAGTCCGATATTAAGGGCAAAGATGAGCAGGTACTTAACTTGAATTTAGCTCAAGCAGATTTGCCAGATGAGGAACAGAATTCAGATGTTGATAAAAAGTCTAGTTCTGTCTCAATGGGCGTGCTAGTAGTTGTTGGCATAGTTTTAGGTGTCTTGGTTTCTGTGATCTGGTTAAAGATGAGAACTTAAAAGAATGGTTGACCAAGCAACCAAAATATGATCTAGTAGATATGAGATAAAGCAATAAGTCTAATAAAAGGAAAATATGAATATCTGCCCCCCAAAAAAAAATAAAAGAAAAGCTGGTTTTACTTTAATAGAACTGCTTATAGTGGTGGCGATTATTGCTATCTTGGCAGTGGTTGTGTTTGTATCTTTAGATCCTGTGACTAGGTTTGCCGATGCCAGAAACTCTAGGCGTTGGGCAGATGTGAACAATATTTTAACTGGCGTGCACGAGTACATTGTGGACAATGACGGATCTTTACCTGCTGGTTTAACTACCAGTCAAGCTTCTACAGAGTTGGGCTCTTGCGGAACTTGTGATAATCTGGCTACACCCCTGGCTCCATATCTTAAAACTTTACCCCTAGATCCTTCTGGAGCCACTGCCGTCAATACTGGCTACAGTATAGAAGTTGATTCCAACAACATCATCACTATTACAGCTGGTAACGCAGAAAACAGTGAGGTAATCACAGTTTCAAGGTAGGATAATTATTGTTGGAAGTATTGCAGTCTTCTTGGCTGTTGTTTTCCCAGTTGACTCTTATTCACCCATCGGCTTATCATTACAGCTAATTAGATTAATACCTCCTGTTTACCTAGGGGGACAGAAAAAGAATTAAGGTTATGTTAAACAAGACTCATTGTTTGGTATTTGTTAGCATAGGGGCTCTCCGATTCGCCAGTTGGCGAAGGAGAGTTTTTTTGTATTATGAACGAAAATTTTAAAGGAGATCTGCATGGTTGTATTGGATGTAAGAAGGCTAATACGTTTCATAGAAGTTGTTGTTCTAAACCATCAAATAAAATACTTAATAAACCTTCTATTGATGTAGTGGCAACACCTTTGAATGGTTATAGAGGAGATCAGGAACAAATGAATACTTGGTCAGCTAATTTAGTTGCCACTTTAAATAGTCAGCGTCGTTAGTTTTAAGTTCAAAGAAATTATATAGCTTTTTTGGCTCTTTTCTTCTGATTACTCTTCTTCTCACTCACCATAAACAACAAACCAATTAATAATGGCAGACCTGTGATGAGGAGAAAGCTAATAGGTTCTCTGTAGGTATTAAAAGCCAGGGTAAAGATAAAGGACAGTAGGATAAACAGGCCACCACCAAGCTTGGGTTTTTTCCAGGCAAGAATAAGTAATCCAGTCAAGACCAAGCTAGGTATCAAGTGCATGAACAGGGCAATTGCTGTATTGAGGAATCCTAGATCTTCGCCAAAGACATCCAGGGCAAAGAGGCTGATAAATAAGATAAAAAGTATTGCCAAAATTCGGGGAATGACACTGATTGTAGATTTTTTAATCATACAATCAGTGTACCAATTTTTTTCAAGAAAATGAAATTAAGCTTTTCTTGTCATGCTTGATCCGCACTTGGGACATTTTTGGTCACTGCAGGGTACTCCTGTTTGGTGAGGCACTTCTGCCTTGCAGTCTGGGTTGGTGCAGATACAGGTTCCGTCTGGTCCGCCAGCAACTGGGCCACCCATGCGACCTCTGCCACCTGTTGGTTGTTGTGAGTTTTGCATAATGTATGCTCCTCCTTCTATTTTAATCGCCCTTCCCATCGTAAGGGCTGTTGATACTTTTTGATGGGCTTTAGTTAATATTCTTTGTAGAGTGGATTGAGAGATCTGCATTTTCTTGGCAGCTTTGGTTTGTTCTAGTTGTTCTACATCTGTTAGACGCAGGGCTTCTAGTTCATCTACAGTTAAGACTTCTTCTTCTAGGGAGGACAAAGGTATCCCTCTGGGTTTGAAGTAGGTGGCGCTGGGCATAAAGCTAATACGCCTGGGTTTTGGTTTTCTGGTCATATTTATTTAACTTAATTAGTAATGAATATATACCCATTAAGAACAAATGTCAATAGATAGAGCTCATTCTGATGATGGTTGTGAACAGAAATTATTTAGTAGATCTCTTTTATATTATGTGTCAGGGATTCTCGCCAACCTGCAGATGTGATCCGGATAAATTTGGCATTTTTTTGCAACTCCTTGATGGTAAATGCATTGCAGTAGCTCATGCCAGATCTTAAACTACCTATAAGTTGATAAATTATTTCTGATACTGGTCCCTTGTATTCCATTAGTGACTCCACACCTTCTGGCACAATGGCGTTGAGGCTTGCAGTATTGCCTATGCGAGATGTTCTGTCGGCTTGAGACATAAATGATGCCGATCCTCGATGAACTTTGAAACGTTTATTCTTGCGAACAATAATCTCACCCGGACTTTCTTCTGTTCCAGCAAACCAACCGGCCAGCATAATGGTAGAAGCTCCTGCAGCCAGAGCCTTGGTTATGTCTCCGGGGTAGTTGGTGCCACCATCGGCAATGACTTTAATACTGGAGCCTTTGGTGGCTTTAACACAGTCCATAATGGCAGACAGTTGGGGGACGCCTACGCCTGTTACAGTTCTGGTTGAACAGATGCCACCTGGTCCAATACCTACTTTGATTGCGTCCACTCCAGCTCTCATTAAATCTTTAGCTCCTTGAGCTGTAGCCACATTACCTCCCACGATTTGAGCTGTAGGGAATTTTTTTCTTAAAGCTTTGATGGCAGATAGGGAAGCTTGGTTTTGTCCATGGGCTACGTCTACCACTATTACATCTGATCCGGCTTTTAAAACCGCTTCGGCTCTCTCTAGATAATCGCCCACCACTCCTACGGCAGCTCCACATCGCAATCTACCTTTTCTATCTTTGGTAGCTTGAGGATACTGTTCCGAGTTTTCTATAGATTTGGCAGTAATTAAGTGTTTAAGTCTGCCTTTGTTATCTACAATAGGCAACTTTTCTATCTTGTGTTTGGCAAATATTTTTCTAGCTTCTTGGGGAGTAACCGTAGTTTTGGCAGTGATTAATTTTTCCATAGGAGTCATGACTTGATCCACTCTTTTGTTCATGTTGGGTTCAAAGATAAAATCACGACGAGAGATGATACCTAGTAGTTTTTTATCACCATCTACAACCAAGTAACTGGAAACGGAGTTGGTAGTGATCTTACTCACGATATGTCGCAGAGTTTTGTCTGGCTTTATCATGTAGGGGTCATCGATTAAAAAGCCTTCAAATCTAGTAACCGCCTCAACTTCTTTGACTTGATCTTCGATGCTCATGAAGCGGTGAATAATGCCCAGTCCTCCCGCTCTTGCCATAGCAATAGCCATCTTTGATTCGGTCACCGTATCCATATTGGCGCTAATTAATGGGATCTGGAGTTTAATTTTTTTAGTTAGTTCCGTTTCTGTTTTGGCATCTGCTCTGTGACGAACTTTAGATCTCAAAGGAGTGAGTAGAACATCGTCGTAGGTAAGAGCCAATGGAATGTTTCGTGTCATAACTTAGAAACCTTTGCCTTTTGTTTAGTAATAGTTTGTTTTCTGTCTGGGCCAACAGAGACATATTTGACGGATGTTTTTAAATGATCCTCAATAAACTCAATATATCTTCTGCAGTTAGTGGGTAACTTAGAGTAAGAACGAATGGTGGTGAGATCTTCCATCCAGCCAGGAAAAACCTTGTACTCTGGTCGACCTGTTTTTTTAATAGCTACAGCTAGCTTAATTTGTTTCAAGCCTGTCATCACATCTAGTTTGGTAAGAATAAGACCATTAGTGCCACTTAGTTTATTGGCTTGTTTGATCATAGTTAAGTCCAACCAACCGCAGCGTCTGGGTCTACCAGAAACTGTGCCAAACTCATGGCCATTTTTTTGCAGGTGCTTGCCTCTAAAACAGTTAAGCTCTGTGGGGAAAGGGCCGTTACCAACTCTAGTGGTGTAGGCTTTGACCACACCCAACACATTGAGCTTCATGGGTGGTAGACCAATAGCGGGTAGGGCAGATGAAGCCAGAGTATGATAAGCCACAGTGTAGGGGTAGGAGCCATAAACAAAATCTAGATAGAAGCCTTGAGCAGATTCTAGAAGAATGGACTTGGTTTTTAAGTTGTCTATAGTGAAATTTGCCACATCTATTAGATATGGTTTTAAAACTTTGCCGTAGGCAAGAAAATCATTTAGTACTTTGGATTTTGATAGATTGAATTTTTGACCATATGTTTTTTCAACCCTTTTCTTTTTAAGAGACCAAACAATATTTAGTTTTTCTTCCAAAGTGCGTTTACTCATTAAATCTTGTACTCTGATCCCAGCTCTATTAGTTCTATCTTCATAACAAAAACCAATGCCTAGTTTGAGTGAGCCAACTTTGGATTTACCTTTTGAGGCTTCACTACCAGCATCTAGCAATTGGTGGTAGGGCATGACTACATGGCACCTAGGGTCAATGCCGAGTTTGAGTTTAATACCAAAACTTTTGACTAACTCAATTTCTTTAATTAAAACTTGGGGGTTAATGACTACAGCCTGGGCGATGAGGGCTTGCTTTTGGTGCAACACCGCCGATGGCATCACCGACATATGTAAAGTTTTTCCTTGGGCTACAACTGTGTGACCAGCATTGTGCCCGCCATTGAAACGAATTGAAACATCATGTTTACTACCTAAATAATCTACAAACTTGCCTTTGCCCTCATCGCCCCACTGCAGTCCGGTAATTAAAGTTGGTTTAGGCATGACAAATCCTTGAGTAATTACTTTAATTTCTACTTAGGCAGTAAGAGGTTGATCAAGAGTGAACTAATAATAAGTTTATCAGAACAATCTAGCTTTGGCAGGATCAGTTTTGGTTGTAATATAGATTGCAGGCATTGTTGTTAATGAGTGTATAATTGAGAAACTTACTTACTTCACAGGAAGTCTGAATTATGAAGTGGTTGAAACCTGTTATTTTTAGTTCCGTCATGTTGCTTCTAGTTTTAGCCGTAGGCTTTTTAATGTCCAAACCCAGTGATGAGTCTGCTAAAGAAGGCAGCATTTATTATTTTTACGGGCAAGGTTGTTCGCATTGTGCCAAGGTAGATGAGGTTTTTTCTAAGAACGGCTGGTGGGACGAATATCCAGTGGTTAAAAAAGAAATCTACTCAAGTCAAAAAAATGTAATTTTCTTTAACGAGATGTTGGATAGTTTGGATTATCCCAAACTAGAAAGAGGCGTACCCACAATGGTGATTGGCGACCAAGTTTTAAATGGTGACAAACCTATCATTGATAATTTTGTGCAGCTGGCTGATGAGTATTTGGCCAAACAAGCAGAGCTAGATGTGGTAACAGAGGCAACTGCAGAAGCCTCACTCACTCAAATACCCAAGGAAGAAGCGAGTGAAGAGTTAGATCAATCAATGCCTAATAAAATAGATGATGAAACAAATAATTCTGGGCTGACACTGGCCGCTGTAGTTGGCGGTAGTTTAGTTGATGCCATTAACCCCTGTGCTTTTGCAGTCTTAATTATCCTTATGGCCACTGTTATGGTGAGTGGAGATCGCAAAAAAGCTTTGTATTCTGGACTGGCTTTTGCTGGTTCTATATTTATTTCTTATCTCCTGATGGGTCTGGGACTTTACCACGCTTTAAGTATCGGCAATTTGTCTGGAGTTTTCTTTAAAGTTGTGGGTTGGTTAGCGATTCTTTTAGCCTTACTTAATTTTAAGGATTACTTTTGGTATGGCAAGGGTTTTCTGATGGAAGTACCCCAAGCTTGGAGACCCAAGATGAAGGCTTTAATTAGATCTGTTACCAGTCCAGCTGGAGCATTTACAACTGGATTTTTGGTGAGCTTAATTCTCTTGCCTTGTACAAGTGGTCCCTATGTAGTTATTTTAGGCATGTTGGCCAAAAACACCCAGCAGTTTCAAGCAGTCATGTACCTCATTTTGTACAATTTAATCTTTGTTTCACCCATGGTATTAATTTCTCTAGCTGTCTACAAAGGTTTCAAGCCAGAAACAGCCGAACTAATTCGCCAAAAACATCTCAAAACTTTGCATCTAGTGGCAGGCATAGTTTTATTGGCAATGGGTATAGTAGTGTTGAGTGGAATAGTATAATAGATAGTATGAATAAAAAAACTGCTTTAGTTAGTGGTGGTACAAATGGCATAGGCAAAGGAGCAGTCTTAACTTTGCTAAATGATGGCTTTAACGTCGTAACCTTTTCTAGAACAGCTAAAAGAGTAAAGGCTTTAGTTACAAAGTTAAAAGAGTTAAAATTTTCTGAAGACCGTTTTTTAATCCTTAGAGCTGATGTTAACAATGAACAAGAACTTTCAAAGGTAGTTGCTAACGCAGTCAGTAGATTTGGTTCAGTAGATGTTCTAATTAACAATGCTGGCATTGGGTACTTTGCCGATAGTGATAAGGTGGATATTGCACGATTTGGTCAGATGATCGCAACCAACATTGTTGGCGTTGCTTTACTAACAAAGCTGGTAGTTCCACAGATGAAGAAACAAAAGTCTGGATTGATACTTAACGTAGCCTCGATATCTGGCAAGGTTGCATTTGCCAATGGTGAGTTTTATAGTGCCACAAAGTTTGGAGTCATGGGTTTTTCCCAGGGAATTAGAGATGAGCTCAAACCATTTGGGATTAAGGTAGCAACCCTTTGTCCAGGGATGATTAAGACCGATTTTTTTGATGAAAAAGAACTTGAAAGAAGAAAGAAGGTTTGGAAGGGGAAGATTCCGCAGATGCTGGCAGTAGAGGACATCAATAGGTTGGTAAGTTTAATCTGTAATCAGTCTGAGCACAGCGATATCCAAGATTTAACCATCATGCCTTTTGGTTAATTTCAGTTTATTTTCAGTAATTATATATAATATCTGGTTACAATTATGAAAATACTTGTTGTTGAAGACGAGCGGAAGATAGCCAGAGCTATTGGTCAGGGCTTGGAGCAAGAGTCATTTGTAGTGGATCTGGCTTTTGATGGAGAGAAAGGTTTTGATCTAGCAGCAACTGGAGATTACGACCTGATTATTCTAGATCTGATGTTGCCCAAGCTGGATGGCTTGGAAGTTTGCAGTAAGTTGAGAAATGAAGAAAATATTCAGACGCCCATCCTTATGCTCACAGCTAGAGGTGAGTTGGAGGATAAAGTTAGCGGACTAAACTCTGGGGCAGATGACTACCTTGTTAAACCCTTTGCTTTTGTTGAGCTACTGGCTAGAGTGAGAGCCTTGGGTAGAAGACCAAAAGCAATTTTACCCAGCAGTCTCAATGTTGGTGATCTGGTGTTAGATACAGCAAGTTTTGCAGTTAACAGAGCAGGAAAAAAAATAAAACTTTCAAAGAAAGAGTTTGTGTTACTGGAATACTTAATGAGAAACAAAGGCAAAATAATTACTAAAGATCAGATCTTACAACATGTTTGGGACTGGGAGGCAGATGTGTTGCCCAATACCATTGAAGTGTACATAGGTAGTTTGCGTAAAAAAATAGATAAACCATTTAGCAATCAGCCAGCTTTGATCAAAACAGTCCGGGGATTTGGATATAAAATAGAGGAATAGTTATGTTTCACACAGCTCGACTTAAACTAACTGCTTGGTACTTGGTTATCATTACCTTAATCATGATGGTATTTAGTATGGCTATTTACCAGGTGACTACTTTGGAACTGGAAAGAGGACTGAGGAGATTTCAAAATCATTTTGTTAACGGGGAGCTTGGAGCTGTACCACCAAGATTTCCACGACAAGAAGTCAATAATCAGGTCATAGAGAATCTGGAGCTAGCCAAACATTTAATTTTGATACGCCTGTTAACTATAGATGGAGTCATATTATTACTGTCTGCTGTGGCTGGATATTTTTTAGCAGGTAAAACCTTAAAACCAATTGAACGATCACTAAAAGAACAGAAAAGATTTGTAGCCGATGCCTCTCACGAACTAAAAACTCCCCTAACAGCTCTCAAAACTTCGACCGAGGTGACATTGAGGTCTAAAAAATTAAGTTTAGCCAAGGCCAAGCAAGCACTAGAAAGCAACCTAGAAGAGATCGAGAGTTTAAGTCATCTTTCAAACGATTTATTACGACTGACCAAGCTTCAATCAAATGGCGAATTAATAAACAAAAAAACTTTTAAGTTGAAAAAGTTGATTCAAGAAGCCAGCAAAAAGTTAACGCCATTGATAAAAAAGAAACAAATTAAACTGGAACTGGATCTTAATAACATAGCTGTTAAAGCAGATCAAAAAAGTTTAACCCAAGTCATAGTCATCCTGCTTGATAATGCTATTAAGTATTCAAAAAAGGGGGGTAGGGTTTGGGTAAATACTAGAGAGTTAAAAAAGAAGGTGGTGATTGAGGTTAAAGACGAGGGTTGTGGTATAGCTCAAAAAGATTTACCTCACATATTTGATAGATTTTATAGAGCAGACAAGGCTAGGACAAAGGACTCAATAGATGGTTTTGGACTAGGTCTATCTTTGGCTAAAGAGATTATAGAGCTGCATGGGGGTAGGATTGAGGTGGAGAGTGAGGTTGGGGTGGGGAGTAGGTTTAGAGTAATTTTATAGGAGGTATATGGAAGATACTCTACTACTTGTTGGCTCTTTGTCTAATGATCTGATGCGAGTAGCCAACCTAACTCAAAGAGGCTCGAGCAAAGCAGCTTTGAGGTTTTTGCAGGAAGCTAAAAGATGGTCAAGACCACTACAGAAGCAAGATGTAGCTAGTTATATTTTAAATATTGCTAAAGATATCTCGAATAGAGAGGATGATATTTCTATTGAATCAGCAGAGCAGTATCTCATGTACAGTATTTTGCTTCAGAACTATGCACTGCATAGTAAGTAATCCAAATTGGTTTGGGCATGATTGGGAAACTTGGTTTTGTGTTATACTTGGTAACTGATATAAAGAGTATCAAAAGAAGTAGATTGAGGGGATAATAATGAAAAACAGAGAGAGATGGGGAAGAGGATCAAAAGACGAACTTTTTACCATTGAAGCTGCTAAGTTGAAATTAGGCTTAGGCGTGGTGATTGTTGATGATGGATGGCATGTTGTCACGACAATGGTTGATAGTGGTGAAACAAAAACATTTGGATTATTTGTTAAACAAATTGAAGATAAGAAAATAGAAAACAATCCAGAAGGAAGAAAAGTGGTTGATCATGAAGATGGTGAAGAGGCTCCGCCTATCAACTTGTATTACTTTTTAGATATGGCAAGTGATCGAGTGAAGGTAGCGGAGCAAGTAGCATTGCCAGACGGTTATGAAGTGCTTATCAACGAACTTCAATATCCTGTTTTGAAGGAAAAAACTTCTCAACTTCAAGTTACCTTACCTGTTAGAACTGTCAAATTGTTAAAGGATGAAGCTAATAAACATGGTGTTAGCTTGTCGCAGTACATAACATATCTATTATATTCATCATTAGAGTAAACTAACTCTTTCAGCCCCTTTTCAGATTATTGTTCTATATTCTCCTTTAGTATCAATAAATATTCTCAAACAAATGAAAGGAGATTTATGAAAAAGAGAATCATTTTACCCGCCTTAGCACTGGGCATTTTAACCACAGCTGGGTTTTGGGGAGCCAACCAAGCGTTGGCTAATGGAGGAGAGTTCCATGAGGGACTAGTCCAGAGACTAGCAGAACGTTTTGGTCTAAACCAAGATGAGCTGGAAGAGGTCCTGGTTGAGTATCGCGGTGAACATAGGGGGCAGATGCAGGCAGAGCGTCAATCCCAAAGAGAAGAGAGTTTGTCTCAAGCTGTGAGTGATGGGAAAATCACCCAGGCTCAAAAAGACAGCTATTTGGCCAAGATGGCAGAGCTTCAAGCCAATAGACCAGCTTTGGCAGATCTTACTCCAGAAGAGCATCAAGCTAACAAGGAGTCACACCGGGCAGAGATGGAAACCTGGGCAGAGGCTAATGGTCTAGATCTAGATGATCTGCACCCATTAATGGGTAAAGGTCTCAAAGGTGACGGACAGCACCGAGGCGGATTTGGTCGAGGATTTTCTAAATAGAACTTCAATAACCAAACAGTCTAGTCAACACCCTCTCAAGACGAGAGGGTGTTTTTATAAATATTTAATATTATTATTTAGTTGATGAATTTGCTAACATCTGTTGTATAGTTCTGACCAACAGACTATCTGCAACATTAAAAGCATCTCGCTTATCTTCTGGAATAATTATTTCTTTGGTTACACTCTTATATACTAGATCACTAGCTTGAAGCATCATATCGGCATTTTTCCAGTATGTAGCTTGGGTGGAGGTTGAGTGAAAAATAACAGGTCCGGTAAAACTTTCAATAGTCTCAAGAGCTTTGTTTATCCATGCGAGACCACTCATTTTTGGCATTCTGAGATCGGTTACTATAGCCCCCTAAAAACAAAATGACTGTTTTACTCTGGTGTATCTGGTACACTAGAGTAAGTGGTAAAAATCAATCTGTCCAAAGAAGAGATAATTATTCTTCAAAATTTTGCAACTAAATCACCGGTTGAGTTGATTCGTTTAAAGTCTCAAACAGTACTACTTCGATCAAGAGAAATCTTGATTAAACACATTACACTTGCTACCAAGCGTTCAAATAGAACAGTGTCCAGGTGGATTAAAAATTACTCTGAACAAAAATTATCAAGTATTTTCTCAGGTCACACAGATAATGAAAATGCAGCTAAACTAACCAGAGGGCAGAAGGAAGAAATTAAAAAAGTGGTGGGACAACCACCAAATCAATATGGAATACCAGTTGAATTTTGGGATGTACCCAAGCTAAAAAAATATGTAAGTGCTGAGTTTGGAGTGGTGTATGAGAGTGAGCAGAGCTATCATTTTCTTCTGAAGTTTTCAGGTCTAAGTTTAAAATATCCAGATGTGGTCAGTCCAAGGAGAGATGAAGAAGCTATTAAGAAAAGAGTTAAAGAAATTAGAGAAGAAATAAAGCCTTTGCTTGAAAATGATGACTGGATAGTTTTTACTAGTGATGAAACTAGATTGCAACTTGAGGCTGAGATTAGAAGGGCTTGGTTGGTTAAGGGTAGAAGAACAGTAGTTAAAACTGAGAGAAGTAACACTCACCAAAACTACTTGGGATTTTTAGATCAAAAAACTCACATCTGCCAAGTATTCGAGATTAAGAGAGGTAATAGTAAAGAAACAATCAGAGTGCTTGAGGAGCTACTATCTAAATATCCTAAAAAAAGAGTTTGTGTCATTTGGGATAATGCCTCATGGCATAAGAGTAAAAAGATAAGAGAAAAACTAAAAACTGGACAATCACTTGAGAAGATACACTTAATTGCTCTACCACCCTATGCCCCAGAAACTAATCCAATTGAACATGTATGGGGTTATGCAAAAGCCAAGATAGCAAATAGAAGCAACAAGGCTTTCAAAGAAATCAAACAAGCATTTTTACAACTCACTCACCAAAGAAAATTCGCTTATCAAATGTGACATTTTGTTTTGAGGTTGCTATATGTCAACAAATGGTTATGTCTGACCTCATCAATAAAAATAAAATAACGCACTGGATAATGACAGTTAAAGTTGAAGATCAATCTCGCTCCACCGTATAACTGGGCAAAAACTTTATAAATATGCTTGGAGCATCTTCTAGCAAGAACTGTTGAAACTCTTGATATATTTCTTTTCTAGCTTGTTTCTCGTAGGTTTGTCTACCTTTTTCTAGCAGGTTATCTATTCTAGTATTTTTGTAACCTGTAATGTTGCCTGGTTCACCAGAATGCCAAAACTCGTATTGGTCTGGGTCGGGGGATGTTTCTTGACCCACTAACAAAAGCTGGAAGTTACCCACGTCTGGAAAGTTGGTAATGTGGAGATTGACTGCAATCTGTAGATTGGGGCACAAACTTTTATCTTCCACAGCACTACTAGTTTTACACTTTTCTTCTGCCACACGTCCCATTTTTTCCCAGTCATCTTTAATTTTTTTGGCTTCATCTTCAAATAAGGTGGTGGTTGTAAGATTGAAAGACAAAGGGTTTCTAGGTACTTCGTCTAGTAATCTTTCCACAGCTCTATCTAGGTCATAATCATAAGATTTGCCACCAGCTAAATATGCCCAAGATTGGGGGTTTAGTGGTCCTGTTGCACGAGTATCATCTATGGGTTTGTGGGTAGCGTAAGACAATGCCTGTCTAATATTTTTCTGGAAAATGGGATCTTGGTGATTAAAGAATACAGCCAAGTATTGGTTATAATTGAGCTGGCTTAATACTTGAACATTTTCCCAGTCCATGATGTCGTGATGTTTGGCTAGATCTGGCAAGATATCCACTTGGCCACGCTTAAAGGCCACAGTGGCATCTTTTTCTGTGAGGAAGAAGCGATATATGTATCGTTCGTTTTGACTTTCTACTGTCAGTTCTTTAATTTTATTGCCTTTATTTTTGATGTAGTGAGTAATTTGGTATGGACCGATGCCAATTAAGGTGGGTTGGGAAAAGAAGAAGTTAGTTTTAAGCTCACCTTCACGAAAGATGGGTTGCGAAACTTTGGTGGGGAAAGGTGAAAAAGCAGTGGGCAGTTTAAATACAATATCTTGAGGAGTGGCTATGACTTCTACATCTTGGAGTTGATACAGCACATCTTCTGGTTTAACCTCTTTTCCGTCTTGCCAAACTAGATCGTCTTTAAGCACAAATCTGTAGGCTGTGCCTTCTTGCTCTATCGTCCAACGTTGGGCGAGTAGAGGAGCCACAGATCCATCTTCTTTGACTTGTGTTAGTCCAGCACTAATTTGGTGTCCAATTATGTCTGGTAGGCTAGATAGAGTATAGCTACCAATAATACCTATATAGTGTGTTTGTTTAGTTTCCAGTGTCTGAGAAATAGAAGAAATGAAGAAAGAGAAAAGGACAATTGCTCCTACTAAAGAAAAAACAAAAATTAGACCGTGTTTTCGGACATAGGCGGATAGATACCAGTAAAGCTTACGCATGTTAGAGCAGGGCTAGGATTGACACTAAAGTAAATACAAAAACTCCGGCTATGGTCAGGTAGAAAAGGACTTTTTCTACACCTCGTTTTGTGTGGTAAGATTCGCCACCTCCACCCCAGGTGCTACCCAGTCCAGTACCTTGAGCTTGGAGCATAATCATGGCCACAAGTGCCACAGACAAAACTCCTTGAACGATTAACCAGGTTTGGTTCATGTAGCTATTATAAACCATTAAATTTTTATATTTGCAGGAAGTCTACTTGGCCACTTCTTGAGCTCTAGTTTCTCTGATAACTGTGACTGTAACTGTACCAGGATAAGTCACATTTTCTTTGATTTGGTCACGTATCTTAAGGCTTAAGACTTTAACATCGTCATCCTTTGAACCCTCTGGTTCAAGCAAGACTCGGACTTCTCTGCCAGCTTGAATGGCGTAGGCCTGTTTGACAGAGTCGTGGGAGGTAGCTATCTCTTCAATTTGAGTTAGTCGCTTGGTGTACTCTTCATAGTTTTCATATCTAGCACCAGGTCTGGCTCCAGATATGGCATCGGCAATGTAAACTATCATCTGCTCTGGACCAGAAAACGGCTCGTCTTCGTGATGTTGAGCGATACAGTCAATCACAGCTTGAGGAAGATTAAACCTTTTGGCAATCTTTACACCCAGCTCGACGTGACTACCTTCATCTTCTTCTGATACTTTTCCAATATCGTGGAGTAAACAACCCAGCTTAACTGTGTTCACATCTACACCTAATTCACTAGCTAGCTTAATTCCAATCTGGGTCTCTTCCAGAGTATGGGCAATTAAGTTTTGACCATATGAGTAGCGATACTTAAATTTACCAATGTACTTAATTAGATCGATTGGTAGATTGTAAATATCCAAGTCATGACAAAGTTTCTTACCTGCTTCAAAAACAGTTTTGTCTATATCATTTTTAACCTTGGCTACCACTTCTTCGATTCTGGCGGGTTGAATACGTCCATCCTTGATTAATTTTTCCAGAGAAATTCTGGCAATTTCTCTTCTGATGGGGGCAAAGCTGGAAATTCTAACTTCTGTGGGTGAGACGTCTAGATCTACGTCAACTCCAGTAGCTCTTTCAAAGGCATGAATGTTTCGGCCAGCTTTGCCGATAATCTTACCCTTGGTTTCCTCGTTAGGAAGAGAAACAACAGACACAGTGTACTCGGCTACATAATCGGTGGCACCATGCAACATGGTGTCTATCATGATTTCTCTAGATTTTTCTTCTGCTTGGGCTAGAGCTTCTTCTTCTTTTTGTCTCACAACTTGAGCCATCTGTTGGCTTAAAGTTATTTCAAGCTGTTCCAGCAAGCGCTTTTCTGCTTGAGTTCTAGTTAATCCAGCCACTTTTTCTAGTTTTTCTAACTGTTGTTCTTTGATCTGATCTACTTTTAATCTAAGCTTGCCAATTTTGTCCCGATCTACATCTAAGGCTCCTTCTTTTTGGGTGATCTGCTCTAGTTTGAGATCGATCCTATCTATTTTGTTATCTAGGTTTCTTTGTTGTTCTTCGATAGACTTGGCAATTTGCCTAGCTTGAGTTTCGGCCTCACTTCTAATGGATAAAGTCTCGGTCTTGGCTTCAACAATAATTTCTCTAGCTTTTGCCTTTGCTTCACGTACGATATCTTCTGCCTGTTTTATTATCTCTACTGGGGGAGGAGTTAAAACCTGCTTCTGAACTGGAGGTCTACTACCAACCTGTTTGAGAGGCATGGGCTGAGGGATATTTTTTGGTCCCTTTTTATCACCTAACTTTACAGGTTGTTTCTGGACAGGTTTGCCCTGTTTGACCTGTGGTTTACCGGCTGTTTTCTGTTTCTTTGGTGCGTTTTCTACACTAAATAATCCAGATAAATTACTAAAAAATGACATAATTGTCCTTTCATTTAAGGCAAAGTATGAAGAATCATCATTGTGGTCAAACCTAGTTATGCAGGTTGACCAGTTTGGAAACTACCAGGCTTGTATAACCCGATTTGGGAAATTTTTGTAGTATTCTTGATTGCTCATTGTGTTTCTTGATTAATGATAAATATACTTTACAACTAGCTGTAGATTGTACTGCCAATGGCTTTTGTAGTCAACTTCAATTACAAGATCTACCAGACGTAGAGCTATGTTTTAATAACTGGAGCAAAAACTATAGGTTATTTTCTTCTTTGATCTTGGTCCAGATTTGTTTTTGAATCTTTTTCATAAAGTCTGGGTTTTCAAGTAGATAGGCTTTGGCAGATTCTCTACCTTGGGCCAAGACTTCATCGTTATACTTGAAGAAACTACCAGCTTTTTGGATAAC
>Ga0233431_1004047_pt1 | contig 16380 bp, 6 predicted proteins | sample SI_118_April2016_FD_179867 | JGI IMG/M metagenome (GOLD analysis project Ga0233431, IMG submission 179867) | Seawater microbial communities from Saanich Inlet, British Columbia, Canada - SI_118_April2016_200_MG | ecosystem: Environmental > Aquatic > Marine > Inlet | place: Canada: British...
GTAAAAGGCAAAACGGACAACGATGGGTTGGCATTTCATAAATATAAATGCTGGTAAAGTTTATAATAGTTGCCAGACCCAACCCCAAAATACTTACCCAAAGTAAAATATCAATAAACGGTACTTTTTCCCACCAACTGCGTTTTAGGAATAAATTGTTTTTTACAGCGATTAATAGATAGACCCCTACTAATATCGGTAATGATATCGCCGTCTCCATATCAGCCAAAAATCCCCCGATGGTTTCCTGTTGTTCATCAAAAACCACACCGCAGCAGGAAGTTATCACAGTTGGATTTAAATCTGATACAAATAATAAAGTTAAAACGCTTTGTAATAAAAACAGTGGGGTCAGTATAATTAATAATTGGTACTTTTCTCTGATCAAGGGATAGTTTTCCTTTTGATTATCGATATAATTAATGATCAACCAAAAGAAAGATAGAAACCCTAAAAATAGTTTTAAAAAAAGCAATGGAAATCCATAATTACTAGCAGCCAGTGCACCTGTCGCACACATGGCTCCGGGTAAAACTGCTGAAATTTCATCCGCTGCAATAACAAACAATAAAAGCAGGGTAATTTGAACCCCCATGGTAAAATTCATTATCGCAGAAATCAGATAGGTCTTTTTTTCCAATTTATATTGCAATGGGGTAGTTTGCTCAAAATCCCAACTTTTATTAATGATTCCGGCATTCACTGTTCCCAATAATACCAAAAACAGGATAATGAAGTCACCGGTGATAATGCCAATAACCCAGGGATGAAAGATCATAATTTTAATTGTCCGTCTTTAATTTCAATCACACGATCCACCTCGGAAAACTCACAAACACGTGGATCATGACTCGCAATAATGACACTTAATCCGCTAACTTTTAACACTTTCATATACTCCAGATAAGATTGACTTAGCTCGGTATCCAGATGGGCCGTCGGCTCGTCAGCCAAAAGAATTTCCGGTTGATTAATAATAGCTCTGATAATGGCAACTCTCTGTTGTTCACCCCCCGATAGTTCTTTAATTTTAAAATCCTGACGATGTTTTAGATTAAACCGTTCCAATAATTTCAGAGACATTTCTCTTCTCATAGCCGGTTTAACTCCCAAAGGATATAGTGGCAGTTCAACATTGTCAGCCACTGAAAGTTCAGAGATCAGTTGAAAGTTCTGAAAAATAAATCCAAAATACTGCAACTTAAATTGATTCATAAATTTTTCAGGTAATTTCGATATCGATTTACCCATGATATTGATATCCCCGCTGGTCGGTTTCAATAGACAACCCATCATGGCTATTAATGTCGTCTTTCCTGAACCACTGGGTCCCTTTAAAACAATCATCTCATTCTTTTTGATATCAAGACTGATATTATTGACCGAGACGACCTCGTTGATCTGCCCTTCATTATATATTTTCGTAACGTTTTTTAAAACAATCAGTGATTCTTTCATATTAGTTGATATTTCTCATCGCCACATCAGGGTCTGTTATTGCCACTTTCCAGGCTGGAAATAAGATGGCGGTGCAATACGGGATGACAGTAAATATAAAAATGAGCAAAAGATAATTAAAATCAAAAAATGGAATCAGATCAAAATCAGGATAAACCGATGACCATCCAATAAAAACATTTTTCAAACCCGGAGCGTTAAAAATATAAACAAAAAGGTAAGCGAATATTATCCCCCCAAAACAAGCAAAACTGGATATAAAAAAACCTTCATATAGTTTTACTGACAAAACCATGTCGGTATCCCAACCAATGGCCTTTAAAATTCCAATCTCTTTTTTCTCTTCGGCACCAAGTCCACTGGCTTTATCCCAGATTAAAACCAGAAAAGCTAAAATGGAGATTAATAATCCGGACAAGACAAAACCACTTCTCCAATTAAAGACAGACATATATGTGGTTTCTATATTCTTTTTGGTAATGGTTCTCAACTCAGGGAAAAGACGGTTAATTTTAATAGCAATATTTTGGACCTCTTCCGGGTTGGGAATATAAATAGCGAAATCGGTGTAGGCCGATTCCGGTATTTCCAGAACTTTTCTGGCGCCTTCAGCCTGCATAATCATTAAATCATTCGTTTGCAACTGAGTTTCGGCTTTAAAGGTACCTATAATCCGACAAGATATTTCCTGCTCCCAGGTCGATTGATTAAAAATAAAATTCTGTTCCATAAATACTTCTTTGAGAAGTCTATAAACACCCGTACCGACAATCATATCATAATCAGGATTAGGAGAAAGCAGCTGTTGATGGTTGATTTTAGTATATTCATCTGCTTCCAAGTCATTTAAATCCAACCCATAGATCGTGAAGTTTGCCTTTAGCTCGCTAAAGTAAAAATACCCCCACAATCGAGGCTCAACGGTCTCAACCCCAGGCATCTTTTCAATTTCTGACAAATAGCTATCTTCAACAACAACCTGTCTGCCACCCTGGATTTTTTGAATAGTGATATCAGGTAAGCTTTTACTGGTACTCATAAGTTCTTTCGTCAAAGAGCCGGTAATAAAGAATATTGAGGAGATAATGCTAATAATCACTAGGAAAATCAAAAATATTAAGCCATTTTTTGTTTTATGACGTAACAAACTTTGAAAAGCAAAATCAATAATATTCAACTTCTTATCCAACCAATTGACTTTTAGTTTTTCCATTTATTTTCAATCTCATCTACAATTAATCACCACCCCGGCGTTGCAGGCGGAAGATAACAGGTAAATTTTCAAAATCAGGAGTGCTATAGGCAAATCCTGCCGGAAAATGATCCAGACTACCGGGATAATCCTGAAAAGGGGTATTGATATCAGTTAGGGAATAATGCCTTAAATATCGGGCAGCAGTAGTAATTGCCAGATCAGGAAGCCCAATTTTTTTTGTGATTTTCAATCGGATATCAATCTCTGGCTGGATTTCTTTAATACGATACTGACTGTGCTGGTACACAATTCCGATCATAAGAAATGTTATAAAAAAGGCGATAAAAATAGTGTTAGAATAACGCATCTATGGATCCAATATTATTTTTTGACAAATCAAACTATTCGTATTCTTTGATATAGCCGATTTATAATTTTTATAGCGACCTTCATAGCTATTGTCCCCTTCGACTTCGCTCAGAGAACAGCAAATTCAGTACTCAGGGTACAACAATTTCATCGCCTGACTGAATATTAATCCGGCAACCATTCGACATTCCATATACTGATTGCTTATACATCATTTCCGCTTTGGCAGCCGGATGAACAAAACTTCCCTGGGTCGTCACTTTTAATCGATAAAAGAAATTAAAAGTCCCCTTGGACAGGTGATCAAAATAAAAAGTCACCTGGTCATCTTCATATAATGCATAATCTGGCTGTTGGGTAAATATTCCATCTGGTTTTGCCTCAGGTGGTGATGTCTTCAGTGCCGGGTTCATGGGTTCCATACCGGCAGCAAAGGGAACTGATATTGCAACATAATACCGATCTTCAGGGTTAATCACCTGAATATATTCTTCGACAATATCTCCGATGCTAAGTTCTACCTGTTGCCCTGCTTTAACCGGAATTTTAATTCCCGGTTGACTATCTTTAGAAATCTTGATTAATTCCCGATCAACAACAAATCCCTGGCTCTCCTGCACCACTTTATCACCACTTTCAGCCGGCATATAGGCAATGGATTCCATGACCTGCAACCCATCCACAGACGCTTGTGATAGCGTTAAGCGATCTATTTTATCATTTAATAAAAGCATCACCGGTGAATCAGAAGCGTGGGTTCTCTTTTGATTAACCTGGAGACTTTCTATATGGAAGGATTGCTGTTTCAAAGCCCCCTGCTCCAAATAGTCATTTAAGGCTAACAGAGCCGATGCATTTGCAGCCGTACTCCCCCAACCGTCACCTTGTCCTGCATTAACCAGCTCTTTGATCAAATCTGTGGTTTTCTCACTTTTAGGCTCCACCAGATAAAGCGCTCTGGTTAAGGCGGCTAAAGTAGCCGTTTCACTATTGTTAACCAATCCATCCCAATTACTGAAACGATATCGCAGACCCTGGTAAACTTCCTGATCATTGGAGAGTCGATAGAGAATTTGATCTTTTAAATCAGTAGTTAAAGCCTGGGTTTCCTGGCGATTAATCATACCGGAATTAGCCAAGACATACAATAACTTAGCTTCACTATTTAAATCCGATTCCATCGCAGAAGCGTAAAGATCAAACAGGTAACTTTCTGATAATTCACCGACCATGGCCAAGGCATAGAGAGCACTGGCCCTTTCAAAATACTCCGAATCAGGAATAAATTGACCGTAATCGGATCGTAAGGCTTTTTTCAAAGACCGGATACCATCATTCAATAAATGTGTTTCAAAAGGATATCCCAGTTTTTTTACCAGCGCCAGGAATTCAACGACATAGGCGGTTAAGCTGACATAACCTTTTGATCCCGGCCAGTATCCATACAATCCGTCCTGATGTTTAACTGATTTTAAAAATTGCAGTGTTGTCGTAATATCTCTGTTTAATTCATCTGTTCTTCTGGATTTCCCGATTTTAGACAGGGTATCCTTTAAAACCAGTTCCGGATAAATTTTACTGATTCTTTGTTCAGTACAGCCGTAAGGGTACTGTGCCAGGTAATTTAAGCCTGCAATCATTTTTAGCAACGCTGGTTGAGACGTCACAATTAAATCACGATTAAATGAGCCTTCAATCACCGGAACCGCTGGTGGATCAAATACCAAAGTTCTATTTTTTAAAAATGGGTAATAGGTTGTTTTTCTGACTAAGGAACGATCCGGTTTCAATGGCAGTTTAACTTCAAAAGCATCGCTGGCCTGGTCGGAATTACGAATCACAGATAGCCGAACCTTTACAAAATCCTGTTCATTATTACCGCTATAAACTTTATCAACCCACAGGGGATAGAGTAATCTTTCAGCCTTTAGACTTTCCCACTCAACATTTTTTTGTCGATCCCCATTCACTTGTAATCCATCAATTTTTAAAACAGCCAGGCCTTCGCCACCTTCGCCTTCAACCACCCGACCAATTCCGCCACCTACAAATCGATCTCCCGGGCGCACGAATCTCGGTAAAGCCGGTTGAACAATCACCGGTAAACGAATAGACAGTTTGGATCTGGCCACTCCGAATCTAGATTCACCACTGGCAGCAACTGCCCGAACGGCAAAATCGGTTAGATTATCCGGAAGTTTAATTTTAACGGTCACCTTACCGTTTTTTACCTGAATATTGGGATTGTAATAGGCAATGGTTTTGAAATTTTTTCTAACAGTGACATTATTTTCTAGTTCCATCGCCGCCATCGGTGCGCCCATAGCACTTTTCATCGCTCCCATTTCGCCACCCCCGGCGGGATGTTCATTCAAAAATAAGTCCCCAATAATGCTGTTTCTGGTATCCCGGATATAAACTTTAGAATCCCGATACACTAAAAATGATTTCCCGGGATCCAGCCCCTGTTCATCAGCGAGAGATAAGACAGCCTGATCAACTAACCAGAGCGTCACTTCTCCATCCAGCGGTTGTTGATCGGGGTCTGTCAGTTCAATTTCAAATTCAACTTCAGTTCCAGGTAAACATTTGACAGGATGCTTCAACAGTATATTTAATTGTTGATCAATAGCTGTTACTTTAATCCAGCTGGTTGCCGCTTTGGTAATGGGCTTGAACAGATCCGCCTGATGTAATTGAGAGACATTATTCAGACGTTGACCATTTCGCCCTTTAAACAGTAATATATGGACAGGGATTTGAGGATACATATCACTGCTAACTGTAAGTTGGAATTCTCCGGTACCATTTTTAATATCGATCAGATGGTATTCATTTTCTCTGGCCTTTTCCACAATCACTAAAGCTTCAGCGCTTAAAAATGGACTTTTAATTAATAAATTGGCTGTCTCTCCGGGAGCATAACTGTATTTATCAAGCACATTATTAAAAACTAGTCGTTCTTCCTTCTTCCAGGTCATGGGGGTATCACCAGGCAGATAAGTATCTGCTGAGACTTTCTGTAAACGACCACTCTTATCCCGAGCCAGGATTTCCACGATGTAGACACCAGAATTTTGAACTTCCAATTCATGAGCAGTAGCATCTTCTCCAGAAATAAATGTTTTTTCCAGAACCGGTTTATCAACCACATCACTGACATATTCCACTTTGCCTGTAGTAAAATCTGTCTCTTTAACATACGAATGCCATTGCCGTTGCTGCAATCTTAAGTGATATTCAACACCTGCTTTAGGATCACCTTTATGATCAAGCACTAAAACCAAAGGATTAATGGTTTTACTGTTTTTAATTAAACGATCCAATTTGATGCCTAACATAAATGGCGGCAAGGCAATAACTTTTTTTGTACTGGTAACGATCTGTTCGTCCGCACCTTCCACTGTAGCCTCAATGACATACTGCCGTGGTTGACTATTAATTTCCTGGCTGGGATCGATAGTGAACGCCGAACTGCCATTTTTATCTGTTTTCTCACTCAATTGGTGGCTACCTCTGGCGTTAATAATTTCACCTTCACTGTAAAACCTACGATTTGTTGAGAATATGAAATCTTTGTAAGCCTTTGGTTGATACCAATAGGGGAATTGAGTCACTCGCCAATCGACGGATTGATCTACGACAGAACCACCGGCATAATAGGTGGCTGACAAAATTACCTTAAAGGGCTGATCCAGGGGAACGCGATCAGGACCATTGATATTAACTTCAAATTTAGGAATTCGATAACTCTCTTTATTAAAAATTGTATTCCCAATTTCGCCATATTTTTTATCCATGACCCAAACAGAAAACCGGCCGGTGGGTGCTTTTTCCGGGGCAAATTTAAAATAAAATCCACCGGCTGCAGATAATTCCAGAGGATACTCCCAGGTTTTACTACCGGGGCTTTCTATGAAAAGTTTCAATTTGTGATTCAATGGCTTTGAAATTAAGCCCGCCTGAGACTGTCTAATATAACCTCTGATGTGCACCGGTTCTTCAGGTTTATAAATGGGTCGTTCAGTAAATACAAAAGCCTTAAGATCAACCTCGGATTCAGGCTTAGCCGGTGACTGATTCAGCCAGGTAAACCAGTTCCGTTTATGGGCATTCCAAAAATTATTATAATACTCACCAACCTTCATTTCCGGGTTAATAATCAGCGTATCACTGCCTTTTTTAACCACAATTCGTTTGACTTTGTGACGAACTCTTTTTTGATGAAGATAGCGAAATAAACCCATATCATCAGTGACCCCCTGAATTACTGGAAACCACTCCTGATTACTACCCTGAGCTTCTACCAACAGGCTGGCATTTTCGATCGGTGTTCCTGTCTTCAATGAGGATACTAAAAACGACATACCTGTCTTTTCCTTAATAGTGCTGAGATTTAAATCGGTTACCTGTATCCTAACGTAACTACGATTGGTAGTCTCACTGATATTTCGAAAACCGACCAGATAAGTCCCGGGGCGATTCGGTCCATCAATATCTGATAAATAATCTGATAAATCCAATCCGAATTTAAAGGCACCATTGGTCTGATTTAAAGTTAAAGAAATCACCCGAGAGACATCTGGGCTTCCTAACTGGCGCACATGCTCTACCATATTTTGGTTAAATTTTGGAAGTTCACCAGGGCCTGCCGGTCTTTTTTGTTCGTTCACCAGTAATGGTTTTTGGGGTTCCGGCCAAAACCTTCGATCCAAGGGGTCCAGTTTATAAATTCTTAGATCTATCCGATCCACACCTTGACCGGACATGGGGAACTTCTTAGGGCCAAAACGTTCCATAACCCCATAACTGTTATCCCAGCCTAAATAGGTTTTCGGTTTGGAATAGTGAAAATAAATACTGGTTTTATCAAAGCGATTCAACAATCTTTGGGTAGTACTCCGAATCGGGGTATAATTTAAAGAAACCTGATGCACGACCTCAGGGGGACTTTGAAATTTTAAATAGATGCGTTTACCTTCGACATTAAACTTAAATTGTTTTACTGCAGGTTTAAATTTTACCAGCTTTTTAACATCAGCAATGTTCATATGCCCAGGGTTATCACTGAACTGGATAAACAACTTCTGCTGTTGACTTCCACAGTGCAGGCTCTGTTCTTTATTATATACACTACCGTTGCCTGAAACAGGATATATGATATCATGACATCCGATACCGGTGATTCTGAAAAGGGGTTTGGTAAAATAGATATTTTCAGAAACTGTATCTTTTAATGTTGGGTCCAATGAAAGTTTCATCCGGATTTTTAACCTTTTTCCATATCCAATCGGCCGCTTAAATTTCAATTGAAAAGCGAAGAGGTCTTTAACGCTTTTTCGCTCCAGCGTTTTAATATCAAAAAACCGTTGATCCAACACCGTAGTATTTTGTTGATCCAACCCGGGTAAGTCTGATACTTCCAAAGTGATCATCCTGGCCAGTTTATTTTTGTCAACAGCTCCCGGGAAATATAAAGTGATAAAACGGATGGGTTCTAGTTGGCCACTACCATTATCAGGAACGGTATATCGTGGTGGGTTCATTAATGTAATCAAATTAGGGGCGGTAATTTTGTCCACACTTATTCTGATCGTTTCCAGCGCCGGCCAGGGGATGGCGGGTAAAAATTGTAGCGTTTGTTCATTGACCCAGCGGTACTCACCTGGGTGAGGGGGGGTTATTTTAAAAATGGATTCAATCGGTTTTTGCTGAGATAACTCGGTCTGTTCAGATTTAAAAAAAATTGTGATAGGGTCATATTCCCGCAAAAAATGTTCAGGTACTACAGAAAATGATTTCTCCACCTGATTGGTTTGTGCACCTAGCATTACATTCATTAAAACCGTCAACATTAGACTGAAGAGAAGAATTTTTCTTAGACCGACCATCTTATCCTTTTGGTGAAAGTTATTATTTTTTTCAAATTCTTTAATAGGCTACTTAACATATCCTTCTAACACCGCTGGGGGTATCCTCTGCTCCATTCCTTTAGTGCCATATAATAACGGTTGATAGAGCATTGTCTCATCAGTGTTCTCTGAATGCACAATCAAGATATATCGTCCGGTTTCCAAATGGTTAACCATTAAGGGTCCTTCACTAATTTTTTGAAATTGTCCATTGAATAATTGTGCCTGAATATTATCAAACTCAGTATTTACGCCACATCCAATATGACTGCTTTGATCCAGTTCGAAGGTAAACAAATGAAATTCATTCGGGGTCAATAATTTGTTTAGTTGTAGGTGCTCAGTTTCAAACAAAGACTCAGGTGGATATAGACTAATTGTCATTTTACCATTTTGGGTTAAACCCGTTAACGGTTTGGTAATGATCTGATAATCACCCGCCTCCAGATAATGAACGATTTGTCGTCCTGCTACATTTTTAGATGTTTTACCGGCCACAATAGTTTTATCCTTTTGAATATAAGTCAGCCCTCCAACACTATGATCAATTACCAACAATTGTGGTTCTGCCAGGTTTAGCTCCCACAACTCTGTTTCATTATTTAGCGTCCCCACACCGTGATTTAACAATAATAATTTTGGGGTTGCGGCCACTTTTCCTAAATGTGCTTTATAATCATTGAAACTGCCTCCCATCCAGACACTAACCAACCCTCGTTCATGTTGGAGTCTTAATACACCGGGACTAAAACGATTTCCTTTTATTCCTAAAATGCACTTTCCAATGGTTCCATCTCTACCAAACAGTTTACAGGATTTAACATCTCCATCAACATACACACGATCACCCAGGATCTGCTCTTCGATATTAAGCTGAACAATTCCTTTATTTTCAAAAAAAGATGCAAAACTGGGGTTCAGGGCACTAATCGAAACATCAGGGGCATCAGAAAATTGGTAGTACTGCTGCACCAGGCGATAAATCCTATTTTGAAGTGTCGTATTGTAAATATACAATTTTTCATTTTCAAGCTTTATGGAAAACATTTGATTGGAATGTTCCGCTGTGGCTACTTGTGTCGGTATCCCCTCTTTAATCTTTACCAATGTTAAACCTTTTTGAAGAATCACATTTAACCAACCCGGGTCAGGATTTACTTCAATTAAATGTGCTGATTCCGGAAGCAAGTGATTTTGAGAATTATCATTGAAACTTGTGATCTCGTATTGGTCAACGATCGGAATTGTTTGTAATTGAAGGCTCACATCAGTTAAACTTGTATTTCGCTCACTGGACCAAATCTTGACAGTGATATTTTCCTCTATATCAGTTGCAATAAAGGTCTGGTTTTTACTGAATCCCATTTCCAGCCAGTTAAATTGACGGGTTGATTCATTTTGAAGATGATTCAGGTTTATTCCAATCTGTTGATTAACTGATTCCACTTTCAACAGTGTTAAATGCTCCTGAGTTCCGGTGATGTTAAACAACATCGGAATCTCCGATAACTTGAAATCAAGTTTTTCAATTTGATCAATTTGAAAGGGTGTCACTGCTATATCAGTACTGAGATCCGAATCAGCAGGTATCATCCAGCCGTTCCCATCATTGAAATAGAATGGTTGTAAGGAACGATATTCACATTGCTGATCGAATTCATAAGCGCAATAATAAAAGGCTGGACGACCTTTGAAATAGTAACTGAATTCTCCCAATGCAGTTATTCGCAAGGCAGTTTCATCTGAATTAATGATTTTAAATCGACTTTCCTGCCCCAACAATAAATCCTGACTTTGAGTATTTAATAAAATACCGGTAATCTGAATGGAATCCCGAAGCGTATTTAACCGCTTTAAACGGAGAGTATACTGTTGATTTTCTCTTAGGGGAAGGTATAAATGATTCAGTGATTCAGCGATTATTTTCTCATTGTAAAACACCTGCAACTGAACTGTGCTACTGCTATTGTTTTCGAATTTAACGATGCCATCTTCCGGAACCAGAATAGGAATTTCAATCACTTCATTTCCAATAACCTCTTCAAATGAAAATGGTATACTCACTTGTTCTTCTTCAACAATTGATCTGGTTTCCATTTGAATATAAGTTGCATTATTTTGTGAGCTCTCAAGATCAACCCGCAATTGGTAAATTCCAGGATTTAGAGTGGAAGATATTAAAAAATTCCAATCACTCTCCCTGTCATCATTTTTTGCGATCAGTTGCCAGTCACCCTCATCATCTTTAATTGATAATCGGGCACTGGTATCTGCTAAGCCAAAACTAAAAATATCGACAATTGATTGTTCGGCTAAACTGACTTTCAACTCTGTGGGAAACGATGATAAATAATGATTTAACCCCGGCGCCAGTTGTCCCGGTGCTCTTAGTGACAATTCATAAGGCACTTTATCATTTATTTCAATACTATTGACATAAAGGAAATATCGCCCGGGTTGAAGCTTCTTAATTGGAGGAACGCCACCATAGCTTTTGAAACTATATTGAAAATCACTGTTTTCCTGTAAGAGATTCATTTCAAAATTCTTACTCAGACTAAATTGAATATCCAAGGCTGCCGGAACTTCCAACTCATATCTGTCCTCCTGTCGATTCTCGGTTTCACGCCAGACAGCCTTGATTTTCCGATTGAGGTGAATCTGTTTCGATTCCCGCTCTTTTAGATGATCTGCATGATCCATATATTTAAAGATCGTGGTAACCCGTTTACTTTCTAAAGCAGAGGGCAAAGAATAATAGTAATAAATCCCTGGATCCAACTGAAGTTTAATGCTTCCCTGTTTACCAGGTTTAACGAGTGGCCATCCCCGACTATCATCAAACCGGGATTGAAATGCTTTCTGCATCCCTAGCGTTTGAATCTGATAGATACCCGTTTTTTTGATTTCAATCGGGTAAATAATTGCCGTATTTGCTTCAACCGTCTGCCGATTGATAGCTTCATGTTTCAGGGTCGCCAGTTTTTTGGCATTGGCTTTGGTTACCAGAATACCCGCTTGTCCAGTTGATTTTCCATAGGGTTGGACCGTCACATAATAAACCCCGGATTTAAGAAACTGTTGAACTATAGCATTCCGCCCGACACCATTTGCTTTGGCTGTAAACATCTTTGCAAAAACCCCTGTCCTTATCTTAAGACCCATTTCCAGGAGTCCCATGGTTTCCAGACGATAGATTCTCGGTTCCGTAATATTCAACCGAAATGATCGACGTTCTTTTTGATTAAAATGCTGGTAAAGGACCTGATCAAATGGTAATTCAAAAAACTGGTCACCTAAACTAATCTGGTCTGAGATCTGCTCCTGATTAAGCCTATCCAAATTCGTCGGTATCGTTTTCACTAAAAATATGTCTTTTTGGGAACCACTGTTTTTTACAAGCAATTCATGACGTCCTTTGGGTATTTTTGCCCCGGATTGAATCAATGCCTCATTCAGTTTTAATATAAACGGCCCCTCCCGATTAGGAATAACTTCTAATCGTTCTTCGCCATTGGCGTCAAATTGAATCAAAACCTCCTGATTGGCATTTAAATAAAGTGGCAAATTTTCTCTTAAATTAAGTGGTAATTTCCGATTGATAAGGCCAACTTCGACCGAGAAACGCTGATTTACGATTAATTCAGTTCGGGTGGAGTACTTAATATTCTGATTCGTCAAAATAAATGCCTGTGGGGATTTATTTTTTGGGACTATCCCGGACTGTTTAAATAACGTTTCGGTTTGACTTGTCATGGATTGGGGTATCAAGGCAAATTCCAGAATTCCCTTTTTTTCAGGAGAAATAGAAAGGGAGTAATACCCTTTTTTTAAAACATATTGGTTTTTTTGCTTGCTGGAAACCGGGCGTACCTTTTTATAACGGTTATTGGAAATAGTGAAACGGCCTTTAGCTGCGGAGTATTGATTTTCAATAATTTGATACTTCCCATTATTTTGAACAAAAAACCAAATATGGGTTTTTCCAAATAAATTTGTTTTTCTTTTAATAATATCTTGCAAACCAACTTCTGGTATTTGAGCATTTACAAGTTTCCTTTTATCCATCAAAAAAGGAGTGAACTCCAGGGAATCCAATCCCTCTACTGATTCAACAGTCGATATCCAATAGGGGCCGCTCTTTTTATTAAAAATACTTTTTATTCGATTGTTTAAATACCGTAAGCGGATGATATCTCCGGGTTGGGACTGGACAACGACCAGTTGTTTCGCCCGATCCTTGGTTTTAACCTGGCACCAGGGAAATTTAGATTTTTTAGTGATTTTTGCGTGTGTTTTGCGAAAAGCACTGTTAAATCGACTTTGATTATTTCGGTAACGATGTACCTGTAGGTTAGTATCCTTCTTTTGATCCCGGGATACCTGAAAAAAATTGGTGTTTTTAGGGGCCAAATAGACATCCCGTCCGAAGGGTGAAATTGATATTTTTTCCATCCCATTTTCGGGTAGTTCAGGAATCCCCATCCTTAAATAAAAAGGATGCTGTGAAGTTTCCGAAGCCCATTTATTGACCGTTGATCCATAACAGCTGAGTAAATATAGCCCTGGATTTAATGTTTGATGAAACTCAACATAGGTCATTGGTTGTCCGTTTTTTACCTCATATTTACTTTTAGTCGCATTGATCTCAGATAGCCATACTCCATTTTTCCATAAGAGGCAGGTACTCAAACTACGTCCCATTGCTTCCAGATTAAATTGTTTCCTATTAGTGAAATTGACCCAGAAGGAGATTTTTTCCCGGGATTTAAGTTCAGATTGAATCAGTTGATGGTATTGCAGTTGCGGAAATTTACTAATATTTGCGACTTTTTGTCGACTCTGAAAAGATTGCGTCGATACCTTTGCGGTCCCCAGACCATTTTTTACAGAATAAATACTTAAACGGTAACTTCCAATATCCAGTAAAATATCAAAAAAACCATCACTTTTACCGGCACCTCCTGACTCCGCTATGATACCGTTCATACGATCAATCAATTCAAGCCCACTACCCTGTCCACTTTGCACAGCAATATGATACATCCCCGGGTTGGTGACAATAAGTTGTGTTTGATGTTTTCCGTCAGCCGGAAATTCACTTTGATCAACGATGATTTGCGCAAAACAGTCATTGATAAACAAGGATAATAAAAACATCAAAAATAAGCGTTTGATAGGATTGAATTTATTATTATTGATCATGATTAGTTTTGGTAGTTTTGGATTTTTGAATCAATAGAAGAAAATAACAGGGAATACAGCAACAAACATAATTATTGTTCTATAATTAATATCGTCAACTTAGTGTCATCCACGAGCCTCGCGAAGGACCTATTTCACGCATATTGGAGATTCTTCGATACCCTCAGATTAAGGGCGTCCCCCTGCCTCTTGGTATCTTTACCCTCTTAGAGTTGTGCAATTATACTTGGTTTTACCTGGTTAACATTCTATAATATTAACCGCTAATCCGCCACGAGAGGTTTCTTTATATTTTGTTTTCATGTCAATGCCGGTATCCCACATGGTCTTGATCACCTTATCAAGTGATACTCTTTGGGTAGACACTTTTTGGGTGCCGGAGCCTCTTAAGGCGAGCCTTGAGGCATTAATCGCTTTAACCGAACCCATGGCATTGCGCTCAATACACGGTACTTGTACAAGTCCGCCAATGGGATCACAGGTTAATCCTAAATTATGTTCCATGCCTATTTCTGCAGCATTTTCGACTTGTTTGGGTGAGCCACCCATGATTTCAGTTAGGGCACCGGCTGCCATTGAACAGGCAACACCTACCTCACCTTGACAGCCAACTTCAGCTCCGGAAATAGAAGCATTGGTTTTATATAAGATACCAATAGCTGCAGCTGTTAATAGATAACGAATACAATCTTCATCAGTGACGGGTTTAACAAATTTATCATAATAACATAGTACAGCAGGGATAACACCAGCCGCCCCATTCGTTGGTGCGGTAACCACTCGACTACCTGCGGCGTTTTCTTCAGTAACTGCCAAAGCAAATAGATTCGTCCAATCCATAGCAGACAAGGCATCATTACTGTTTTCAACATTTAGGGAACGGTACAAGGCTGGCGCTCTACGGGCTACTTTTAATCCTCCCGGTAAAATGCCCTCGGTATGTATACCGCGCTCAACACTATCTTTCATTGCTTGCCAAATATTAAGCAGTTTCTTTCGAACAACACTTTCTTCATTGAGACATTTTTCGTTATCCATCATCAAGGTACTGATACAAATCCCGTTATCAGTAGTAAGTTCCACCAACTGGTCAGCGGAGGTAAAAGTGTAGGGACGTTTAATATTCAGGTGCAATGACAGGGCTTTATCTTTTTCATCGTCAAAATCACAATCCTCAACGATAAATCCACCGCCGATTGAATAGTAGGTTTTTTCAAGCAGTAATTTATCGCCAGCAAAAGCATATAAGGTCATGGCATTCGCATGCGCAGGAAGTGCTTTTTTTCGGTGATAGATAATGGTACCTTTTTTTGGAAATGAGATGTTATGCTTTCCTGCTAATGAAAGGCACTGTGTATTTTCAACCTTTTCTATAATATTGTCTATCGAATCTACAGGAATATCTTCCGGACTTTCACCTGACAGACCTAAGACCACCGCTTTACCCGTACCATGACCCTTTCCTGTTTGACCCAGAGAACCAAAAAGTTCAATTTTAACACGATTAGTTTGATTAAGTACGCCTTTTTCTTCTAAATGTTCTACGAAAAACTTGGCCGCTCTCATGGGGCCGACTGTGTGGGAACTTGAAGGTCCAATACCAATAGAAAACATATCAAAGACACTAATCATTTTAAAACCTGAAATATTTTTGTTAATTAAATTAATATGGTGCGCTATTATTGTAAAACAAACTAAGCGTTGTCAATCGCAAAACCGGAAATAATATAGTATTGAAACTTTGAAAGTGAAAGAAGTTTTTTTATATTTTTCGGAATGGGGTAATTATATTTTATTACGATATCATTGGTTTTTCTACTATCTAAAGCTGACAAAAAACCATTTTGGAGCCATTTGTCTGAGTATTAATAAAAATCTTGAGGTGAAATTCTTGTTAGTCAATGAGTCTTATTTTCAGTTTTATCACAAGGTACTAGCTGATAGACCAAAAGAGAAACAGTTTTTATAGATGAGATTTTAAGGGAATTATTCAAATCCATACGCCTTGGTGGTTCTTGGTTCTATATAGTCAATTCCCAAAAAAGACCTCTATTACGGGTAAATTGTTTAGTATGTAGGATCGGTGTTCCTGGATGACTGTCATCAGGGAAGGGCCATAGGATAGCCTGGATTTGATAAAACGATTTCAAGGTCGCTGGTACTTGTTCTTGCTGATGGGTAGGTTCACTCGCTTGATGGGCGAGTGCTATTCTATACTTTTTGGGTTAGACAAAGTGAATA
>Ga0233431_1004048_pt1 | contig 16374 bp, 37 predicted proteins | sample SI_118_April2016_FD_179867 | JGI IMG/M metagenome (GOLD analysis project Ga0233431, IMG submission 179867) | Seawater microbial communities from Saanich Inlet, British Columbia, Canada - SI_118_April2016_200_MG | ecosystem: Environmental > Aquatic > Marine > Inlet | place: Canada: British...
ATAGCCTCTGTATGGTCTGGTTGATTATCATACCAGTCTACAAAATCCATTTCGTTCTCATGATTTAATGCGGCATCTTCTGTTCTGAATTCCATTCCATCTTTTGTAACGTAACGAATTTCTTTAATTGGCATTTATTTTCTCCTTCTCAGCTTATACACCTTGTCAGCCAATTTCAGAGCATACTTACATACAGCGTCATCCTTTTGATAAAATTTCTGGACTGCTCCTTTCGATCCTAACTTCTTGACCTTGTTTTCAATGAATTGTTCTTGTACTTTATCTAACGCCATGATTTTCACCTAGTATCTATTTTTGGGTACTCTTTAAATATAATAATTAATTTTAAAAAATCAAGAGGAAAAGTTACAAATCCAATGATTTATACCACCAGTTCCATCACTCCTCCCTAGTATCTGGTAGAGTTACTATTATCCTATCGCAATTCTCACAGGCATCGTAAGTCTTTCCACAGATAGGACACCATTCAGATGCATCTTCCAGTGGACATAAATCAGAAATTTCGTATGGTGGGATTAATAGCTCTTTAATCCTTCTTACTCCATCCTCGATTCCCTCACCTGGCATGAGTTGTGCCACCGCCCATAGTTCGTGTGGGTCGGGGGTGGTGCGGGTGTCCGCAAACAATACTCCTTGCCTAAATCCTTCCTTAAAAGCCTCGAATGGCAATACCCCATGCCCACTTGGGCTTTCGATAGCCTCGCACCATGCAATATATATTGATTCTAACTTTATGCTTGATGGTTTAAGTTTCATCATTGCTCCTCCGGTGGTGTAGTGCCTATCAATTCTGCGAGTCTTTTAGCACATTCGTTATATGTGTTTCCAACGGCAATATCTGACCCGACTGAATTGTTTGTCAAGAATTCCGCCTCTCTTTCCCATTCAGCAACCAATGCGTGTAAGGCTTCAATGTTCATTTCTCCTCCTCCGGTGGTGCGGGTTAATCTTCAACAATTAGTCCACAATTCTCGCACTTGACAGCAGCGCACGGCTCCCATTCATGATCACAGGGACCAACATCTTCTGGTGTCCTTAGCATATCTTTAGCGGTTGAAAATCCCATAACTGCACCTGAGTGCCATGCGGCTTGATCTTCATCACCATTCCGGTTAAAACGGCTATACTGTGATTGATGGTATTCTATCAGTTTATCAAGTTTATCTTCCATCATCCCTCCTCCGGTGGTGCAGGTCTGTGACTTTCCACGCCGCTGCCAGTTGTTTCATCATCGCAGATTTGATCTATACTGCGGTGACATATTTTACAGATTACGAATTGTCCTTTTTCAAGATGTCCAGCAATATGTCTAACAAATTTTCGTCCCCTTGCGTCTTCTTCCAATTGATTAACCGCCGGCCCAACAGCCGTAGATCCACAGTGTACGCAGCAACCATCTTCATCTACCTCGACGTTAAATCCATCTTCTGGGCAAAATGTTTTCATCCATCCCCTCCTTTGGTGGTGCGAGAAGTTAAACTTGTCCTCGTTTTATAACCCTGATGATCCTATGGTGGAAGGTACCACCTCGCACCGTGATTCTCAAGGCCCTGAAGTAGTCGTAAGTTGTTGCATGTTCGGTTGGTGCCGACCAAATTGCCAACCACAGTTTGTTTGGAAACTGGAAATAAATCGGCAGCCATTTTTGAAATAATTTTCTCATCTTTTCCCGTTGATACGCAACCCTGTCGGTTTTTTCTTTGTATGGCATAACAATCTCCTTGTGTTTTTGAGTATCTTTTTTATATCACGAACACATGTTGGTTCTAGTTTGGTTCTAGTATTACGGAGAAATTATCAAAATGATTTCAATAAGATATGGCGGAAGTGCATGGGAATCGAACAAATAAACCATGTAATGATTTCAATTACTTAACCACCCTCTGGTTCTGGTTTGGTTCTAGTCTGATGACTTTCTTTTCCATCAATTCCTTGCGCCTTTTCACTTGAATTTTTCCGTACCGCTTGACAGATTCCAATCGTCTGTGTTCTGTGACCTCCTGTAACTCTGAGAAAGATCCACCCTTCTCATTGAGATACTGACAGCAAGCGCTGTGCTTGAGGCCAGCATACATTGTAATCTTTTCCCCTACCTTTTGACAAGCCTTATTCCAATACCGTTCCATGATCGCAAGGTTGTACGGTTTCCCTGGTTTTCTTGCAGATGGATTGACAAAGAAATACGGGCTTAATTCCTCTTTGTAGACATCCTTTATATAAGGTATGAACTCATCGACACATTCAAACTGATGCACATCCCCTGTCTTTGTGCTGTCGGTCAATATCCTATTTGATACGGTCCTCTGGGTTGTAAATATCCCATCTTTGAAGTCTGACTTGTGGAGCGCGCACGCTTCTCCCGGTCTACGGAAATGCAGCTTGCACCACCTGAAGATTGGTTGGTGGACTTTTGGGATTGCGTTTAAAACCTTCTCCTGGCGGTCTGACGGTAGCCATTCAATGACAGGCTCTTTGATATTGTATTGTTTCTTTTTGGGGAACGGTGGCACTTGGGGGATTCTGCCTGACCGCCATGCGTAATCCAGACAGGCATGAAGGCAATACATGACGTTTTGCTTCCCCTTACCGCTACGGTTAATCTTGTTCAATATCTGGATCAGGGTATCGTATTTAATTTCGTTTAACTGGATCGGGTGCTTCTTAAAGAATGGGACAAGATGTTTTTTTATGCTGTTGGCGTAGTCTTTAATGGTGGCGGGTTTCAGTGTTGGTGAGATATCCTTCATCCAACGGTCCATGTACGGAATAACATTTGTTGGTTGTTGTCCTGTGAACTCTTCAATGCGGAATATTTCATCCTCGACACGGGACTGCATAACGGCAAGGAGCTTCTTAGCCATCTTTTTACTGTAGCAAATCTCACCTTTATACCTTGATATTTTGCGCTGCTTCCCGGTCCTTTCATCCCACCAATCGACATACCAGTAATCACGGTCCTTCCTGTACCGGATTTTACCTTTCATACAAATACCCCCTTCACCGTTTTGATTATAGGAAGGTATTGTATCACGAAATTTAGAGGCGGGTGTCAAGGGTTATTTTTCCTTAAAACTCAAAATAATTTTCTCCGCTTCTCTCATAGCATCCCAATCAACCGAACTAACCTCATGTGCTGCAAGGATGCGCTTCAGAACGGCTATGGCCTTTTCGCCTTCCTGTATTCGATTGACAATTGCTTCTGCCAAATCTCCAGCCGTAAATTCATCACCTGAATCTAACTCCTCATTCCAAAACTTTCTAATATCGTTTGACATGTTCATTTTACTTCCTCCTTTGTTATGGCCTTCAAAATCACCTTTTTCAAAGATACACTAGCTTCAATCTCAGTACCATCTTTATTAACAATGGGATCAATACTACTTATACACTTTGTACATAAATCTTTCAACTCTACCTTATCCAGATAAACCTTATCCTTTACTACATGGTTGTCCAAAGTAACTACCGGTTTGTTATAGGACCCTTGAAATCCATCATAAGATCCTTGAAACCCTACAAGGTGTATCTTTGCTCTTGAGTCATTTGATAATTTTACGGCTTTTACAACCATAGGAAGTTTTGGATCATATTCACTATCACTATTTACACCAAACAAAATCTTTCTTCCACCAACATATCGAACTTTAGATTTACTTTTTGATTTTACTTTGGGTTTAGATTTTATAATTTTAACTTTTGGTCTAATAGCTTTTTTTGTTTCTACCATCAAAATACCGGTTTTAAATTGATCTATTGAACAATTGCACTTCTCCTTTGACCCACAGGCAGCACATTTCAAAGATGCCAAATACTCAGGGTACCCTTCTGGAGTATCCTTATTACGTTTAATCATCCTTCTATCAAACTGTTGTTCATACATTTTAAACCTCCTGTCTAATAACTACACATCCTTTTTATAAGCCCAATCCCATTTTGAAAAAGTTCCACCTTGATACTTTTCTAACTTGGATAAAGCTAATTTTTCAAAATATTCTTTGGTCTTTTTCGTGACCCTTTTTTCACCAGCCATACTAATGGCAACGGAAGCGAGGGTTTCCATATCGGCGGCCATATGTTGATACTCCTTCACAGATTCTACTAATCCCTGTGTCATAATAGAAACAATATGGCCTACAAATTCAGGCTTTTCTTTGACTTTTCTTCTGACTTGACTTAAAAGAATTAATTCTTCATTTGTCATTTTATACCCCTTATCACAACCCCTTTCTAAACCGCCATCCACAAAATCCTTGATGAAAGGATACTTCATTGGTATTTATAGCAATTTGCATATAAAAAGGACATTCATCTTTTCTGGAATCAGTGCACAATTCCAATTCAATAGGAATTGAGTTTCTCTTTTCACCAGGAATGTGATCACCCTCACCCATTCTAATATTGAGTATATTTTCCACTATATCAACCCCAATTTCTGACCAATATATTTACAGGTCCAACAAGGTTCACTTCCAGGACCAGGGAATTGTTTACGCATCTCCTCTTGACCTTTAATATTCTTAAGCAATCCCTCAAAATTAATAACATCGAATTCTTTGAGATGTTTCAATTCTTCTTCGGTAAGTTTGGATTCCCAATCTTCCATAATTTCTACCTCCGACTATCCAAAAATTGACCTACCAATTCAAGGTCTACATGACACGCACCAAGAAAGTCTGCATCCTCTGTGTCTTCTTCCATCAATTCCCTGACATGACCTTGAGCCAAAGTATAAACACGATCAATAGCCTGTAAATACTTTTTATCCATCTTCTTTGGTTCATCCATTTTTTCAGCAATAGTGGCTAATGATCTAGCTATACTTGGCATAGTACGATTGAGATACGTTTGACCTATTCTAGTATGCATAAATTCATCCATTATTCTGATTCCTCCCGTACCAAAGCAATCTCTACCAAATTTTCATCCTCAGCAGTTTCTATGGCCTGAATAAACATCTTTTGCATATCCATAGGAAGAGTTTTATTTTTATTGAGTTTATACTCGGATTCCCAAATATAACGAATAGTATTTCTATCTTTCTCATCAAAAACAATAATTCTAACTGCTTTAATTCCCATTTTTCTCCTCCAATTAATTTCTACTACCCTTTAAATATAAGGATGAATTTGAATAGTTCAAGGGAATAAATTAATTTATTTAACATCTATTGTTTTCTTAACCTTTATAACTGACCAAGACTTACATTGAGTTCTGTGGCAATTTGACGTATCTTGTAAAATGTCCATGAGATATTCTTTCTTCCCCATCAAATTTTATATCAACGAGACTACGATACATGCCAAAATTGGTATGCATATACCCATACCATTTTACAACCACACCTTCTCTCATGGCATCTGTCCAGTTTGAATCGTATGCAATTACTCTTGTGCCTGGATAGAAGATTCCCATGTCTTTCTCCTAACTATACTTTGCAAGAATGTTTTCAATATCTCTAACCAAAAAACGTGTTTCCTTTGAACCTCGTTTCAATGCTTCATCAATAGAACCATAATATTCTTCAAGACATTTAATCAATAATTCCTTTATTTCATCTATAGCAGGTTTATATCTCAATGTGCTTTCCAGATATACCTTTTCAAGCAGTTTTTCTTTTTGGTCAAAATAGTCTTGAATCAATTCCTTAGACCACTCACCTTTACGGATGGACTTGAGCTGTTCTCTATTCCGTTCCAAATCCAAATCATGCTCTGTAAGGATCTGTTCAACCTGATTTAGAAGTCTGACAACATGATATGCAAACTTCACGTCAAAACCAATTTCTCTAATTCGTTGATGCCTTGTGCTTGTAGTTTCTGACAGTTCCTTCAATAATCTTTTATATTCAGCAAAATCTTCATCTGGAGACCAATGATTGTAATTTTCATAGGTTGAGGTATGATCCAATCCATGTTTATCTTCCATGGCTCTGAGCTTCACCCCAAGATTGTTTTTACTAACCATTTTCGATAACTGTGAATATGCATATCCTTTGTGTTTGCTCCAGCAGATTTTAGATAAAAATAAATGTCTGTTTTCCCGTACCAACTCCCCAATACGAGTGGAATGTAAAACACATCGTCTAGGTACAAATAGACTATCAATCATATTTGGATTGCCTTCGGCACAAAGTCTGAAATACTTCACGATGTTGTATATGGTAATATCGTAAGTTTTCCTGGCTTCCTTGTCCTCTATATGATGAGATTGAAATTGATCGAACCGTTTGAAATTTTTATCGAACCCCTGAATAACACCCACAGTATGAGGAAATACAATATCCTTTGAAGGTATGCAAAATCCATAAAGATCTACATCAGAATCATCAGCACTAACACCATAAGCCACAGACCCAATAATTGCTTCATATTGAATACTGTTTTTAAGAAAATGTGGTGGTGTTATCAATTCCCGTTTTATTAATCGGTCTACCCTTGACATTTCTTAACTCCTTTTCATACCAAATCCTTTGTGTCTGTCACAGGAACTTCTTCACCAAAAATAACTCCAACCCTATTCAAAACCTTTGAAAAAGGTGGCATATCCAATTTTCTGACTTCTGTTCTCACAGTTTCCATATCAGGATTTTTTCTTGCATTATGTTGTGGAGGAAGTTTTTCAATTTCATCAATGGTATATTTTCTAACGATTTTCCTCCTTTGATAATATGTTCCTCTTTTAAAACTAGCAGGATAATCATTCCAATTGATGTCTTTTTTGAGCAACAGTTCCTGCATATCTTTCCCATTCTTTCCTTGAAGTTGTTTATGTGAGTAACAACTTCTTGCAGCCATTGATATGCTATTTTTTGTGGCATCAAATTCTCTCCACAAAATGGTATTAGCTGCCTCCACCAAGGTTGGTACAGACCATGCCCTACAATCAAATAAAGCCACTCTATGTGCTTTTTGAGGGATTAATTCAGGAAGATACCTATTGAAAGTTGCCGTTGTCAAAGAAGCTAGAACGGAAACAATCTTAAATATTTTTCTATCAAAAAGGATTTGACTTTTAACACTATTGCTATAATAAATCAGACTTATTTCATCGGATTGTGTATGTCCTATTACAGCATTAGTTTCTTTCACCAAGGCTTCTGTCACAATTTGCATTAGAAGAGTAAGATTTTCATCGAAAGGTACATCTAATCCTTTTGTAAACTGATGAAATCCCTTTCCATCAATCCTTACACAAACAGGAAGAAGGGCCATAAACCTCCTGTTACATTCTATCCCTTCATAGATCTTCATCCTATCACCCAACTCATCTAATTTGTTCATAAAACTTCTCCTTATTTTTCTCCATGAGGACAAAATAATTCCGTTTCCAAAAACATGGCATTAGAACAAAATGGTTTTTGAACTATATAATCATCCCTCTTAGTATCCACCAAAGGACTAGTTTGAGGTTTCTCTGTGTAATAAAACGCTGACATATGGTTTACGCAATCCACCCTACACATATCAATTATCAATGGACAGAACCATGTTGGTTTTTTCTTGTTTAATCCCTTTACTTCTTTTTCAGCTTCGGTCTTTGTCATCAGGTACTCCTTTTTCCATCATCATGTCATACAATTTGGCTTTTAGACGTACATTTTCAAGTTCCGATTTATCTATTTCTATTCTCAATTCATTTATAATTTTACAATCATTTTCAGAACTTAAAAATATATCATCGACTTTATTCCTCAAATCTGCAATAGTCTTTTGGTAATAATTACCTGTTTCTTCAAACTTTTCTTGCCATTGATTAACAGTGTTTTGCAAAACATTACATTTCTTTTCTAACTGGATCTTTTCTTGGTCCGGTTCAGGCATAATATATTGCATAACATCCACATAAGCATCATTCTGAATTTGGTTGGAAGCCCATTGAACAAAGTCACGAGTGAAAAGCTGGGTTAAATAATTATCTGTATGTTTACGAAATTCACCCATTATTTTTTCAAGAAGTTTAATCTCTTGAGCCTTACCCATATCATCTTCAATATCAAGTCTAATTCCCATCTTTGCCACCCCCTATTTCCTCTTTTTCTTCGCCCAGTCAGCCAATTTGAATTTCGAACATTTGGAATTACATTTTTGAACCGGAAGTCTACATTCTTCATAATACTGACAATTCTGTTTCATTTAGTTTCCTCCTTGATCATGATTATTCTCCCACAAATTTTTCAGCGTATTTCAATCCAAAATTATTCTCCACTATGGAAAACATTTCGTCTTCAGATAATCCGCTTAATTTAAGATCATCGATAGCACCATCCAACATTGCCTCAAAGACTTCTTCTGCAATTACTTGTTGGGCCATTTTTAAACTCCTATCTTAGAAATACACTCAGGACCAAAACCACTCTCAATGCTTTGCGGAACCGTAAGTCTACGACCACAACGACCACATTTGCCTTCGTGATAAAATAGAACCCATTTTATCCTCCCAGAATGTTTACATCGACTACCATTATAATATAATAATTGATTTTAGAAAATCAAGGGAAAAAAATAATTTTTATTAAATTTTTCTAACAATAGCAAACAAGATAGAATCTTTCAAAATATCCCGAATTTTATTCCTAGTCCATCTCTTATCTTCAGAAGTTCTTTCATTAAATTCTTTTATCAAATTTTCAAGAAATCCTTTGCTAACATAATTATTACTTTCCATCCAATACTCAAAAACACAATTCGATCTCTTACATTGAGTTTCAGTAATCTTGCAGAGTGAATCCTGATTTATAGACATCATTGCAGCTGGACATTCATTTTCCATAACGCTTCTCCATAAACTTTTTAGATTCCTTATACAAATTTTCAATACCCAAAAACAGATCTTTATTCAGTTCATCTGTATCTGGATTATCATCATCAAAAAATTCACCTAAAATAAATTCATGCAAATCGACTGTCTTAACACCCTCACCTAAAATCAGTTCTAACTTTCCTTCGGTGTCACTAACCATCAAAAGATCTGGATGATTCGAATCCAACATAGTTTCACTCACATCTTCTAGGCTATCAAAAAAGCTATTTAGTTCTTCAGAATCCACTATTTTTTTCATAATATCTCCTTTCTATTCATCGAGAACTGTGATAGGTTTTCTCCAATCCCAATTCGGTCTTTCCTCAAGCAACCATTTTCGGTAGCCCTTTTCAATACGGCCAAGTACATATTCACTACCCGATCTTGTAAATACTTTTCTACCCTTAACATCTTTAATAGCTGATGTACGAATGGGTATACCATCCTCATGTTCTGGATGCCCATAAGCCAAACCAAAGAGACTTACTCTCCTATGCTCAGGAGGAGTATAGTAAGAACCAGGGGCATTAACTAATTTCCAATCATGTATTTTTACCATTTTATCTCCATTCTGCAAAGCTAACTGATCCTCATGGGTTGATTAAGATGTTCAATAGCATTATCCATTTCGTAGTAATTTGGGATTTCCTGAGACCACCAATCAATGTTGATCAACCTTGAATTTTTATCGATAGATTCACCACCACCGAAAGTAAAAAATGTTTTACCGTCAATCTTATACACCCTACCCCTTTGAAGGTAAAAAATGGAATCAGATATTTTCTTGACCTTATCCCCAAACATATCTATTTCTGAAAATTCCTCCGAAAACAACCTATTAAAATTTTCATGATTTCCATCTATGAAAAGAGTTGTCCATGGTTGAGAATTAAACCAATATTTCCCTTTCAGGTGATTCCAATTTAGATTTATCATGATTTACAATTCTACTAGCTAATTCTTTTATTACTTTCATTAAAAGAATCTCAACTTGTTTTATGTGTTTTATTGTTGCAGGTCTTTGATCTTCCATATCCACTCCTTTTTTACTCAAGTATTTTCTGTTAAAAGTTCACCTTTATTACTTATAGTAACAGCATAGACTCTAGCCATTCCTGTATAGGAATTGTCTTTTGTAGGTCCATCATCTCCAACAGTCATATCAAAATATTCATCCATTTCATTCTCTGTATCAAAAGTTAGGATATATAGCCCATCCATTACTACTTGATCCAGAGATAAATAAGGAGCAGCTTTTCGTATCTCTCTACAAGGAAGCTTATTATCAAAATGAATATACATGCAAAACTTAGAAGTAGCCTTTGCATATTCCTGAATGAAGTCCATTATATCGAAAATTTTCATTTTTCAACCTCTAGATTTTGTTAGGATGCGGTTTATATTTTGCTTTAAATTTTTTCTTTTGTCTTCTACTCATATACTTGGCCTTTGCTTTTTTAGTACCTAATTTTCCTTCAGCTTTATTCACCTTATCCACTTCCATTTCATCTTTTTCTACAAACCACGCAAAACCAACATCACCAAGGATAATGAGGTAATCGTCTTTTGTTAGACGTTGCCCCTGATACCAATATTCAGGGAGCAACTTATCTATATCAATATTCATATGAGTGTCACCACATACAAAAATCATATCATCCCTTTATACCTTTTAAAATATTGTCAGCCAATTGTTGGCATTGAGAAGCATCCAATCCTTGATCACGGATAGACTCCAAAGCTTCCTTCATCCTTCGATAATATATTGTCAAAACTCTGGTTGAAAAAACTTCACCATAAGCTTCAACAACTGGAGGCATTGAATCCCAATCTCGTACAATTCTTGGTTCTACTTTATTATCAGGCAAAAAAGACATTGTATTCTCCCAAAAAATCAAGTTACATCGGTATTATAATGAACTCAGGTTTTTTCCACACACATTTAATATTTTTAACTCCATGCAATCCCATAAGGTGGACAATCATTTTTTCAGCCTCAGCACGATCAATAAAATCCTTTGGAGTGTAAATAGCAGGCATATCTGATTCTGGATCGGCAACATAAATTTTACCCAAAGACATTGCTTCAAGTACGGCCTTTGAGTTTTCGATTTCTTTGTCCCAATCATCTTCGGGATATTTCTCTTTACATTCTAGGTTTATCTCATGCTCCTGTACTGCATCTATCCTTCCTTGCAGACAAGGTGCAAGGTAATATTTCTTTCGTCCAGGCTTGGCCTTCCATGACAACCAAACATCTTCCCAGGGACTCTCGTATTTTGGGCTGACTGCTATTGGTCCGGTACAAGCTACTGTTATTTTCTTAGGTTTTTTCATCACCACCCCAGCTTTTTTCCTAAGTCTTTTAATTCTAGCTTGATGTTTCTTAGATTCTTTTAATTCCGTTGTAAGATCTTCCACAATGTCAGAATGTAACATATATGAATATTCAGCTTCTACCAGACTTCAAACAACAAATACTCTTTTTTCAAATCCGCTTTTGTAACTCCCATTTTAATCCTTCTCCTCAAAAACTTCTACACCACAAAGTCTACAACGTGGACCCTGATTAGGGATATAACCTAAAAGAGGAAGTTGACAAGAACAACCCGCTTGTCTTAAAAGTTGAACTTGTTTTTCTTCCTCTTCTGTCATCTGTATATTATTTTTCCATTCCATCATTAACCCTCACGTCTCAACTTAACATCTTCTCTATATTCTATGGACATGATATCCACCACGATGTTCCTTTAATAGCCACCCAAAAACAACCCGTAAAAATAAATGGTGCGACAAAAATTATTAAATACATTTTCTTCTCCTACAGAATGGAACTTCTTTCTGGATTACCCCACATACGATCACCAAAACGATTAGAAACTCCAAACCCATGCAAAAGACCTTTACCCTCTGATTTTAAAATGGTGTTCCAAATTGTATTGTAAGTGACTCTGGTTTTCTGAACGAACTTTTTGAAACGTTTATCTGGTTTTATTTCCTGAATCATTTCCGCTGTACCTTTATACAACTCTTCCAAGGCATCTTGAGACCAATATTTAAGATTAGCATTCGTTGCCATAGTCTCAAAAATTGCCGCCTGAACCTGAACTGAACGATTTCCAACTTCCAAATCATTGTATTTCATTTTTTCTCTCCAGATTGGTTTTTTGACTACCCTTATAATATAAGCATGAAGTTCAAAAAATCAAGAGAAAAAATTAATTTATTTTCTAATTTCTTTTAAACCTTCAATCATATTTGCTGCATCCCATTTACTAAATGGATCAGGCCAAACTCCATTAGCATTTATGTCAATCCCTTTCAACCCACAAAGTTCCACAATAATATGCTTTTGCATTTCTGTTGCTGATTCATCCATAAACTCAAACCCCTTAACTGGAAATGATACATGCTCCATTATTCTAACTCCTTAAATATATCTAGGCTATGATTTCTATTTAGTTTATTAAAATTCATTTGAAACCTTTATTAAAATTCAATACTGATATTTTAACTGGGATTAGCCCTAACCCCTCTATCCCATCACTAAATAGATTTGGGATTACTTTTCTAAGAATATTCAAAGATCCATTTACATCTGCATTGATTAATTGTCCAGATTTAGATTTGTATAAACCTCTTTTGATTCTTTTTCCAGAAAAAATATGTTTCTTACCTTCTTCGTATATTGGAAGATTATCTTTGTCCAAAAAAGAAGCTTTTGAAGTATAAGACTCTTCGGTTATTTGAACATTTATCCCTATTTCTTCGGCTTTGTATTGAATTTGATTGATCAAGGTTTGAAATGGAATTTGTACAAAGTTTTGATTATTCCTTTTTCCTATGTTTATTCCATTCTTCCAACCATCATTTTTACCAATCACAATATTACCAACAGAATGATCAATGCAATAATCAATGATAAATCTGGATGCATGGTGTAAATAATTTTGAACCCTATTATTTCTTTTATGCAGTAAACTAAGAATTCTATTAGAAGTTCCTCTATCACCAACATAAGATTGATACAATGCCTTCATTTTGTTAAAATATTGATTCAATGATTTTAAAGGACCACCGTTAATGATAAAAGGATTTTCACCTATTTCATTTGAAGTTACAGTCATTAAATTATTTAAACCAATATCAATACCTATAAACAAACTCTCATCTAAGTCATATTTCATAACCTCCTTTTCATAAACCAATTCTATTACATAACATGTTGCTCTAGGAATTATTCTAACCTGTTTTATACATTTCTGATTAGTTTTGATAGGGCACAGATTAACCATCTTTGGAAAATAAATATAACCATCTTTTAGTGGACATTGTTGCCCTGTGAAAATAATAGTACTTCTGCCGTTAGTTTTATCTTTATAATTAGGCAATTTAGGTCTACCTAAACACCCATTTATTTTGAAAGTTTTAATTGAATTAAAAAAAGATTTCCAATTTCTCTCAAGTAACCTTAATGTTTGTTGAGATGTAGCCGCTGGTAATTCTCTATACTCTTCCCATTTTTCCTGTTTAGCTAATTTGTCTAACTCTGGAAATCGAACCCAAATGGCACGCTCTCTTAAACCTTCCAGAACTTCCTTTGAAGTTTGAAAAAAGGTTTGGCGTACAACATAATTAGCTTTGTTATATAAATTTTTAGTAGCAAATGCTAATTTATCTATTTGTTTCCAATTTGGATTTGTTTTTATTACAATATGACGTTCAACTCTCTGCATGACAAAGTTCCTGTACTTTTTTCTTTCTTCGTTTAGAATATAACTTCATGGAATAACAATGAAGTAAAGCTACAATTTCTTCAAACACTTCTTGAGAATCCAATTTTTCTGAACCTACTTCTGAAGTTACAATTATTTCTGTATCAAACTTCTTGAAAAGATGATAAAATAATTCAAAACCTACTCGACTCAAACGGTCTTTATATGAAATAACAACTTTAGAAACTTTATGATTAATTACTTCATCTAATAAATTGAAAAAATCCTTTCGCTTTTCAAATGAAATACCAGACGCCACGTCTTGATAAACTCCATCTAATTGCCATCCATTTTGAAAACAAAAGTTTTTTAATAAATCAACTTGATTTTGAAGATCCCTTTTTTGACCCGATGTTGAAACTCTGACATAGATACAAATTTTTCTTTTGACATCTTTATTCAAAAGTTTGTATACTGATTCTTCATGATAATCATATTGTCCATTAGGACACTTCGTTACATCCAACCATCCTTTTTTAACATAAGATGTTAAAGTAGGCCGACTAATTTGTAATAAATTTAAAACTTTACCAGCTTTCAATCTAATATCCTCCTAATGTTTTACTTAATATAAATGTCTTTTAATAAAAAATCAAGGTATTTTTTAATAAATTTATGATTTTCTTTCATTATAAAAGGTTGTTCCCAATAATAATCACATTTAGGTCATCTAAATTCTATTTTATTTGGAATTTTTGGTTCGTAGCCTTTATACATACGACCCATATCTATTCCAGTAATTATACTACATCTAGGACAAGTGTCCTCAACAACTACTGATACCGCAAGATGATTTGTTTTCATTTTTACCCCTCTCTAAATTCTTCTATTGTTTTACCCCTAACACACTCGGCTAATTCAAATGTGTAGTCGTATATGTGTAAACCTTTTGATGAAGCAACGGTCTGACCCGGTTCAATTCCTATCTCTCCGGCCATATACTCTTTCATCAACTGTATGGCTGCAAGATTAGCAGGAAATCCACCCCAAAGATCCCAACTGCGAAAATACACAATGAAAATAAGTTTATCATCCTGTATTCTTGTATCGATGGACCTGAGACAGGGAGGATCTTGAAGCAACATATCAGAAGGCATAGCCACTTGCATGGTCATTTGATTATTTCTATAACCCTTATTTTTATAAGTCCAAATTACCAATTCCATTTGATTCAAATAATATTTCATAACATCACAATCTTCTTCAGCACTTATGATATTTGAATTACACCATGCCCCTTCTTCTCGTATCAATATCTTATCTAAAAATGGTGAACTGGCATGTCGTTTAACCCAATCTTCAGAAACAGGGAATTTCGTTAGACGTTGGCCATAGGTGTAACTTTCTCCTGGTTGCTCTGCTCCTGTCATAAGATACGGAACATAAGAAGCTAAATAATCTTCTGAAACAGGATCAGGCATAGGAAATTGTTCTGGTACTTTAGGAAGCAATGAACTCTGAACCCTAATCTCAGGATGTTTAATTTGAATTGTTATATAGTCAAATTCCAATCTTTTTTGACCGGCATAAGAACCTCTGTCTATTGTGAATGGTCTACCTTCTTCGATACATTTGTATATAGTCATAAACCAGGCATCGGATAATGTTGTCGCTTCTATTGTTTCCAAATTATATTCCATTTTTAATCTCCATTATTAACAGGATCACAAGTTCCATTGCAATTCATGTGTATTATATTCCCACATTTATCACAGGGGATTTCCCACTGACGATTCACTTGTCCATTGTTCACCTCTTCAATCATAAATACTTTACCAGTTTTAACATCTTGGAATAAGTTGTTTCCACAAATCTTGTTCAATTCACCTATAAACTTTAAAAGACCTTCACATTGTATAACACCATCAATTACTTTTAGATAATGATCTTGGTTCATTTTAATCTCCCTATAACACCGTTGATATAAAACCTTGTTTAGTAATTCCTTCATCCTGTGAAATAATTATAATTACATATTTTGTTAGATCTTTTTTAATATCAGGTGTGGTTCCACCGGCCCATAATACATCACCAAAATCAATATCATAGGCAGATTCAGGTTGTGTTAAAACCAATGTCATGGATTGTCTGTCGATATCTTTTGTCCAGTTTGAAATATGCAATTTGGTTACATTTTCAACGGGTGTGAATGTAAATATGTTTCCAATTGAAAGGTCAATATTTAATGTTCCATTTGATGAATAGATTTCTCTCTGGTAATCATCACTGTAATCTTTTTGTTTTTCAATTGGCCTAGCCTTGACTGATAGGTCTACGATTTCATTAATATCATATTCTCTAATGCTATCTATCAATTTTTTCGCTACAATGAAGGCATCTTCTTTTGAGAAGTCATTATTCCCTTTTGCATTTATCTCTATGCAAATTTTAAATTTAGAATTTTCATCTGGATTTACCCATTCTTTTTTATTAATATAAGTATGATAAGCGTGTTTCATTGGATCAAATAATTCTGTAAATTTTTCTGGGGGTATTTCTTCTGCTTTTCTATTATCTGAATTAGTAAAATCAAATACTTCAAACTTATCATGTTGTAACATTTTTGCTAACTTCCTAACAGACTTTCTATTTTTCATAATTCTACCTTTTTCTTTATAGTTAAAACGTTATTTTAGTATAGTCTTATAGGCTTAGCCTAATATATGACTAGATCGCTTAGTACCTGTATTACTATAACCTGAATCCATACCTGTTGATTTATCCAAGTTTTTACAATGTTTACAATATATATATATGAGGTACGGTATCTCCTGTCCAA
>Ga0233431_1004050_pt1 | contig 16359 bp, 15 predicted proteins | sample SI_118_April2016_FD_179867 | JGI IMG/M metagenome (GOLD analysis project Ga0233431, IMG submission 179867) | Seawater microbial communities from Saanich Inlet, British Columbia, Canada - SI_118_April2016_200_MG | ecosystem: Environmental > Aquatic > Marine > Inlet | place: Canada: British...
AAGACATAGATAAAAGCAGCCCCATACCTTTATATATTCAACTCTCGGAAATTTTGACTGACTATGCTAAACAGTACCAATTAAAGAGTGGCGATGTGTTACCGTCTGAAAATGAACTGCTATCCCGATTTAAGGTTAGCAGACATACAATTCGGTTGGCAGTTGAGCGTCTTGTACAGTCAGGGACAGCCAGAAAGGTAAGAGGGCAGGGCACTTTTTTTATGGAAAAAAAGCGTGTGTTACCCGTATATTATCCACATGCCTTTAATGGATCGTTGGAACGATTGGGATTGCATGTCACCAATAAACTAATCGATCATAAAGTAATTTCAGGTAAAATAGATTGGATAGAAGGATTAAATTCAACCAATTGGGAAGAACCTGTCTGGATCAGACGACTAAAGTCTGCGCAAGATGAACTGTTGGCTATTGATGAACGGATACTTTCAGGTTCAGTTGTTAAAAGGTATTCAAAAGAAGAAATAGAAAATGAAAATCTTTTTTTAGACTTAATGGGAAGGAACCTGGATACGCAAACCAAGAGTTTTAACTATACATTTGTTGCCCATCCTTTGACAAAAGAAGAAAGCAATCTTTTGCAATTGCCTCTTAACACTCAACTGTTGAGAAGAGTCGGCGAGTATTATAATTCCATGGAAGAACGATTCATGCTTAGTCGTTTAACGATTCTGTCCGATAGGATCACCTTGAGATATGAGTATTCCATGCATAAAGAGGGGTGGAGTATCAAAGGATAGTGCTGAATTACTTTTTCTGAAAAATCCTTGACCTTTTTTAGCTACTTAGTTATACGTATAACCGTATAACTAAAACCAAGTCCAACACATAATGAAAACGGGTGTATGAAGCTTTGAGGGAAAAATATGGAAACTCGGTATATCAATTCTGACTTATTGATCATAGGTGGCGGAAGTGCCGGATGCATGGCTGCGATTAGGGCACACGAGTTGAACCCTGATTTAAAAATTACGATCTTTGAAAAAGGAGATTTTAAATACAGCGGGTCAATTACCCGCGGAATGGATGCTCTAAATGTAGTTTCAATTCCGGGATTAACGACTCCTGAACTTTATGTTGAATCCATGATTAAGGAATGCCAGGGTATTATAGATGCTTCACCCAGCTATTTAATGGCAAAACGCTCATACGATTTATTAAAAAAATTGGAAAAGTGGGGGGTTTATTTTATTCATGAAAAAGATGGCAGTTATAGAACGCTTAAAATTCATACCCAAGGTAGTTTTCTGACAGCCATGGAAGAACCTGATCTAAAGACCATGTTGGCTCAAAAAGTGGAACAGGCAGGTGTTAAAGTTTTTAACAGGATAATGGGACTGGAACTACTAAAGGAGGACAAACAGGTCAACGGAGCAGTGGGAATACATACACGAACGGGCCATCTCATAGTCTGTAAAGCCAAGGCCGTTATTATGACCGCTGGAGGGTTAGCGCGGTTTACGCTTCCCAACAGCGGATATCTATATGGAACTTTTGATTACCCTGGTAATTCGGGCGATGGTTACACAATGGCCTTCAAGGCAGGAGCTTGTCTCACAGGCATGGAGCATACGGAAAGAGGGGTATTGATAAAAGACGTTAATATTCCTCTATTGGCAGTATCAATAACCCGCGGCGGAAAAGTGTTGGATGCATTGGATAGCGTTATTATGGAAGAAGGGTGCAGTATTTACGGATATGAAGGCATGGTGCTGGCGATGGAAAAAGGCTTAAGTCCTCTAAAAATTCGTTTGTCGCATCTTCCCAATGAGAAAATAGAAGAGATAGAACAAATACTGTTTACAACAGAAAGGCCGATACAGAAACGATTTTTTAAAAACCGTGGCATAGATTTTCGAAAGCAGGATATCGAATTGTGGACAACTGAACATCAGCTCTGTGGGGGGCACGGTATGTCCGGCCTATATATCAATGAGAAGGCAGAGAGTACAGTGTCCGGACTATACGCAGCAGGTGATGTCGCTGCGGTACCGAAACAGCACCTGACGGGAGCTTTTGTTTTTGGAGAGGTTGCAGCGGAACAGGCCGTAGAATTTGTTAAAAATAGAGACAAAAAGATCGGGTTGAATTCAAACCAGGTTAATCGGATTGAAAAAAAGCGGAATGGATATTTTGATTCATCAGGTAAAGAAATATTGGTTCATGAACTGGAGTACAAAGTGCGCCGAGTCATTGGAGACTATGTGGTTTCGCCAAAGAATGTTTATAAACTTGAAAGGTGGTTGGAGAGTTCAAAAACCTTTAAAAAAGAGCTGTCACAACAAGTCCTTGCCCGGAACGGACATGAACTTTCAAGAATATTTGAATTGGAAAACATCATACTGTGCGCTGACATGTCAGCAAAAGCTGGACTAGCGCGTACAGAAAGCCGTTGGGGAAGATCACACGCCCGTGTTGATTTTCCGGAACGTGACGATGTTAATTGGTTGAAGCACGTCCTTGTGCAAAAAGAAGATAATAGTTCAAAGGCAATTGTGTCATACAGGCCGATTTTAAACCAACTCAAATAAGGTATAGATATGTTGATTCGAGATACAAATATTAAAGTTGACAGAGATCGATGTATTGCATGCGGAATCTGTGTGGACCGTTGTATAATGGACAATTTACGTCTTTCAGTTTCACCTTGTCGACAGGTCTGCCCATTACATATTAATTGCCAGGGATTTATCAGGCTTCTCGCTCAGGGAAAGGATCAGGAGGCATTTGAAGTTTTAGAGGAATACTTACCATTCATGAGTTTGCTGAGTCTTTTATGCCATGCCCCATGTGAAAAAGTCTGTGCTCGAAAAAAAGTGGATAGACCTGTCCAGATTCGTGACTTATATGGATACCTATTCGATCAAAAATTAGAACTTAGCCAAATTGAAGAAGGAATTTCTAAGAATAAAAAAGTGGCTATTCTTGGGTCAGGCCCGGCTGCATTGATGGCGGAATGGTGTTTAAAGAGGTCCGGTTATGACGTCACCCTACTTGAGCGGACTGAGGAAATCGGTGGTAGTTTAAGAATTCATATGGCTGAATCTCAAAACCATCATAAAACCATTCAGACTCTTTTGGATACGATTATTGCAACCGGAGTGGAAATAAAAACAAATATAGGTACATTTGACTATAATGCCACCTGTGATTTATATGATGCCGTCGTGATAACCCACCAGTCAGACGGTGATTTGTCCCGACTAAAAGAACAGAATCGTCTTGATGCAAAGAGGCTGCAACCAGATCAAATAACTTTCCAGTCTGCAGATAACAAAAAGATTTTTATATGTAAGGAATTCAGCGAAGAATTACGTTTGGTCAATGCACTGGCTAATGGAAAAACCATTTTCGAATCTGTGAAGCGCTTTTTAACTGGAGTCCCTTTAGGATGGGAACGTGGATTCTGGGAGGCCCAAGGCAATGAGAAAAGCTATATGGCACCCTTCGAAAAAGCAAAACATGTTAGGTTGAAAAATAAACAATTGTCTGATATCGGGACCAGGGAAGAGGTTTTACAAGAAGCAGAAAGATGTCTTGGTTGTGGGCGGCCTTTTGATGCTAATCAAACTTGCTGGTATTGCCTTCCCTGCGAAATTGATTGTCCTCACAGCGCAATAGAAGTACAGATTCCTTTTTTACTTCGTTAATACGAAAACAAAAAATTTTATTCATAATTTTGGACTTATTGGAGACTGAAGATGTTGTTTTTTCCCTCAACAGACATCGCAATCAGGATTCCAAATCTGTTGCCAAAGCATACTTTAGTTCCGTTACAGATCTTAAAACGGAAGGTAAGTATCGCATCATCGTTGATCTCGAAAAAGGAAATGCTGATTTTCCTTACTTTATGTCTGATTCACACGCGGCAATCATACCTGCCGGCACTACGAATTTCGACGACGGTATCGGAACAGGAGGTTATATTCTTGAAAATTTTAATGCCGGTGTCAGGTCATTGGTTAAACGTAACCCAAATTATTGGAAAGAGGGGCGAGCGCACTTTGATGAAATTGAAATACTATCCGTTGCTGATAATACTGCTCGTACTAATGCTCTTCAGACCAAAACCATCGATGCAATGAATCGTTGTGACTTAAAAACTGCTGATTTATTTAAAAGACAGCCGGGTATCAATGTTATACGAACAACAGGATCCAAACATTATACCTTTCCGATGCGGACGGATCTGGCTCCTTTTAACAATAACGATGTCAGATTAGCTTTGAAATATGCCATAAACCGAGAAGAATTATTGAAGATTGTATTGCGTGGTTATGGATCAATAGGGAACGATACACCAATTGGGCCTACTTATCAATATTTTGCCAAAGATATTCCCCAACGATCTTATGACCCGGATAAGGCAAAATTCCATTTCAAGAAAGCTGGTCTGTCGAATCATACTTTTACCATTCATGCATCGGAAGCAGCTTTTTCCGGCGGTGAGGAAGCAGCCCTGTTATACAGTGAGCATGCTCGGCAGGCAGGGATTAATATCAAAATTATTCGATCCCCTAAGGACGGCTACTGGAAAAGCATCTGGATGAAAAAACCATGGAGTATTGAAATATTCCTTAAATGTATCTTTTTGATACCAAGAATGTGCCTCTAAGACAATATATTAGTAATTTTCAAGTTAAATCCTGTACAAATAGTGAATTTATCTTGGTCCGACTCTTTATCACTCAGTATCCCGATTAGGTTACGTATCTATTTCAATATGATCGTTCTCTACTGACCGGTCTTTGTCAGTGTGTTTACAGGAGCCTATCGACCTTTTTGCGGGAGGTAATTGGTTTGAAGAACGGGGTTCCCGGTTTCAATCTCAGCATCTCTACTATCTGTTTTTAGGATTTTATCAAAAATCAAATAGTATCAAAAGGCTGGATACGCGACAACCGAGAGAGTGATTCGAAATCTGTTTGATTTTAGGACGTAAAGAGCTACTCAATAAGGGATCACAGGAAAATAGTTATTTAATTGCATAAGTCGAGCGGTTTTTATTGACCTATCTCAAAGATGTAATTACACTGTAACATATAAAACTATGTAACTACAAAATGAGGCCAAAGATGATTTTAGATATTGTCAAAATTGGAAATTCAAAAGGTGTTCGATTGCCAAAATCACTATTGGATGGGATAACGTCTAGCAAAGTCATTGCTGAAAGAAAGGGTGATTTAATTATTTTACGACCAAGTGACCCAAGGGATGGGTGGGAGAAACAAATCAAAAAGGTCTTAGCTGAAGAAAAAAATAGAGATGCGGGCAATTTACCAGAGTTTGAGGAAATTACAAACGAGTTTGATGAAGAGGAATGGACATGGTAAGAGGTGATGTCTACATGGTGGATCTAAATCCTACTAAGGGTGCTGAGATAAGGAAAACAAGACCTGCCGTAATTATCTCTCCTGATGAAATGAATAGTACATTGAAAACAATTATCATTACACCGTTAACCAGCACTATTCGTGCTTACCCTTTTCGAATTGATTGTACTTTTCAAAAAAAAAGGGGGCAGATTGCCCTCGATCAAATCAGGTCACTGGATAAAAAAAGACTAATCAAAAAGATGGGTAACTTTTCTACTTCTAAAATGAATAGTATTTTGAACAAACTTTCGGTGATATTCTCTCCATAATAATAGCGATCATAGAAAAGGTTTCATTTATAAGAAATCAAATATCAAACGTCAAAGGGTGATTTATTTTCCAAAAAGTCCAATCTGGTACCAACACGCCCCGCTAGACTTCGGTTTTACTGGCTTTTTATCTCCTCCACCGTTTTACACTACATGCTTACCATATCATCTGCAACACTCGCATTAACTCGTTTAAATCATAGCTGATTTGTTGTTTTATAAAATTTTGTTGGATTTTCCAATGTCATTTGACTGACTGGTATTTACTTTGGGATATTTGGAAAAGGTTTTTTCGGGCTGGGATTTGAGCTGAATATTTACGACTTCAATGCGTTTATGTTATTGCGCAGCTTTGGGTTTAGTATCCCGCCCCTTGCGACAGGATCGAAATCATTGGCGGAACTGATATATTGACTGCAGTGCCAGGAGGTACCAACTTGGATAACTTGATTGCAACCTTTGTAACAAATGATAATTCTGTTACTGTATCTGGAACTTTGTAAAATAGCAGGTCAACGTCTAATGATTTCAATGAGAGAATTGTAGGCCTTGATTTATAACGCTTCTTTAATAATAGCCCGGCAAGGGGTCCCTTCCACATCTTTAATTTTTAAAGGGAATGCTTCTAAAAACACTTGTTGTCTGGTTATTGACTGAAGATTAACCAAACCTTCCAGTATTAATATTTGATGCTTACAAAGCCAGGTATTCACTTCATAGTTTTTGGAACTTCTGGATTCTATGCCCAGTGAGTCAATGGCTATCATCTTCACCTGCTTTTCCAAAACTAAATATCTGGCAGCATCCACTGAAAGACCTGGTCTTTGTTGATTATCTACCTTGCCGGTTTTGATAATTCCATCCATATTTCCGGTTCGAAAGATAACAATTTTAGCCTTTAATTCTATATCACCAATTAGACCCATCAAATCATTTTTAGTGGTGTCGACCCCCTTTTTAGCTAAATCAAACAACCAGGCTTGCCCTTCAAAACTTTCCAAAGGGTACGATTCAATTTTTTGCCCGTTCTGATTGAAATAATGAGCTCCCTGAATATGAGTTCCCGACTGGGAACACAGCTCAAAATCATAGACAAATTCCGGATTGTTACCTGCTACCCGATTAAACGGACCTTTGGTGAAGAATTCCTGATCACCTTCAAAACAAAACTCATGCATCCATTGGGATACATCAATAATTCGGTATTTTTTTACATTAAAAGACATATTTTTTCAAAAAAAAGATTTTAAACAAAAAACAAAACATATTTGGATAAAAATATTGGAGTGAATAAAATTCAGAAATATAGCATTGAAATAGCTAGAACTATGGTTCAACAAGTTTTAGTTTTTTGTAATATTTGCGATAAAATCCCCTGTCACGACTTAATAGTTGATCACATTGGCAAATAGCATGTGCTGCAACCAAAAAATCGGCCACAAGTCTTTTTCTTGATCCTCCTTTTTTTCTATACTGACGCCAGATATTTGCGGCATATAGTGCACTTTCTCTACTAGTGGCAGAAAATGTTATTGGGAGCAAGCCTATTACTTTATCAAAAGCTTGTTGGTTCACAAACATGGTAGCAGATTCTGCTAAAACTATATCACAAATAACAACAGAGCCGTCTGAAACACACTTTCTTAACGCTTCAGCAGAAACTGATCCAAAAGTGGGATCATTATTAAAAATGTCAATCAAGATATTGGTATCAACGGCCGTAATCATTCACTATCCCTGAGTTCACTAATAATTTGATCTGTGTTTTTCTCAATTTTTAAGCAGCCAATCACTTTGGTGATTGGATCTTCCTGTTTTGATTTGCTAACAATAATTTTCCCATTATTTTCTTGAAATTCTAAAACTGTTTTTGCAGTTATTCCTAGTCGATCTCTAATCTTTTTTGGAATTGTAACCTGTCCTCGTTCAGCAACGATTGCTTTCATTTTCCTACCTTTTTAGTATGTATTTATATTTTTAAATACATACTAATTGAAATAACGCAAAAAGTAAAAAGAAACCTAATTATTTTATTCATTTATTGGTTAATTAGTGCTTGAACGAAAAATACTGAAATTCAACTGGTTGCTAATTAGCCAGAAATTCAGGGGACGTAACAATCTGGTATCAAGCAATAACCGTTTATCTGAAAATGTACATGTCCCCTAATTTCCTACTTTCCGTTCAGACACTAATTAATTGTGTGAACCGTAGTCTTTTTTGAATAGATGTATTATGTTCCTGCATACTTTTAATCAGTTGACTATTTAGAAAGGATGTAAAAATGACTCAAAAAGAGACTCCTCTATCACTGACTTATAAACATGAAGATCACAATGACTCGATAATGCATACCCCAAAAAGCTTTCGTTTCCAAAGAGCATTTTGGGTCACTCTCAGAATTCTGATTAGCATGGGAATCTTCCATTTGCTGGCAAAACTGTTTGGTTCTGAATGGAAGAAAAATCGAATATCAGACAAATATCAACAAAATGCCAAAAAACTGAAGAAAAGTATTTTGTCACTTAAAGGAATATTTATAAAAGTAGGTCAATTAATCTCCATATTAAGTAATTTTTTACCAAAGGACTTTCGTAAAGAACTAGAAGAACTGCAGGATAGAATTCCTCAGCGGCCAATTAAAGAAATCACCGATCGCATTCAAAAAGAGTTTGGCCAAGCACCGGACTTGTTATTTTCTGAATTTGATGAAACAGCGCTTGCCAGTGCATCTTTAGCACAGGTTCACCTGGCCCGTCTGCATGATGGTTGCCAGGTAGCCGTTAAAGTTCAATACTTAGATATAGAATCCACTGCAAAAAAAGATCTAAAAACAATTAATCGCCTACTTTCATTTGTTAGTATTTTTATACATATTAAAGGGATTAGTAAAATTCATTCTGAAATTAGCGCCATGATTAAAGAAGAATTAGACTTTCGCATTGAAGCTAAAAATATTAAAACAATTTCAGACAATTTTACTGGCGATCCCCTCGTCGATTTCCCGAAAGTAATACCTGAATTATCCTCAGAAAGAGTACTTACCACTGAATTTATTGAAGGATTTAACGTATCTGATCTTGAAAAAATAGCAGAACACAAGCTTGACAGGCTTAGTTTGGCAGAACGGATATTAACCGCCTATTGTCAAATGATTTTCAGCGATGGAATTTACCATGCTGATCCCCATCCAGGTAATATTCTGGTTAAACCCGATGGAAGTATTGCTTTTTTAGATTTTGGAGCAGTCTCCAGGTTATCAGATGGTATGAAAGCAGGGATCCCTCTTTTTATCGAGGGTGTTCTCAAACGAGATAATAGTCAGATATCTTCAGCTTTGAAACAAATGGGTTTTATTAGCTCACAAGGTGATTATCAACAGGTTGAAGAGATCATTGAATATTTTTATAGTCGTTTTTTGGAAGGAATTTCGATTGATTCATGGAATTTAGCGGATATTCAAGTTGATATTCAAATGAAAATGGAGGTTATGTCAGATTTTCGAAAAATGAATATCTCCATGGGAGAGATGTTTTCACTTTTTCATATACCTAAAGACTGGATATTATTAGAACGTACTATTTTATTATTAATGGGACTCTGTACTCACCTTTGTCCTGAAATGAATCCTATCAAAACCATCCGCCCTTATTTAGAAGCATTTGTTTTAGGCAAAGACAAAGATTGGGCTAAATTCATCAAATCTGCCGTTAAAGATATTGCTTTTTCCGCAATATCCCTGCCAGCTAATATTCAAAAAATTCTTACCAAAGCGAATCAGGGAGAATTGGAAATTAAATTAAAAGGGCTAAACGAAAATCTAAAACTGATATACGTTTTGGGTCATCAGCTACTTTTTGGTATGTTTGTGATGTTTTTTGGTGGTGCCGGTTATTTCGCTTTAAAACAAAACGAAATTCTACTTTCAAGAGGTTTACTGGGTCTTAGTGCTTTTTTCCTGATCAGCTTGGGAGTTTCTTTCTGGCGCACCCGAAAATGGTTGAGAAAAATCAAATAATCCTATATTTAAAATCACCCAGCTTCAACTTTTGAAATAATGCTTTTCTAAAACAATCCCTCTTGTCTGAAAAATGCTAACAAGAGGAACTGTCATTTAAAGATTACTTCTTTGAAAACCGACGATGATGCCCCTGCATCTGTTCAACAATTTGGGACCTTTGTTCCTCACTTAAAATCTGATGTGCTTTTTTTACATTTTTCAAAACCACACTTATAATTTTCTCGAAACGTGAAATCGCATCATTCATTTCATGCTGAATTTCATTTGTATTTAATGTTTCTCTGACAAACTGTTCACTGAACTGATCAGTTAAGCGCAGAACAAAACCATCACTCAGATACATTGAACGGGTTTTCAACAGATTATTTTTTATTTTATTAAAGGCAGGAATCTGTTCTTCGGATAAATCCAATCGGCCTGATACCATATCCAGGATACTGTCAGCGCGCTCTTCCGGTGTTTTATAAAACCAACCCGATTTACGATCCTCACGGCGTTGTTTCATCTCTTTCACTTTATCCACAACAAGTTCCCGTTGAACCGGTGACAACATTTGATGAAATTCAACCAGTTTTTCGGTAAAAAACGCTGTTTCCAGTTTAGCTCTTGAAGCATGGTTATCAGCAATTACCTGAAATTTTGAAATATCGAATTCATCATTACCGATTTCATTTAAAAAGGTTTCAAATATTTGCTGCTTGTCTACCTTCAAAGCAGTTCGTTTAACGTTCAATTCGTCCTTGATTTTTCTTAATGTTGCAGCCTGAACTGAATCCAGTTCCAGCTCTTCTGTTAAATGTTCAATCATCCTTTCGGATCGTTTTTCAGAATTTCGATGAGAAAAACCGTGACGGGAAAATGGTCCAAATGCCATGGCGCTATTTGCAAATATCATTAATGAAATGGCCATTGCAACGGATCCTTTGACAATTAAATTTACCATCATTTTTAACTCCTGTATTAAGATTAAAATTAAGATTAATATGCATTTGTTGATCTAATAGTAAATTTCAAAATTAAAAACTTCATGAATCAGAAGTAAAAAAAAGTTACGAATTGTAACAATCTTTAAAATATTTAATGTTTTATTCTTAATTAGTGCTTGGACGAAAATACCATTATTAGATGTCAACCCGGTAATTTGGGTACACGTATCAACCTGGTATTTATTCATTTAAGCTTTTGCTAGAAATTGTACATGTCCCCAAATTACCTACTTTTCGTTCAGACACTAATTAATCATTTCTACATGTTTATATTAAAGCTAACTTCTAGTGGAAACGTGATATTGCTTGACGATAAACGACCCAAAGCACATAAAAAAAGATCAAATGAACCAAATATAACTTGAACAGACATGATTTTTTATCGTCTTAAGCCCTTGGAAATGCGTGTCATATCCATCATTCTACATTATATCAATTTTGATTCTTAATAATCTTCTCGAAACTCTACCGGGTTGAAAACAAATTAGGCAAAAAACTAACGGAGATATCAATGGTTTATAATTTTGGGGCAGGACCTGCCATGCTACCGGTACCTGTTATGAAACAAATCCAGGAAGAGTTTCTGGATTATAACAATATGGGGGTTTCAATTATTGAAATCAGCCACCGCTCTCCCGAATTTACTGAATTGTTAAATGAAACGGATGCATTATTTAAAGAGTTAGTAAAACTACCTGATAATTATCAGATTCTTTATGTTCACGGCGGTGCTCAAATGCAATTCTCTGCGATTGCGATGAATTTTATAGGTCTAAAACCTGATAAAAAAGCTGTTTATTATGATTCGGGAAATTTTGCCAATCTGGCAGCTAAAGAAGCTGCTAAGTATGGTGAAGTCATCATTGGTAATAGCAGTGCTGATACCAACTATAACCAAATTCCACAATTTAAAGCTGATCAACTCAATGAGCAGTGCTCCTATGCTTATTTAACCAGTAATAATACAATATTTGGAACTTGTTGGAAAGAAATCCCCGATACAGGATCAACTCCTTTAGTCGTAGACGCCACCTCTGATATTTTATCCAGAAAAATGGACTATTCTAAATTTGGATTATTATTTGCCGGCGCACAGAAAAACCTGGGACCGGCTGGTATCGCAATGGTAATTATCAGGGAAGACCTGCTTGGGCACCAGCTGGAATCCACCCCAAAACTATTAAATTACCAATTATGTCAGCAGAAACATTCCTTAACAAATACAGGTAACACATTTGCCATCTATACGATCAATCGTGTTTTAAGATGGTTAAAAGGTAAAGGTGGGGTGGCGGAAATCGAAATCAGAAACAGGAAAAAAGCCAGGATACTCTATGAAATGATTGATGATAGTTCGTTTTATAAACCTCACAGTATTAACGAACATCGATCAGATATGAATGTTGTATTCAATCTTTCGGAAGAGAACTTGTTGCAGCAATTTTTATCCGAGGCAAAAGAAAACGGATTATATGCTTTAAAAGGGCATCGAAATGTGGGTGGTGCCAGAGCTTCAATATATAATGCAATGCCACTTGAAGGTGTCCAGTCGTTAGCTGATTTTATGAAGGATTTTGAAAGAAAAAATGGTTAACGGGCTTAATCATCTTCTCTAATTTCAGTAACGATCGATTCTTTAGAAGGCCTAACTGCCGGTTTAGCTTTTTTCTTACTTGAAACCGGCAGTAACTTTAGACCATACTGAAACGTAAAACCGGTTAATAGTAAAACGAATAGCAGGAAATAATCAATTTTGTGAGCACTAAATGCTGTCGGAAAAAATGAAGGTTTTAAAAAAGGAGTAATTATTTCCTTTGCATAGAGACTGAAGGATTTTGCGTAGATTTGCATACTATGGGAACGAATCAATACATAGGAATTTAACATCGCAAATGTTAATAGTACCGATCCTGTAAAACAAGTAAGGACAATAATGGTAAAATTATATAAAAACCAGGCGATGATACCAAAAATGATGCCTACTAATACAAATATCTCAATTTGATTATACCCTGCAGTTGCAACCAACCCCAATCCAAAAATAACTCCTAACAACAAAAAAGATAGCCTTAATAAAACAATAGATAATACAGCGAATATTAACCCGGCGACAATGGTACTGATCAAAATCGTCATTTCACTCTGATTAACACTACTAACAATCATAGCTGTGAAGAAACCACCGATCAATCCAATGGCAGAGGGCATTAAAATTTTATGAATCTTTAAACCGGCATAATTTAATAAAATCCCTATTAGTATCAATACTATCATCGTCAGTAGATTATAACTGTCAATATAGGTACCCAAGTCTAAATTAAACTTTTCCATCAAAATAAAAAAATTATTCACCAGGACTTTTTCCCAGGTGTTATAAAACTTAACTAATTCAGGCATTTTTAATTCAGTCGTTACAGGTCAGTATTAAATATTATGTTAATTTACCATAGTTCTAATCAGTTTTATAATAATAATCAAATCAATTTTTAGTTATGTCATTGAAAGATATTCATTAACGGGTATAACGATGAGATTTTAATCTCCACATATATCCTTTAGCTGAATTCAATTAAATGGCTCAATTCGTATACTGAGCGAAGTCGAAGTAAATAATTTTAAGCAATTTAGTACTGTATGCCTTGGTCCTTGATTACTCTGGTAAAATATATCCTACAAAAAGAACCCGGTTTTTACCTTGATTTCCGCTTCTATTTTGCGATATCATGAATGATAATCTGGGTGTTTTAGCCAATTATTTAAATAAAACATGGAGAAGAAATATGTTTCTACTCAAAAAGTCAGCCCTTGTTGCATTACTAACATTCATGTTCATTGTGATTGTAGCCCCTTTTATTTGCCTGGCTGCAGGGCCAACTTCTGCTGAATATGGAGTAGTCCTTAATTTGTCTGGAAAACAAAGAATGTTGTCTCAGAAAATGAGTAAAGAAATGTTACTGATTGCCTTAAAGGTTAACTCAGAAGTCAATTTGAAAAACCTGTCAACTACTTCCAGTCTGTTTGATAAAACGCTGAAGGGTCTGAGGGATGGCAATAAAGAGCTCCGTCTGCCGCCGACATCAAGCAAAAGGATCATTAAGCAATTGGATAAAATCGATAAAAAGTACTGGCAAGCATTTTATAAAATTGTAAAAAAGGTATTAGCTGCTAAAAACGTTACCAAAAAACAAGTCGCAAAAATCGCTGAAACAAGTCTACCGCTCCTCAGTCAAATGAACAAGTGCGTAAATTTGTATGAAAAAGACGCCCGAAAGGCAGGTCTGAAATCGGACCCAAGCTTGGCTGTTGCCATAAATCTATCTGGGAAACAGAGAATGTTATCCCAGAAAATGAGTAAAGAGTTTTTACTCATCGCATACGGTCATCAAGTGGAAGATAACAAGCTTAATCTGCTGGAAACATTGACCCTATTTGATCGAACCTTGCAAGGTTTAATGGACGGAGATGAAGTGCTTGATCTACCAGGGACAAAAAATAAGGCTATTCGAAAGCAGCTATCTATTGTTATGGACCTGTGGGGCAAATTCAAGGTTGTCGTTGCAATAGCCAGCAACCCAAAAACAACCTCAATCTCTTCTGGTCAAGTGATGACAGTGGCAAAAGATAATCTACCATTGTTAAAAGAAATGAACAAGGCTGTTGGGATGTATGAAAGAGAAGCAGCAAAGTAAACCTCTAAGGAGACACAATGACGGTTGGAGCAAAACTTCTGGGTGCGGGTATATCTGTCTGCCTGCTTCTTTTCACAATACTTGGAATTACGGTATTTTTTTTCAATAGTCTTAGCGACGGCTTCCAGCAAATCGTCGATACTTCAGGAAACGGCGTTAGCAGGTCACAATCAGCTGATAAAACTATAGGGCAGGTCAATACACAATTGCATAGACTTTCAGTCAGGATGACGAGCATCTCTGATGCCATCCAACATTCGAATATGAAAGTCAAAATCACTGCCAGAAAGATCAAGGGTCTCTCGAATGAATTGAACGATATCACAGAGTCTGTCGATGAGATATACGAGGAATTGAATAATGAAGATACAAAGGACTCTTTAGAGACAGTGGTTGATGATATTGGTGATATGCAGGAGAGGATGAAAAGAGAGGCCTTGATCAGCCTTGATGCTTCTGTGAAAGATCTAAAACAGTTTACAGCAGATATAGCCGAAATCGGTGTTGAGGTAAAACAATTGACAAAAGTGCTGAATGAAAGCAAACAGATGAGCAATGAAGTCAATGGTATTAATAAAGGCATTCAACAGCTTTCTATAAAATTTAGGAAGGGGCTGAATACTAATAGAAATGTGCTGGCTGTTATTATTTTTATTTTCAGTGCATTTTCATTCATTATCGTAATTGTTTTCTCGAAAAGTATCACCGCGCCTTTGATCAAGGCTGTAGATTTTGCCAAGGTTATCGCCAACGGTGATTTTTCTAATAGCTTGACAGTAAAAAGTAAGGATGAACTGGGTGTTTTAACCGAATCATTGAATGCCATGGCAACCAATCTCTCATCAATGATTAACGGTATTAATATAGGAATCAGCAAGCTGGCTGTTTCAGCAAGTGATATGATCGATCTTTCTATTCAAATGTCTGGAGGAGCCAGTGAGACAGTTGAAAAATCAAATACTGTCGCTGCTGCTGCTGAGGAAATGAGTGTCAATATGAGTAGTGTTGCTTCAGCCATGGAGCAAAGTAGTACAAATGTTTCGACAATTGTTTCTGCGACTGAAGAGATGAGTATAAGCATTGCGAATCTTACACAGGAAACTGAAAATGCCAAGAATAGTATAAATAATGCCGTTTCAAAAACAGAACAGGCTACGGAACATGTAAATAAATTAGGGATGGTCGCTGAGAAAATTGCTCAAATGACTGAAACAATTGCCAGTATTTCTGATAAAACCAATCTATTAGCATTAAATGCTACCATCGAGGCTGCCCGGGCCGGCGATGCTGGAAAAGGATTTGCTGTGGTGGCTAATGAAATAAAAAGTTTGGCCAGCCAGACTGCCAAAGCTACCATTGAGATCAATGGTAACCTCAAAGGCATTCAAGAATCCGTACAGGCAACCGTCAATGAGATATCAATCGTTTCTGAAACTATTGCCCAGACAGATACAATAACTTCCAGTATCTCATCCGCAATGGAACAGCAAAATCAATCCACTTCTGAAATAGCTCAAAATGTCAGTCAAGTATCAGAGGGACTGAGGGAAGTAAACGAGAATGTTGCCCAGACTTCGGATGCATCAGGACAGGTTGCCAGCGATATAGTAGAAGTAAACAAAACCGCCGATGCAATGCAAGACTCAAGTGCGCTTATTAAAAACCATGCAGCTGGTTTGAATGACTTAGCATCCAGCCTTCAAGAAAAAATAGCTCAGTTTACAACCCGTCAAGACGATGATGAAACTGAAAATACTTTGGAAGAGGAAACGATCTGAAGACAGTGATTTGTAGTACTGAATATCTTCGAAAGATTAAGATTGAAGTGTTTGAGAATCAGCAAGGGCGTCCCTTATCTCCTATCTCTATCTCCGTAGTAGAGATAAAAAAATAGGCAACAATTTTTGCGAAAAATTAAATTATATTAAGGACGTAAAATGCACACTTAGGTTTAATTACAAAGTATCGTTAAATCTGCCCACCCATTTAATAAAAACAGAC
>Ga0233431_1004051_pt1 | contig 16351 bp, 3 predicted proteins | sample SI_118_April2016_FD_179867 | JGI IMG/M metagenome (GOLD analysis project Ga0233431, IMG submission 179867) | Seawater microbial communities from Saanich Inlet, British Columbia, Canada - SI_118_April2016_200_MG | ecosystem: Environmental > Aquatic > Marine > Inlet | place: Canada: British...
TACTCAGTGACGGGCAACCCGAGTGGCTCCTCACTATCGGGCACCATCTTCACCTGGACGCCCAGCGGCGGTCAGGCTGGTTCTTATCCCCTCACTTTCTCGGTCAGCGATAGTAAAGGTGGGACAGACTCAGAAAGTGTCACCATTACGGTAACAGCTCCGCCCCCGCCCAACCAGCCGCCAGTGCTGGCGGCTATTTCGTCTCGGACGATAGAGGAAGGACAAACACTTAGTTTCGCTCTTTCCGCTACCGACCCCGATAGTGACGTGCTGATCTATTCGGTGACGGACGACCCAACTGGTTCCTCTTTGTCAGGCACCACCTTCACCTGGACCCCAGCGAGTGGGCAGGCCGGTTCTTATCCCCTCACTTTCACGGTCAGCGACGGCAAAGGTGGGACAGACTCAGAGAGTGTCGCCATTACGGTAACGGCTCCGCCCCCGCCCAACCAAATACCTGTTTTAGCTGCGATTGGTAACAAAGCGATCGAGGAAGTCCAGCTACTCAGTTTGGCTCTTTCCGCTACTGACCCCGATGGTGATGCGCTGATCTACTCAGTGACGGGCAACCCGAGTGGCTCCTCACTATCGGGCACCATCTTCACCTGGACGCCCAGCGGCGGTCAGGCTGGTTCTTATCCCCTCACTTTCACGGTCAGCGACAGTAAAGGTGGGATAGACTCAGAGAGTGTCACTATTACGGTAACGGCACCTCCGCCTGTCAACCAATCGCCAGTGCTGGCAGCCATCGGTTCTAAGGTCGTTGCAGAGAGTCAGCCACTCAGCTTCACGCTATCGGCTACCGATCCCGACGGTGATGTTATCACCTACTCGGTAACGGACAATCCCTCCGGATCGTCCCTGTCGGGCAGTCGCTTCACCTGGACCCCAGCGAGTGGTCAGGCTGGTTCTTATCCCCTCACTTTCACGGTCAGCGACAGTAAAGGGGGGACAGACTCAGAGAGTGTCACCATCACGGTAACGGCTCCCGCTCCGGTCAACCAACCGCCAGTGTTGGCGGCTATTTGGTCTCGGACGATAGAAGAGGGACAAGCACTTAGTTTCGCTCTTTCCGCTACCGATCCCGACGGTGATGTTCTCACCTACTCGGTAACGGATAATCCCTCCGGATCGTCCCTGTCGGGCAGTAGCTTCATCTGGACGCCCAGCAGCGGACAGGCTGGTTCTTATCCCCTCACCTTTACAGTCAGCGACAGTAAAGGGGGGATAGACTCAAAGAGTGTCATCATTGACGTGGCGGTGGCCGCAAAAGTAAATCAATCGCCAGTTTTAGCAGAAATCGGCGGCAAGAATGTCGAGGAAGGTCAATTGCTGAGTTTCACTCTCTCAGCTACCGATCCCGATGATGATTCCCTCACTTATAGCGTAACGGATAACCCCGCTGGCTCGTCCCTAGCGGATGATGTGTTCTCCTGGACACCTACGGCTGACCAAGAGGGTGTCCATTCCATCACTTTTACTGTCAATGATGGCCATGAGGGGATTGATAGCCAAACGGCCCAAATCACAGTCTCTGCAAAGAACCACAGTCCGACTTTGCCGGATGTAGCCGATCAAGAGGTGGCAGAGGGACAGAAGATCAGTTTCTCGCTTGATGCTACAGACCCCGATAACGATCCTCTCACCTATAGTGTGACCGGAAGCCCCAGTGGTTCACAACTGACAGGTAGTGGATTTTCGTGGACCCCTGGCATCGGCCAGGCTGGGTCTTACACGATAGTTTTTGCCGTAGACGATGGGAAGGGGGGAACTGATTCTCAGCCAGTAACCATTAAGGTCACGCCAGGCAACCGGCCTCCGGAACTAGCGGACATTGCTGACCAAGAAATACAGGAAGGGAGAACGCTCCGCTTCACGCTGAAGGCGATCGATGCCGATGGAGATCTTATCAGCTACAGTGTGGCCGGAAACCCCAGTGGCTCTACGCTTGAGGGCAGTATCTTCTCTTGGACGCCGGAATTGGGGCAAGCAGGTTCCTACCCATTAACCTTTTCTGTCAGTGATGCCAACGGCGGAACTCACAGCCAATCAGTGGCCATAGTAGTTACACGAGGTAATAGTGTTCCCGAACTAACCAACCTTGTAGACAGAGAAGTGCAAGAAGGCCAAACCTTGAGTTTCGCCCTTACCGCCATAGATGCTGACGGTGATGCTCTGACCTACAGCGTCACTGGTAATCCGACTGGTTCAACTCTATCGGGAAGCGTATTCTCTTGGAAACCTGCGATTGGGCAAGTTGGGTCGTTTCCCGTCGAGTTCTCGGTCCGAGATCCCGATGGAAGTTCCGATGTCCAGACCATCACTATCAATGTGATCGAACGCCCCAGACCCATCCCAACCCAACTCAGTATCTCCATCAGCCCAAATGTTTCCATCGAAGAATCGGACATCAAGTTACAGATCGACGCGGCCTTTTCCTCTACGTTAGCTACAATCGCTCAACGCTCCTATGATGTCCAGGATTCGGTACTTTTGGTCGCTTTGCTCACAGAATGGATGGACAATACCACAATAGGCAACCCCCAGTTGACTTACGTGGCGGATATTGGGCAGTTGGCTGAAGGTAACTACACGATATTTGTCACCGTGAACGGAGATGAATACCAGAAAGAGACGTTATATGTTCGAGATCGACATAGCTCAACTGGTCTGATCTCGATGGATTTTGATCTCAGTGATGATGGAAATCAGAGAACTACCAGCATGGGTGGCGGGGAACCTGGGAAGGAATACCAGATTGAGTTACACTTGAAAGATGCACGGATTGGGATTTCAGGATGGAGCATCATCGCAAGATTTGATCCTGACGAGATTGAATATGTTGCTGGAAGTTTTGAGCCGAGTGGTCTGATCAATGGGTTAGTGCCATTGGTTGATATTGGGATAGGAAGTGTGGAAATTGGCGGAGCAGTTCTGGGCGTATCAAATGAACCTCCAAGAGGGGGGTTATTAGGAACTGTCTCCTTCCGGTTATTGGATGGGTTTGAGGATGAAACCAGCATCATAATTGCGGAAAATAATCTCCGTTTCTCAGAGGGCGGAAGCGAGAAATATCCCACCTATTTCGCCGCCAGTATCACTGCGCGATCACTTATATCGGGAGACTTTGATGGAGATGGGAAAGTAGATTTCACAGATTTCTTTTCCTTTGCCGATGCCTTTGGTGGCAGTGACCCAATGTTTGATCTTGATAGCAGCGGCAAGGTAGACTTCACCGACTTCTTCCTTTTCGCAGATAATTTCGGCAGGCAAGAAAGGGCGAAGTTGATGCGGTTGGCAGAGGATTACATTGGTCTGCCACGTCCGTCGCAGATTGAGCAGAATTATCCGAATCCGTTCAATTCATCTACTACCATTAGATACTCTACCCAGCGCTCTGGATCAGTGAAGCTGTTGGTATTGGATATTGCGGGACAGGTGGTAAGGAACCTATCAACAGGTCACCATAAGTCCGGCCCACATAATACAGTCTGGGATGGAAGAGACAACGACGGAATGCGAGTGGCTTCCGGTGCTTATATAGTGTGGCTCCAGACCGAGATGACTTCAGATATTCACAAGATTCTGTTCATCCAGTAAGCGATTCTGCTTGAATGGGCATTCTATGGAAGAGGACGAGAATGCAGGCGAGATGCTTCCAGCCTACAGATCACGCTTGTTCTTTGTGCAGTGCTACTTGCGGGGTAGTAGACAAGAATTTCTTCGCGTGCCAAGTCGCCCAAGTGCTCCAGAAGCCATCCCCTCGGAATTATTGAGGCACTGCAAGATCCTCGGTTGAGTCGAGGTGGCAGCCGATGCGCTGGCCGGCTCATGGTAGTGGAGGAATCCCCGTAAGGGGCCAAATCCATTAAGCTACGATGACTCTGATTAGAAAAAAACATCCATTGAGGCGTGTTGGTGGATTTTGTACCGTTTATATACAGAGCGGAATCTGGAGAAGATCCAGAATTCCAATTGGTGATCGATCGCATAATGCAGTCTTCTGTGCATGCAAGAGGGTAATCCTGAACCTGTGTAGCGTGGTCACGATGTGCGGGGCCGCGCGGGACAAACTGTAACCAAGCGGTCAAGGAGTTGGGTGGGTCCCAGTGAAGCCGAGCTTCACAAGAATATGTAAGTACAGGAGCAGAAATGAATGGATGAAGAGTATCTCAGCCAACAGCATAGGATATTCCAGCGCCTGGGAAGAGCTAATGGGCCTATTATCCTCTCGCTTTTACTCGTATTGGTGACCATAGGTGGAGTCCGCGCCCAGGATCTTGAGGTCGAACCCAACAACAACCAGGCTTCTGCCAACCAGATTGGTCTATATGCCACTCTCCGAGGACGACTCTTTGAGTCTGGTGACCGTGACTTTTTCAGGGTTAATCCGACCACGAACGGAGTTCTCTCGGTCACTATCAGGACTGATAACGACAACAGGAATTATGCCAGCAGCAATTCCTTCTACATCATTTCCATCTTGGATGGAGATGGCAATACTCTAGACCGGCTAACCCTCAGCACAGACAGCACTAAACGGATTCAGGCCCAAGTCGCCTCCGGTGACTACTACGTGCTCGTTACTGAGGGAACCAGCAGAGTAGAAGAGGGATACCAACTCACTGTATCATTTGATGGAGGCATCGGCTCTCTTGAGGTCGAACCCAACAACAACCAGGCTTCTGCCAACCAGATTGGTCTATATGCCACTCTCCGAGGGCGAATCCTTGAGTCTGGTGACCGTGACTTTTTCAGGGTTAATCCGACCACGAACGGAGTTCTCTCGGTCACTATCAGGACTGATAACGACAACAGGAATTATGCCAGCAGCAATTCCTTCTACATCATTTCCATCTTGGATGGAGAGGGCAATACTCTAGACCGGCTAACCCTCAGCACAGACAGCACTAAACGGATTCAGGCCCAAGTCGCCTCCGGTGACTACTACGTGCTCGTTACTGAAGGACGAAGTAGACAGGAGGAGGGATACCAGCTCACTCTGTCATTCAGTGGAAGTAACGATTCCCTTGAGAAAGAGTCCAATGATAGTCAGGCTTCTGCCAATCCGATTGCTCTGGATGCTATATTCCGAGGACGGATCCTAGAAGATGGCGATCGTGACTATTTCAGGATCAATCCGACCACGAACGGAGTTCTCTCGGTCACTATCAGGACCGACAACGACGACAGCAACTATGCCAGTAGCAATTCCTTCTACATCATTTCCATCTTGGACGGAGAGGGAAATACTCTGGACCGGCTAACCCTCAGCACAGACAGCACCAAACGGATACAGGCTCCAGTCGCCCCTGGGGATTACTACGTGCTCGTTACTGAAGGACGAAGTAGACAGGAGGAGGGATACCAGCTCACTCTGTCATTCAGTGGAAGTAACGGGTCTCCCGTGCTGGCAGCGATCGGGAACAAAGTGATTGAAGAGGGGCAAGCACTCAGCTTCACTCTCTCAGCTACCGATCCTGATGGAGATGTTCTCACCTATTCTGTGACGGGTAACCCGAGTGGCTCCTCTCTCTCCGGTGCTACCTTCACGTGGACTCCAACGAGCGGTCAGGCTGGATCTTACACGCCCAGCTTTACGATCAGCGATGGTAAAGGGGGGACAGACTCAGAGAGTGTTACCATCACCGTGACGGCTCCCGCTCCGGTCAACCAAGCGCCCGTGCTGACGGCGATTGGCAACAAAGCGATCGAGGAGGGACAGACTGTCACCTTCACTCTATCGGCTACCGATTCCGATAACGATGTTCTCACCTACTCGGTAACAGGGAATCCAAGCGGTTCCTCGCTATCGGGCAACTCTTTCACCTGGACGCCAACGAGTGGTCAGACTGGATCTTACACACCCAGCTTTACGGTCAGAGACGGGAGGGGAGGGTCAGACTCAGAAAGCGTCACTATCACGGTAACGGCTCCCGCACCGGTTAACCAGTCTCCAGTACTGGTAGACATCGGCGGCAAGGCTATCGTGGAAGGTCAAGTATTCAGTTTCACCCTCTCGGCTACTGACCCCGATAACGATATCTTGACCTACTCTGTGACGAGTAATCCCGCCGGTTCATCTCTGTCGGGCAATACCTTTACTTGGGCTCCCACAGCCGGTCAGGCAGGTTCCTATACCTTTGCCTTCACAGTCAGCGATGGCAAAGGTGGGACGGACTCAAAGGACGCCACCATCACCGTGACGGCACCAACGCCAGTAAATCAACCGCCGGTACTGGCTGCCATCGGCAACAAGGCTATCGAGGAGGGTCAGACGATCAGCGTTGCGCTGTCGGCCACGGATGCGGATGGAGATGTGCTCACCTACAGCGTGGCTGGTAACCCGAGTGGCTCCTCTCTGTCGGGTAACACCTTCACCTGGACGCCCAGCAGCGGTCAGGCTGGATCCTATACGCCCAGTTTCACGGTCAGCGACGGAAGAGGAGGAAGTGACTCCGAAAGCGTCACCATCACAGTGGCGGTTCCAACGCCGGTCAACCGACCGCCGGTGCTGGCCGCCATCAGTAGCAAGATTATCACGACCGGACAGTTGCTCAACTTCGCTCTCTCCGCCACTGACTCTGATGGGGATGTGCTGACCTATTCAGTGACGGGCGGCCCCAGTGGCTCATCGCTTTCGGGCACAACCTTCACCTGGACGCCAACGAGTGATCAGGCTGGCTCCTACACACCCAGCTTCACGGTCAGCGATGGCAAAGGGGGGACAGACTCAAAGAACGTCACCATCACGGTGGCGGCTCCCGCACCGGTTAACCAACCGCCAGTGCTGGTTGTCATTGAGGCAAAGACGATCGAGGAGAATCAGACGCTAAGTTTTGCGCTCTCAGGATCTGACTCAGATGGAGATGCACTGACCTATTCGGTGACCGGCAATCCGGATGGCTCCTCTCTGTCGGGCACCACCTTCACCTGGACCCCCTCCTCAGGACAGGCAGGTTCGTACAGTCTCTCCTTCACCGTCAGCGATGGCAGAGGAGGGACGAGTTCACAATCCGTTACTATCGCCGTCACTGTGCCTGTGCCGGTGAACCAAGCACCGTCTTTAGCTGCCATTCAGGCAAAAGCGATTGAGGAGGGCCAGACACTGAGTTTCGTCCTCTCTGGGAGTGATCCAGATGGCGATTCCTTGACATACGGAATTTCCGGTAACCCCGCAGGTTCTTCATTATCAGGTAGCACGTTCTCGTGGGTCCCAGCCATCGGGCAAGCCGGTTCCTATACAGTTTCTTTCACAGTGAGTGACGGCAGAGGCGGGTCGGTTGTTCAATCCGCTGCAATCACAGTTACACCGGCACCCCGGGAGCCCGTTGCCCAGAATAACCCACCCATGATCGACATGGGGCAGTTGTTCACCACTCTGGGAGGCAACACGCTCAAGGAGGGCGTGCTTCTGAGTTTCTCGGTCCCAGCCAGCGACCCCGATGGAGATGGGCTCACTTTCATCGGCGTCGGAAACCCACCAGGCTCGACATTGGTGGACGGCGTATTCTCCTGGATCCCAACCTACGACCAGGCTGAGTCCTACACTCTGACGTTTACGGTCAGCGATGGCAAAGGGGGGACGGACACTGAATCGATAGCCATCAATATCGCGCAAGGGAACCGGGGCCCTGCTCTGGGCGAAATCCGTGATGTCGCTGTCCGTGAAGGTCAGGAGATCAGCTTCGTCGTTCCTGGTTCAGATCCGGATGGGGATTCTCTTACCTTCACGGTTTTGGGGAATCCTGCTGGATCCAGTCTGGCGTCGAATGTCTTTGCCTGGACTCCCGGCGTCGATCAGGTAGGCTCCCATAGACTCGTTTTCTCGGTAGACGATGGCAGAGGCGGTACTGACAGCAAGGCCATGGACATCACTGTGTTGCAGGGAAACCAATCGCCTGTATTGGCTGCTATCGAGGAGCGGGTCATTCCCGAGGGTCAACTTCTCAGCATCACGCTGTTGGGCACCGATCCCGAGGGAGAGAAGCTAACTTACTCTGTTTCGGGCAATCCTTCTGGATCCGTTCTCCAGGGCAGTGTTTTCTCCTGGACGCCCAGCAGTGGGCAGGCCGGATCTCACACGCTCAATTTCACTGTCGCCGATCCCCACGGTGCATCGCATTCCCGGTCCGCGATCATCACTGTTTCTCCACCCAATCACCAGCCTCTGCTGGCAGAGGTAATCGACCGATCCATTGGGGAAGGGCAGCCGGTGAGTTTCATCCTATCGGCCACGGATAGCGATAACGACGATCTTACCTATGCTGTATCGGGCCACCCTACTGGATCGATGCTGGAAGGTAACACGTTCTCCTGGACACCGAGTGAAGGACAAGCGGGAAGATATACGCTGACTTTTACGGTCAGCGACGGGAAGGGAGGAACGGATAGGAAGTCCGGGACGATCACGGTGCAGAAGGCCAATCGAAAACCCGTTCTGGCTGACATCGCCAACCAGTCGGTTCAGGAAGGCCAGACACTGGAATTTACCCTCAATGCGACCGATCCTGATGACGATCCCCTTACATACAGCATATCGGGAAACCCTGTTGGCTCAGTACTCTCCGACGGGGTCTTTACCTTCACACCCACAGCCGACCAGACAGGCTCATCCGAAGTGATTTTCACCGTTACTGATGATGAGGGCGCAGCGGACACTCAGTCGGTAACAGTCACCGTCACGCCCGGCAATCACAAGCCGGTGTTGGTGGACCTGGTTCCCCGAACCATTGAGGAGGATCAAACCCTCAGCTTCACGATCAATGCCAATGATATCGATGAAGACGAGTTGACCTACAGCGTGTCGGGCAACCCATCGGGATCGCGGCTAATAGACAATGTGTTCTCCTGGCAGCCGGAGATCGGCCAAGTGGGATCGTATTCGGTTACCTTCTCCGTCAGCGATGGTGAAGGGGGAGCAGATACCCAGACGACCATCATTACAGTGACTGAGATCCCGAAACCAGAACCGTCGTCGCTTGAGGTCACGGTTACGCCTGTTGTTCCCACCGAAGATTCGGATATCGAACTGCAAATTGGTGCAGTCTTCCCCTCGCTATCAGCCACTATTCTCAGACACTTCTTCGCCGTCGACGAAGAGATGGTCTCGATCTTCCTGAGCACTGGGCAGCTTGAGGATACTCCGGATGATCCGAGCCTGGGTTGGAATGTGACGGAGCATATTGGGCGTCTGGAGGCTGGAAACTACGAAATCGTGGTAATTGTAAATGGGCGGGATTTCCTGAGAGAGGATCTCCAGGTCAGGAACAGCACGGGATCACGTGGGATAGTCTCGATGGATTTTGATACCTTCTCTGGGAATCAGGGGAGGGAAGAGGTGGACGGTGGCAAGATAGGCAGGGAGTATGATCTGCAACTTCACATAAAAGATATCCAGCAAGCTTTCTCTGGGTGGAGCATCACGTTTCGGTTTGATCCCGAGGAGATTGAATACATACCTGGAAGTTTCAGGCCGAGCGAGTTCATCCTCGGTCTGACGCCTCTCGAGATCATCGAGCCGGGGGTAGTGGAGATCGGGGGTACTGTCCTGGGTCAGTCTGAGGGTGCTTCCGGGGATGCGGAACTTGCGACAGTGTCTTTCAGGCTCCTGGATGGTTTTGCCGAGAAGACTTCGATTCTCATAACTGACAACAACCTCAAGTTTCCTGATGGTGGTAGCGAGCGGTATCCCATTTTCCGTGAGGCCGTGATTTACGAACAGCTACCGGTGCAGGGAGATTTTGATGGTGATGGAAAAGTAGATTTCTCAGACTTCTTTGCATTTGCCGATGCGTTCGGGGGAAGCGACTCGATGTTTGATCTGGATGGGGATGGGAGGGTTGACTTCACTGATTTCTTCACCTTTGCCGACAATTTTGGGAAGGAAGCGCGTGCGAAGCTGATGCGCCTGGCACATGAGCACATCGGGCTGCCACGTCCGTCGCAGATTGAGCAGAATTATCCGAATCCCTTCAATGCATCTACTACCATCAGATACTCTACCCAGCGCTCTGGATCAACGAAGCTATCGGTATTGGATATTGCGGGACAGGTGGTAAGGAACCTATCAGCGGGTCACCATAAGTCCGGCCCACATAACATAGTCTGGGATGGAAGAGACAACGATGGAATACGAGCGGCCTCCGGTGTTTATATAGTATGGCTCAAGACCGAGACGACTTCAGATATCCATAAGATCTTGTTCATCGAGTGAGCGAATGCCTGTCCTGGATGTTGACAGCCATCGACGGTCAGTTGGACCAACGTCCTCGACTACCTGATTCGGTAAGAATCTCGGATATTTCTGGCTAAATGGCCGCTATCGGACCTATCTGGAACAGTGCCGATGGGATGTTGTAGTGATCGACGAGTGCCATCATGTGGCCAATGAGAACCAGCGGAACCGGCTGGCCATGCTGCTGGCGCGTACATGCGATTCGCTGGTCATGACTTCGGCTGCCCCGCATAATGGCAAATCGGAGAGCTTCGCCAATCTGATGAACATGTTGGAGCCCACGGCGGTGGCCGACCAGTTTTGCCATGTTCTAGTGAGTTTGGACCGCAGGCGGCGGATAGGAGTTATTAGAGGAAGCGCCGTAGTCCCAGGTCGAGCAAACGGGCTACACCGGTCAGCAGTCCATGGGGTTGTGAGCCCGGACGGGTGGTCAGTGAGAGTCCGAGCATACCCAGTGAGAAGGGGACGTCGATAGTCCAGGCACTGGGATCGGCCTTCTCTAGTTCGAAGCGCCGGCCGGCACGCTCCAATCGGTCGGCGTGTGGTGCTCGGGAGTATGTTTCATTGCGGCGCCAGCAGTTAAGGAGCTTACGTCCTTCCTCAGATTGGATGGATGCGATCGGCGCCTGGAAGTGGTCGGTGATTTCCTCCCGCAGGTAATAGTTCTCGAAGGATCCCTCTTTCTCGAAAAACAGGATGGTGCTCAGGCCAGTGACCGGCAGGTCGATGCCCTCCAGTTCGCTGCCCAGGGCGCGCAGCACCTGCCACAGGTCGTCCTTGCTTTGCATGGACAGAATGGTGTAGTAGATGCGCTCGAATAGAGAGTCAGTTCCGGGCGCCTGAAGGGGTGCTTGCTGCGATAGCTGGTCAAAACGGCGCTGCAGGCGAGTGGCGATCTGGTGCAGGAAACCGATTAGCTGGGTGAAATGGGCGCGGTCGGCAAAGGCGAGGCCCAGGGTTCCCTGGTGGAAGGGGACGTCGACCAGGCGTTGGGGGGCGTAGTCCAGGTCTGTAAATACCTGTCGCCAGTGAGTGCGGGTGTTTTCGTCGGGTCGGCGGTCATAGTCCTCACGCCGACGCCAATGGGTCAGCAGAGCGGTCCGGTCGGCGTTGGGTGTTTCCAGGTCGAGCTCATCGTCCAGGTAATGTCTGTTCTGGAGCCAGGCTCGACGCCGGCCGCGTCGATGCTGTTCGTCGAAGGTATTGATAGATACGCCAACCGGGCTCAGGCCAAATCCCTCCACCTCACTGTGGATGGCGCGCAGCAGGGGGGGAAGATCGAGGTCGCCAGATAGCTCCAGAAAGTGCCAGTGGAGGCGGTCGGCGGCGTTTCGCACCAGTAGTTCGGAGACGTCACATATATAGCCGATGCGCACCTTCTGGGAGGTCTGATCACTGCGCGTCGGGCCCTCGAAGAGGCGGCCAGGAAAGACGCTACCGTCCTTTGTCCGCCAGATGACCACCGAACCGTTCCGGAAGGTGCCGGTCGGCAACTGCTGGATCAGTTTCCGGTGCCGGGGATGGGCAAGGCGGCTGGCGACACTGGCGTCGACGAAGAGGTGATCGGCATCCTGGAAGCGGCTGGCCAGGGCGTGGTTGACGCGCAGGATTCGTCCTCGTTCGTGGAGGAACGCGGGCAGAATGTCGGGCAGGGGGATCAGGTGGGGCTGGGATTGAGGGTGGGTGGTCAGGGCGGCCTTGAGCAGGATGGTGAACTCGTTGAGTAATGGCTGAATGGCCTCGATGCGTGCTACGGTGTGAGTGTATTCTTGGGGCTGGCTGCCAGTAGCCAACAGGCCGATGACTTCATCTTCGTAGCGCAGAGGGATCATGTAGGCAATTTTGCGCAGGTTGTCGTCGGAGCCTTCGATGGGTTGGGCATGACAGCTGCGGCCGTACCCGTCAAAGGTCAGCATGTGCTTGGTGCGGATGGTTTTTGCTCCCATGTCTTCGAGGTGGTCAAGGGGGATCTTCCGGCCGATAACCTCTTCCTCGTCGATGTTGACGATTTCGCCGTTTTCCAGGACTTCCTTGCGCATCCAGTGGGTACTGATGCGGATGTTGTGACCGGGACTGTCCACCCCTTTGGGGTCGACACAGTTGTAGTTGCGCACGACTTCGAAGATTCCTTCCTCGGGGCGCACCAGGGAGAGGCAGACGGAGCGGAAGCGGCCCTGGCGGAGGAATTTTTCGGCCATGGTGTCGAGCACGGTGTCCAGGTCGAGCCCGGCCAGGGTCTCCATGCGGACCTTGTCGATGACGTCGTTGAGCAGGCGGGAGGTGTAGAGTGGGGGCCGGCGGTTGAGGAGGGTGTCGGCGGGAATGTTGAGGGCGTCGGCCAGGCCGCCTAGGTGGACGGCGCTGATGTCCTGGACGCGGCCGCTTTCCAGGCGAGAGAGGGTGGCGTGGCTGATGCCGGCACGGGTGGCGAGTCCCCGGAGGGTGAGGCCGGCTTTCTCGCGGAGTTCTTTGACGTTGTGACCTAAGCGGGAAGGTTGGGGCAAGGGAGATCTCCTTTTTGCGCGGTGCGCGTATGCCGGAAAGAGAGAATGGTGCATTTATGCACCGAAAAGTGTATTGATGGATCACTTAGGTTGAAATAATATAAATATCTGAAAAAAATCAGAATGAGAAAAGAAAGGATCCTTTGAGATCCTGGTTGTGTTTAGCCCAACTCAGGTGAGCCTTAGGACGGGGGAATTTTCTTTTTCTAATGGGTCTAATTGCCAATCCAAGTATATGCCAAGTTAATGGTGCGTTAAGTGGAGCGCGACGACGGGGTGCTGATCTTTGACGACACGATTCAGGCCAAACCGCACACCGACGAAAATGAGCTGATCTGCTGGCATTATGACCACATTCAGGATCGCACCGTCAAAAGGATCAATCTACTCAACTGCGTCTACCACGTGGACGAGGTGAAGTGCCATTCGATATGCCTTCAATGAGCTACAATTGCTCAAGGCTGCGTAACATCAGTGAATAATTGTTGCTCATAAGGTTCCAATTTTCTACATCAGCTGTCACTTTTCTGATTCTTGGTCTCCAATTTAGCATTATGCGCTATGAACTACTACTTATTGAGGATGCAAACCATGTATGCAAGACCTAAAACTGGAACAAAAAGAAAAAATCAACAGATATGGATCAGAGTGGCAGTTTTGATCGGTCTCTTGCTCATTCTCTACAAGCCGAGCATGGCTTCCTTACCCAAAGGTTCTATCACCACGGTAACTGGAGATACGACTCAAGGTTATAATGGCGACGGGGATGATTTCGATGCAACTAAGGCGTTGGTCAATCTTCCCATGGGAGTGGCTATCAATCCGACCGGCGGGAAGAGTGGAGAGTTATTTATTTCGGATGCCGGTAACCATCGTATCAGAAAGGTTGATCTTTTCCACTGGAATATTTTCACGGTTGCGGGCAATGGCAGTGGAGATTTTCGTGGCGATGGAGAATTGGCCATAAATGCGAGTATTAAAAATCCGGCCGGAATCTCCGTTGGCGTTGATGGAAGTATTTTTATTGCAGATAGAGGGAATCATCGCATTCGTAAAGTAGATCCTAACGGCCAAATTTCCACGATTGCTGGGGGAACAAAGCCAGGTCTGAGTGGAGATGGAGGACTGGCAACTCAGGCCGCCCTCAAGGATCCAATGGATGTAGAGGTGGATGATGTTGGGAATGTTCTGATTGCCGATTTTGGCAATTCCAGAATTCGCCGAGTTGATGCCCGGACAGGAGTCATATCCACTATAGCTGGGTCGGGACAAAGGAGATATGATGGGGATAATAAACCGGCATTAGAAGCCGGAATGAGCCCTTCGGGGCTGGCTTTTGATGGTTCTGGAGGGCTCTTGATCGCCGATATGCGCAATCAGCGCATTCGTCGTATTGATTTGGAGACAGGGATTATTGCGACTATTGTTGGCACGGGAAAGCGCGGATTCCTGGGAGATGGAGATCTCGGAGTAGGCGCGCATCTCAATAATCCATCGTGGGTGGCAGTATCCGAACGCAACGATATTTACATAACTGACACAGGAAATAACCGAATCCGCAAAGTCGATGGGCTGACCGGCATTATAACTACTGTGGGCGGGAGCGGAGAAGCTGGTTATGGCGGGGAGAACGGGCCGGCAGCAGAAGCACACTTATGGAGCCCTTTCGGAATCGCAGTCGATCCTGCTGAGAATATTTACATCGCCGATTATCTCAACCATCGAGTGCGGCGTATCAATCAAAGAAAGGCAGAACCGATAATTTTCAATCCTCCCAAAAGTGGAGGGGGCTGGCTCAAAGTATTCTTGGTTGCTGTACCCAGTTCTGTGGTAATCACCTATCTGATCATAACCGGAAGAGAACCCGATCTACAGAAACCCCCGGGTTTTCCGGATCCCCCAGATTCTTCTGTCCGATAAGCCTCTTGGGATTTCATCGACAAGAACGAAAACAGCTTCAAAGGTGAGATAAAGATGGATGTTTTGATCGACTCTGCACGCTACCCCATTGTTTGTCTTATCAGCCGAACCAGGCGGTTGAAAGTCACCCGCTTCATACTTTTTGCGATCCTCGCAGGATTGTGTTGTGGGAAGGCGGTTGCGCAGCCGAATATGCTGGCTATTCCCAGCGAACTCTCTTTTGACGAGGTGCTGGTTGATGGCTCAAAAACCAAGAGTTTTGCCCTTGTCAACCAAGGGACAAGTGCTATTCGCATCAATAGAATATTCATTTCTCCTTCCACGCATTTTACGCAGGTGAGTGCGCAGATCGATACGATTTCTCCGGGTGAAGTTGAAGAAATAAGCGTGCGCTACTCCCCAAATATCGAAGGAAAGCATACAGCTACGCTCACTGTGGATGCGAGATTTGGCACTGACCCAAAAGTTGAGCTTAATGGGGAAGGAGTGACTCGCCAGGCGATATCGGTGAGTACCGAAGCGCTGTCTTTTCGAGCGACGCAGGACGCGTCTTCAGATACGCTGTGGAAGTTTTTCACCATCGAAAACGTTGGGACCTGGAGTGATGCTCCGTTGTTGGAATTCTCGCTTACGCTGGATGATACAACTCACTTCAAGACGAATCCTAAACCTCGAAGACAAATCAAAATTCCCGCTGGTGATAAGGAACTGGTGGAGGTGATGTATACTCCGAGGACGCCGGGGGATCATTCGACGCTGCTGACGATCAACCACGATGGCCAGGGGGAGAACAAGGGCGAGACTCTCGAGATTACCTTGTCTGGTATGTACGACGTGACTCGCCAGGCGATATCGGTGAGTACCGAAGCGCTGTCTTTTGGTTCTGTGCAGGATGCGTCTTCAGATACACTGCGGAAGGTTTTCACCATCGAAAACGTTGGGACCTGGAGTGATGCTCCGTTGTTGGAATTCTCGCTTACGCTGGATGATACGACTCATTTCAAGACGAATCCTAAACCTCGAAAACAGCTTAGACTTCCCGCTGGTGATAAGGAACTGGTGGAGGTGATGTATGCGCCGACGGAACCGGGGGATCATTCGACGCTGCTGACGATCAACCACGATGGCCAGGGGGAGAACAAAGGCGAGACTCTCGAGATTCCCTTGTCTGGTGAGTTCAAAGCGGATCGCAAGGCGATATCGGTGAGTGCCGAAGCACTATCTTTTGGCTCGACGCAGAAAGTGTCTTCAGATACGCTGCGGAAGGTTCTCACCGTTGAGAACATCGGAACCTGGAGTAAGGATTCGCCGTTGGAATGGTCACTTTCACTGGATGGTAGTAATACTGATCAATTCCAGATAAATCCTCCGCTTCGAAAGCAAATCTTTACCCCCACCGGCGGCAAGGAACTGGTGGAGGTGGTGTATGCGCCGACGGAACCGGGGAATCACTCGGCGCTGCTGACGATCAACCACGATGGCGAGGGAGAAAAGACTCTCGAGATTCCCTTGTCTGGTGAGTTCGACGTGACTGGCCGGGCGATATCGGTGAGTGCCGAAGCGCTATCCTTTGGCCCGACGCAGAAAGTGTCTTCAGATACGCTGCGGAAGGTTTTCACCATCGAGAATATCGGGACCTGGAGTGAGGAGTCGCCGTTGGAATTATCATTTTCACTGGGTGGTAGTAATG
>Ga0233431_1004054_pt1 | contig 16343 bp, 21 predicted proteins | sample SI_118_April2016_FD_179867 | JGI IMG/M metagenome (GOLD analysis project Ga0233431, IMG submission 179867) | Seawater microbial communities from Saanich Inlet, British Columbia, Canada - SI_118_April2016_200_MG | ecosystem: Environmental > Aquatic > Marine > Inlet | place: Canada: British...
TGATTTGGCGCAATTTCATCATTTAAGATGTTTTTTATGAATTTTTCCATGTTATTAGTCCTTTGTTTGAACCACAGATTAAACTGATTACGCTGATGATTTATCTGTGAAATCAGTTTAATCATAGAATGTCGACGGCTTATGCGCTTTTAGCCTCTTCCAAAACTTTTGCAACTTTTGTAGCTCTTTTGCCGATTTCAGCCATAACATCATCTAATTTGTCTAAAGCGTATGGCAGAACCACTTCTTTTTTCTCAATTTTATCCAGAAAATCAGAGCACATTTTTTCAAAAGGCTCGGCAGCTTTTTTTATTTCAGCAATAGATTTAGCGCCGTTTAATCCTGTGATTAGTTTAGAAAAAGCAAAAAGCAGCATCTGCGAGGCATTTGCAGTTGTGCCAAGAAGGGTTTCAGTATCGCCTGCGGTTTCAATAATTTTAGAGCGGATATTATCTCTTTGAGTTATAGCTTCTTCAATTGCTTTTTGTTCCAAATAAGCATTTTTAAGATCCTCTTCACTCGGTATGTTTCCGTCAGGCGTAATTTCTATTTCGCCTTCTTTTGTAACAGCATAGCCGCCTTGCGGATATATTTTTTGTAACGCCATAATAATTTCATTTTGTTTTAAAAACATTTTAAACCTCCGTTACGATAATAGTAGTGAAAAAATCTTCACCTGATATATCATGTGAACCATTAACATTTAATGTTCCATCATAACTTCTATGCTGTAGTCTGAATTTTACTTTATAATTATTGTTTTGTTGTGGATTAAGCAAAAATGTTCTATTATAACAGACGATAATATCGCCACCAGAAGCCATCGGACCATCATAACCTGAATGACCAAAAGACTGCCAAGCTTTATCATTGATATTCCAATCCAACATTGTATAGCCGCCTCCCCATCCGCCGTTATCATTTCTCATAGGCACATTGATGCTTACAGATAATAGACTGCTCTTTGGAAACTCATAAAAAGGGGTTTCCGCCCCCGCTGCCCAGCCTTGTCCAAAGGTTCTTACGGTCGTGTCTTTATGTACATAGGCTTTGCGTTGCATATTATTTCTTGCAATATTAATTATCGTTTTCATTTCTGCTTTAAGTTTGGCCATATTCGGCATTGTAACGGTTTTCATTTCGCCGTTTTCATCATATTTGTTAAAAGATACGTCTTTTGGCTTATCGCCGAAATACATATCGTTTAAGACTCTATCCCTCTCTGATATGTTGTATATAAGGCTGTCTATTTTTTGCTGCGTGTTTGCTAAGTTAAGTCCCATATCTTCCTCCTATAAAATTAATTTTTTTGATATTTTTTGTCTGAACCGCTGATATTCGCTGATTGTTCTAATTTCACTGATAGTTATCGGCAATTAGTCAATCATAAGCGTAATCAAATAAATCATTGTTCAGACAGTTTAGCTTCTTCTGTTTCCTTTATTTTTGCTTTTAACTGCTCAAGCTGTTCAGGCGACATTTTGTCTATTTCTTTAAAAATATCTTCAGATTCTGGCTGTTTTGCCTCTTCTTTTACCTCATCTTCTTCAGGGGCCGGCTCTTTTTTTTTCTCTTTTACTTCTTTTAAAACTTCAGATACTGCGTTTGCTCGTTTCCCTATTTCATCGACTACGTCATCAAGGTTGTTCAGCGTATAAGGAAGAATTATTTCTTTATTTTTCACTTTTTCGAGAAATTTTTCAGATACTTGGATTAAAGGTTCAATTCCTTCTTTTACATCAGATAAGTTTTCGGCTTTGTTTATGCTCGTAACTATCGTTGAAACTGCCACAAAGAGCATTTGAGCGGCATTTGCGGTTGTTCCGAGAATTGAATCTGTATCGCCAGCAGTTTTTTGTATTTTATTTCTTATTTCTATTTTTTTTGCTTCTTTTTTTTGATTTTTAATATCCTCTATAAAGCCTTTACGGAGTATTTCTATATCAGGAATTTCACCTTCCAATATCTCTATTCGAGGTTGTCCATCGACTTCGCCTTTAAGCCATTTTTCAGTTATCATTTCCGTATTATCAGGCTCATCGCCTCTAAAGACCGCTTTGCATCCATTTTGTATTAAAATATCGTTAAACATTGTATTCCTCTCTATATATATTCAATAATTGATATTGTAGAACCTGTTTGATGCTCCCTTTCATCATCATTATTATTAGGATTAAAAACACCCGCCCAAAACCATGAATTATTATTTTTATGATTCCAACCTATTTTAAAGTGTTGTTTACCTGTTTGAGTATGATTTTCTAATGAGGCATTTATTGATATGAGTTGGGGTGCGTTATCATGGCCTTCCCCCGCATAACAGATACCATCTCTTTGCTCTCCACTGCTGCCGTATGAAAAATAAATTCCACACCAATGAGCCCCGCGAGTTCTACCTCGTAAAACACCTTGAATTAACAATTTACTCTTGGATTGTTGTTTATCAAATTCAAATTCCCAAAAAACATAACTATCTTGTTTAGGTAAAGCAGTTCTTGTATTATTAGAGAAGGTTTTAATTTGAATTATTGTTTTTAACGCATTTATATCCTTTTTTATCTTCGCAAAATTCGGCATAGTAACCGTTTTAAGTTTCCCTGCTTCGTTATACTTTTCAAAAGCCACATCTTTTGGATCAGTATTGAAATACATATCGTTTAAAACTCTGTCTCGTTCGGTTATATTATGAACGAGCCTGTCGAGTTTCTGCTGAGTTTCAGCTATATTAAATCCCATATTCGCCTCCTATAAAATTTAGTTTTTTATTTAATTTTTGTCTGAACCTTGATTTTTTTGCTGCTTAAATCACCATAGTATATATAGCTCCGTAAGCTATCATTATTGCGCACCAGCCTGATATTACCCCTGCATATGAGCGCCATGGGGTTCCAAAATACATTTTTCCTATTGCAACGCATTTATGGACAGGAGAAAGCAAATAGCCTGAAAATTCGAGAGCCAAAAAAAATGTAAAATATTCCATTCCGTAAATTGCGGTTAAAAGAGCCATAAGACCTGCAAATTTGGATGATGAACCGAGAACAAAGGCTGAAAAAAAGGCTAAAAAACCTATTAAAATAATTCCTCCCGGCGTGTGAATATCAAGCTGTATATTAGATAAAAACGATTCGATTTCTTTGTAATACTCTTTTGCGAAATTGCCTGTTATAATAACAATTGCGAGGAAAAGCATAAGTTTGAAATTTATATATCCGAATATTTTTTTATAATCGCGCCAAGCAGAAGATAAAATTACATAATAAAGCGCTAATGCTCCGAAAATTAAGGGGGGTGAAAAGCCGAGTATTAAAAGTAAAATGCCTGTTATAATGGGGAAAATATTTGACAAAAATTTTATATGACCCGACTTTTCATGCATTGATTTATCAATAATAATCTCTTTTTCATTTATTCTCGTAAATATATACCAGCACGTATAACCTATTGAGATTATTAAAAGAGGGAATGAATATTTTAAAAATTGTATATATGTCAGATTTAAAACTGCCATAGGAATAATCACTGTTTTTTCTAAAGGCGACCATAAATAATAATGATGAGTCGATAGATAATCTATTAAACCAAATTTTGATTTCGATTTTTTTTCATCTGAAGCTATGGTGTTTAAAATGCCGGCAGATACTGCCACTCTCCCGGGTATAGGCAGAATGCCAGATAATGCGGAAATTAATATTAAAAGCGCTCTTTTTGATCTGATCTTTGAGATTAAAAAAGTATAAAGCCCTGCAAAAAAACGGTATTCTTTGATTATCCCGGATATTATCATAACCGCTGCAAGATAAATAAGATATGATTGATTAGATAATAATTGGTTAGATAATAAAAGTTTCATTATATATTTCCTTTTGCGAGTCTGTCGCAAAGTCCGCATTTAAAACACTGGGATTTGCAGGTCTTTATTTTTTCAAGCTATATATTTATTTGATTCTCATCAAGAGAATCAGGTTAATCATGCGAATCATGATTCAAGACAATTACTTCCACGCCAATATTTTGACTAAAGCGTGTTGAATCTGTGTCACATTGACTTCGCCGCCCCAGCCGTCATAAATACTAATAACTCGACCATTAGCGCCGTTGTTGCTTTTATCCGGAACCCAGATTCTAAATAATTTATCAGTAGCGCCGGCAACCAAGCCTCCATGATGATCTACTTCATCATCTCCCGTATGCGCTACTCCAACTACAAAAACTGTATCTGTAAGTCCTGAATTGTCTGATTTAGAAGTGTCTGCTTTTGCGTATGCTGTCCAAAATTTCGGAATAGAGCCTAAATCGTGAGATATTTCTTTATATGAATCTGTTCCTGCTTGAGATGAGATAGGAAACCAGCCTGAATCAAAATTTGGCTCCCCCATGCCTTTTTTATTTACTATGTCTGTTACAATGTTCAATTTTTGCTGAAGGTTAGATATACTGGCATTAGTTTTTAAAAGTTGCTCGCCTATTGCAGCTTGGGTATCAAGGCGCGCTAAATCCTGCTCAAGCTCGTCATGAGGAAGATAAGAAAAGTCTGTTAAGTTTTGAAGGTTGCCGTATTTTACCTGCACTTTGAACCGCTGGGCTATGCTCGGCGGGAACGGATACGGCGGTTTAGCCAAAGCTATAAGCGTGCCATTTTCAAGATAGATTCCGCATATTTTGCAATATTTTACAGCTTTATCAGGCTCGACTTGGCATAAATATTCGACAGCGCTTATATCTATAGGGATGTAAGCGTTTATATCCTGTTTAATCCAGCCGTTTATATCCATAAGTTTAAATGCGTTATCCAAATCAATATCTTCTTCTGAAAACTTGAAATATCTCGGCGTAACGATTTTTCCATTAAATGCCGCATCCTGATAAGCCTTAATTCCGCTTTCCGTTAAAATCGCTTTTCCTATAGGTTTTGTCATATGCTTGCTCCTTGTATTATGATATTCCATTGCTGGTAGGGGCGAGCGGCCGCTTGCCCCTATATTCTGATTTTTATTTTTCTCGTTTATGCATTGCGTTTATTTTTAGGTACCTATCGCTATCCAATCTACATATAATTGATCGTGGCTACCATCCGAATCAACTTCTCTAACGCATAATCTGAATTCTTTATTATTTTTTCTTTCCAGCCAAACTATTACAGGATCATGACTACTGTCATCGTTATAATCTCTATGATTTATTGTTGCTACAACTCGTGGTGTTGAATTAAATGAAAGATTATAAGCGACATTTTTACAAAAAGTGCCTGAAAATTTTTCAATAGAAACTTCACCGAAATCCAATTTTATTTTTGAAGAGCTGTTTTGATTTTGAGTCATTTTATTAATCGTATCTGCAAAAAGCTTAGCTTTTATCTTCTCAATCTCATCGCTAAGTTTTATTATTTGGTCGCTTAAGGAGATTTGGGCATCAAATTTGGATAAATCCCGTTTTATTTCTTCAAAAGGTATGTATTTGAAATCTGTCAATTTATTCAGGTTGCCGTATGTTACCTGAATTTTAAATCTTTGGGCTACATTCGGCGGGAATGAATAAGGCGGTTTGGCAAGGGCTATAAGTGCGCCGTCTTCAAGATAAATTCCGCATAATGCGCAAAATTTTTCTGCTTTATCAGGCTTTACTTCGCATAAGTATTCGATTGTATTATCATCTATAGGCAGATATGCTGTTATATCTTCTTTTATCCACCAGCCTTTAATATCTGCATCTGTAAAATTAAAAGCGTCATCCAAGTTATATTCTTTATCTGAAAATTTAAAATATTTAGGTTTTATGCTCGCGCTTTTTACTGCGGCATTTTTATAAGCTTCTATGCCGCCTTTTGTTAGAATTGCTTTTCCTATTGGTTTTGGCATTTTTTGCTCCTTGTAATTATTTTTTATTGTCTTAACCGCTGATAATCACTGATTAATATTATTTCACTAATAATAATCTGCACAATCAGGTTAATCATGCAAATCAGTGGTTCAAGACAATTGAATTTATGTCATAACAGCGCTTGCTTCCATTTCGCCTGCTGTTCCCATTTTTATAGTATTTAGATAATAAGCTGTGGTTTCAAAAAAGTTATCTGATTCTGCCGATGTTTCGATTTCGCAAAGAGTACCTGTGGCTATGCCGAATTCAAGCTCTACCAAATATGAAAGCAAAATTTCCTCAAGCTTGCTTCTTAGGTTTTTATCTTTTTCAATATCCTGCCTTAATTTTTCCAAAAACTGCGGCTTAATTTCATAATCAGATGCGCTGAAATCGACTTTAAAATGATATGGTTTGCCGTCATAATCGAACCATTCTATAAGCTCTGCTTCGCCGTATTTTTTTAATAGCTCTTTAAGCGCCCAAACTGTGCCTTTGCGTCTATGTATTAACAGTGCGCTTTGTATAATATCCCTTGCTTTGTTCTCTTCTATTCCAGTTATATCAATTGCAAACATATGAGCTAAAATAGGAAGAATTTTAGTTATGGCTGGTTTTTCTCCTTTTGGCAGAATTGATATTTCCTCCAAAGGCAGATCATCAAGAAAAGCGCCATAAATATCAGATAAGCATTGAATTTCTTTATTTTCATTTTTTGGAAGCAAACTCATGATATTAATCCTTTATTTTCAAATTCAAGATTGATCGTATAACCGCTTGCGCTTATATTGTGGGTTACTTTTTTGATTTTATATTCTCCTGAATCTTCTCCAGCTCCTTCTATGTTTAAAATACCGCCTGCAAAAAAATTGCGTCCTGTGGTAGTCAAAGAACCTGATTTTGTTCCTTCGCTCAATTTTTTAAGTTTTGCCTCGCAGCTTATTCTTGCCTGCTCTTTATCTGTAAATGTGCGATTTATATGATATTCAGGAGTGTCTTTTCCGACAGTAACTTTTTCTAACTCGTTTTCTTTAGTTTTATGCCATGAAGCGCTTACAGAGTTATATATAAGCCTGTTTGCATATTTTATATTAAGAGCTTTGCATTCGTTTACATGAAGCTTAAATTTAAATTCGTCTCCTTTTTCTTTAAAAAAAAGCAACGTATCGTTTTTAATAGAAAATATAGCACCGCATTTTTTAGAAAGACGCTCCATAAAAGAAAGATCGCTTTCGTTTGTCTGAGAAATAGACTCAATGTTTGCAGCAACATCGCATTTGTGCTGTAATTTATTTCTTTCGGCAATAATGCCGCATAATTTTGATAAAGATAATGAATTGTAAGATATGTTTCTTTTTTCTTTTAATGTGCCGTTAAAATCCACGCTTGATGCTGCTATGCTCAATCTGTTTTCTTTATAATCTCTGCTCGTATTTTGAATGATAAATGTTCCGCAAAAATAAAGACCTGTTTCTTTATATCCGAGCAAAAGCTTTAGGTTATCTTGATAATCAGGTCTTTTAAAATTGCCGAAAACTGTTATGTTAAGCTCGTCTGCAAGAGTTCCCGAATTGTCGTCAAAAGAAAGACTTACAAGATTTTTTGCTATATGCTCTGTTACATCGTTTCCGTTAGCTTCTATTTTGAATAAAGGAGTATAACCTAATCCCATAAAGCTTTTGCCTCCTCTACAGGCGGCGCTATTTTTATATCTGGAAGTGCTACATCATCGCCTGCTTTTAATATTACGGAAAAATCAGGGTTTGCTTTAAGGTTTGCTTCGAGTATTTTTTCAAAAGGCATAAGCGAGCCATAATAGGCATAAACTATGGAATCGAGCCTTTCGTTATCTTTTGCTTTGTAAATCATTAGTTATAATACCTCGCTAATTTAACCGTATATGACTGTTTCAAAAACTCGCCTGTAGGCAAAAATGTGTTTCTATCTTCAGAAACGGAAAGTATCACAAATCTGCCGAGTATCTGCCCGTAGCCAGTAATCACAATCTGCGGTCTCATTTGTTTAGCGAGCAGATTCAGCAAATCAATAAGAAGCAGACCGTCGAGCAAAAAAAGCTTGCTTGCATGTTTTGTGAAAACAAGTCCTTTAAGTTCTATTTCTTCGCTCCATTTTTCAGCAGCTTGAAATGTCGGATTATTCCCTATTCTTTGAACTTTCTGCCATCCATAACTCGTATTTTTAGTCATATTTTCAAATGCAGTACGGTTAATTTCAAAAGTATATGGTCCTATGCTAATAAGCATCAGCTAAACTCCTTTGCTTATTTGTCCAGTTTATTTCTTTTATAACTTTTTCTATTTGTCTTTTAAGAGCTTCTGGATCAATAACGCCTCCTGTCGCTTTGACTATGATATTGCCGAAGGTTACGGAGATGTTGTTGATTATTTGGGCAGGCGAGTTGCTTGAAAAAGGCATTTGATATGGCAATAAATTTATTCTACTGCCCAAACTATATTTATTGCCTGTTAAAAAAGAGCTGTTTTGATATTTTTGAGAAAAAGCAGAACCTATCACAGGCTGACTTTTTATTATTGCTTCGGGCTGTTTCTTCTTGGCAGATACTCTTTGTTTTCGTGAACCTTTATAAATATCTCTTGCAGCTAAACCCACATCTATTCCTGCAGAAATAGCCGTTCCCCAGACGGGAAACGAACCAGCAAGACCTGATGCGACCTCAAGACCTGCTCCGATATAATCCCCTTTAGCAAATCTTGCTGTGCCAAAGCCTAATCCAGCTATTGCGCTTACTATGGGAATTTTTTTCAAAAAGGATTTGCCGGCAGTCTTTGGCAGTAATTTTCTACCTGAGATATTAATTATTGTTTCTATTCCTTTGTAAACAGCTTTAACATTGCCTACTGAAAAGTCTGAAGAATTATTTTTTGATGCAAAAACAGGTAGTTGTCCTAATATAGATGCGCCTGTTTTTTCTTTTTTATCTTTCCAAAAAGCTGAACCGCCTCGATATTTGACAGCGAGATAATATCCATGGGCTATTATTCGCTCTAATCTTTTACGCCATACGTTTTTTGTTTTAGCCTCAATAATATTAAGCATATTATCTAAAAAAACTTTGTCTGCTAAATTTTTATCTTCAAGAGTTTTTCCAAAATTATACATCCAGTCATGTATGTTGCAGGCTTCTACAAAATTCAAATCAGGTACTATATCTAAACTGCAACTTTTTGGTCCGCATCCATTTACAATGTTACTCTTTTGCTTTTCATCTGCTTCCCAATATTCCTTTGGAGCATAAAGATTGGTATTTTTTGATTTTTTTAGAGATTTAAATGTGAGGCTGTTTAATTTTTTACCTATTCCGTTTAGTCCCCATACAGCTGCCCCTAAAGATTGATAAATTGGTTTAATTTGATTTGATAAAGAAGCAGGGAAGATGGTTTGCACAGAACTTTTTTTATTTGCAGTTTGAGATGAGATTGATTTAGGCAGCACTTTATTTAAACTGGCTGCTGCGCCTATATTAAATGCTCCAATATTAAGAGTATCTATTTTAACTACTCCGAATGTCTTATTTTTTCCTGCAAAGATACTGAGAAGCTTACCTAAAACACTGCCTACGGCGTTTACAGCTAAAGCATTGCCTATAAGTTGTCCTAATTTGCTTATTATATTCCACATTTTTTTAATTAAACCTTTCATATGCTTACTGCTGATTTATCCTCATATCTTCTAACTGCCGTATATCTTTAATCCATAGAATAAAATCATCGACTGCCATCTCGCCTATCTCGAAAAAACTCCAGCCTGTATAATTAGCGAGCATTAAAACGCCTTTCCGTAATTCATACGGACTTATGACAAAAAACTCGTATAAGTCTCCTGCAATAAATGATAATCAGCAATATCAAGCTCTGTTATTACATCTGCCTTTACTTCGCATAAGTTTGCGAAAAGTTTTACTTCCTGTTCCGCATCATTAGCGCCGTTTTGAACTGCTAATTGATCCCTTACTTTGGCGCGTCTCATGTTAAGCTCGGTTATATCTTCGCCGTCTATTGTTATCGGATATTTTAACTTTATTGTTTTCAACTTGCTCCTCTCCTTATTCAACATTTTCTAAAGAACGTTCGCCCTTATATCGGCATACTTATCTTCGCCGTCTATCTGCAAAATCATGTTTTCAAGATCAATTAGAAGCTTTTCATTTCCTTCTATTTCGAATTTATAAAACCAAGTGTTAAGCTCAATAGTAATGTTCACTTCTTTAGCAAGCTCCATTTTAGGCATTTGCATAGATGAAATCGAACCTCTGAAAGTGGCTACAATCGGAATATTGTTTGGAGCTATATTCTGTTTTGCATATATGCCGACATTTTTTTTCCATCTTTTACCGAGCGCTGAAAAATAAACATCATTATACTGTTCCATAACTATTTTTGTGGTCATGGCTTTTAAAACGCCTGAATCCATTTTGCGCACCATAAGGCCAGATTTAGATTCCCAAGTTTCAAATTCTATTTTAGGAAGTTCTATTTCTTTACTTGTGCCTAAAAAGCCCACACCTTCTATAAATACTGACGAGCCTGTCATTGTCTGCGGTATTTTTGTTGCCATTTTTTATATCTCCATCATTTATTGTAATAATTATGCTATTTCTTTAAGCAAAATATCGCCGTATCTATCCACATAAGAGAAATTGACCTCTAAACGTTTTACAATCGGCATATCCTGCATTTCGGCGACCATATAAAATTTGCCTGCCGTAATATTAGCTTTCGTGTTTTTGTCTGGATCCCAATAAACATTAAAACCGAGCAGAACATCAGAACCTTTTAAAGCGAGCATCATCTGCTCGACAGAATCTTTTGCTGATTTCAAAATATCAGCGCGTCTATCTATAGCCCAAAACAAGCCATCCAGAGCGGCATTGCAGACGCGGTCGAAAATTCTTACTCTCGTTAAATTCTGCCAAATAGAATCTATATCCGTAGTTTCGCCGCCCCATGCTCTAAAGCCTTTATAACGTATTATAGACGTAACTCCGCTTGTTCTTAATCTGTCTGCTTCGCAGGTTTCTCCGGGCGTAAAACCTATGCTTCTTTTTGTTCCGGATATGCCGAGCATAACTCTGTTTGAAAAAGAATCCGCAAATCCATATTCCCATTCGCCGTCAGTTTTTGCTATCATGCCTGCGACACGGGCTGACATGGGTCTGAATTTTTCTTTATTCTCAATAGAATCCCAAACTTTTACATAAGGATCACAAAGCAGAACTCTTTTGCTGCCAAAGCTTTTAACCGCTGTTACAACATCATCTTCTTTATCTTTATTTAAATCTATAACCGCTGTAGCTCTTAATCTTTCGGCAACTACCTGCATTTCTGCCGTAATATCAGCGTCATCTGAAAATTCTGGAGCAACTATCAAATTAGGAGTATATCCCAATTCTGATTGAGCTTTTTTCAATAATCCGACAGCCTCTATAATACTGCTTTTTAAAGCAGCTGCATCTTCGCTGTTTTCTGCTATGCTTATGATAACAGGGCTTAACACTCCCTGATCATCAATATCATCAAGCGCCGCAAGAATAGTTCCGATATTATTATTCAATTCTGTAATCTTTTCCTTTGCCTTGCCTGCATTTCCAAAAAAATGAAGCCCAGTCTCCATGCCTTGGCATGTTCCTACGACTCCAATAGGCGTTATCGACTCTATTCTCATAGGTCTTGCAGCATTAACGCTTGTTCTTACATTTACGCCAAAATTAGATGCCATCCTTTTTTCCTCCTAACCATAAGTTAAATTTATATTTTTTATTTTTATAGCTTGATTTATGCCTATTTCTATACTTTTTTGCGGGTTTAATATTTCTACTTTTTCAACTCCCTCAGTATGAAGCAGAGAATAAAGCCAGCTTAAATTAAGGCTGTCTCCTAACTCGAAATTTTTCGCTTTTATTTGGTTAAAATGGAGTTTTTCTATCTGATTTTTCATAGCCAAATCCAAAAGCTTAATTTTTGCTTTAACTTCGACTTCTATGATTTCTGCAAAATGGAAATTGACTTTGTCTGTCAAAGGTCTCTTTTTTTCATCGCAGCAAGACTTGATGCATTTATTTTCAAGGGCTTTATAATCTTCATCATCTTTGAAATCGTCAGAATTAACCAAAAGATACACGTCAACTATGCCGGGTTCATTTGAAACAGCGTTTACGTCTTTTATTCTCGTATCAGCGCTTTTGGTCCAATAAATATAGCTTTCCCTGCTGCCAGCAGTAGATGATGCATAAAGGCTTAAAAGTATCCGCTCTCTAAAATCTTCATCGCTTTCTACTCTGCTTCCATTATCAAAAATCTCTAACGCTTTAATTTTGACCAAAGGTATAGAACTTACAAAAATCTCTGTTTTTACAGCAGAAGATTTAATGTAATTATTTAGAGCAGCTTTTCCATAAGCTTTAGTCTCGCTGACTTTTATTATGATATTTTCACAGGTTTTACTGAAATGTTTACCGTCATCGCTTGTTAATACGGTATCTTTTGGAATAACTGTATCTGTATTGGGAGGTGCTGCTACGCTGAATTCATAATCAGCGACAGGCTCGGTTCCACAAAGCCTTGCTATGCCGTACATTACTGCAAGATTGTCTAAATCAGAACCTGTTGAATAAGGAAGGAGCATTGATTTAATAGCATTATTGAATTTTTGTCTGTGATAAATATCGTCATAAGCCCAAGCTTCTGATAGAACCACAAAATCATCTGATTCAAGAGATTCCCAAGCTGGTTTTATTTTTTTTATTATCAATTTTTTCTCTTCAAGAATCTTTTCATAACTTAAAGATTCAAAAATCTTCGGCGCTGGTATTTTTTTTAAATTTAACATAGAGTTTCCTATATTTTTAAGATTACATTGATATTGTGATTTCTTTTTGAATGTTTTGGGCAATATCAGTTACTGCAATTTGTAAACTTGTAGTCTCTCCTATTTTTTCAGGAATAACTTTATCTATACGAACTCGTTTTTCCCATTTATCAATAGCTTCATAAGTGTAACGAATGCAGTCTATTTTCCATTTATCGTCTGCTCTTTTATCTATAAGCTCAAAAAGATTAGAACCAAAATCAGGACGCATAACACGTGATCCTATGGGGGTTTTCAGAATTCTTTCTATGCTTTTTTCTATACTTACTTGATGCATAATATTATCGTTTAATACTTATTCATTTAAAAAAATTTTTGCAGCTTTGAGCTTAATATCGCCGCCAGCTGTAATTTCCATATTACCTGTAGTATTGATCTTTACGTTTCCATTTACTTCAAAAAGCTCAACATCGCCTGCGACAGATGCCATTAATTTATGCTTTTCAATATCGTATTTGATTTTTGTGCCGTCTGAGTATTCAGAAATTTCGATATTTTCATTAGAACCAGCAGGTTCTTTATGATTATTTTTTTTATAAAATATGCTTCGAATGATAACTCCATTATCTGCTTGACCGCCTATGCAAATAACAAGCGCCTGCTCGCCTATTTTAATGGGCGTAAAATGACGTTTAAAACTATTTGCAAAACTCATAACCGGCATAAAGTTTGTAACCCTGTTTAAGATGTTCACTTTTGCGAGCGCTTTATTAGGCTTGATTTCACAAATAGTGCCAATTTGAACTATGTTGTCTATGCGTCTTAATATTTCGTTTGTTGAAGTCATTTTTGTATTATCTTTATTTATTAAAAAGTAGGGACAGCTCTTGTGGCTGCCCAATCAAGAGGGTTGCCACAAGGACAACCCCTACAAAAACAAAAATTTATTTCCTATAATATCTATTAATTTTGTAATGGATTTATTGAAATGCACAGTTAAAAACCACCGCAAAAGCAGGTTCTTTTTGCGGTGGTTTTTAAAATAAATATTTATGACATTTTAGCTGAGGATTTAATTGATTTGAGAATCAGAGGATATACTAATTTTCTTTCCTATTTTTTCATTTTTTTTGAGTAATAATTTGAGCAATAATTTGGTATAGTTAAGCAATAAAAGCGGTTATAAATAAAAAAAAATGAATATAACATGGTAAGATTTTTAGAAAAACCATATTAAATAATATATTCTAACAGTTATAGGGCTAATTTATCTTTATTATGAAAGATATAGTCATAAAGACAAACGAAATTTTTAAAGCATCTATTAAAAATCTTGGCATGAAATATATGGCAAAACTTTGGGGACGAAGCAAAAGACATATATACGCATGGGCTGCGGATCCTGATCACTGCGAATATAACTATTCCGATCCTTTAAAAAAAATTCATATAATGTTATTATCTCTTAAAAAAGAAGGGGTTAATGATGTTATAGAAGGTGCGCTTTCTTTAATAGTAAAAGATTTAGGTTATCAGATAATTCCAGAACAGGTTGTATTAAAAGAAAAAGCAGGCTCTTTTTTTTCAGAATATTTCAAACTTATTTACAAAATAGGAAATATATCAGGATATATAGACACATATAATAAAAAAGATGATTTTTTAGACAAAGACAAAAAAAGAGTAGAGGTTTTAATACAAGATTTAAAAATGCAGCTTCTAAAATTAGAAACAGCTTTAAAAAATTCAGAAAATTAGAAAATACCCCTGGCGGGAATCGAACCTGCGGCGCAAGGATTAGGAATCCTTTGCTCTATCCACTGAGCTACAGGGGCATAAATAAATATCCTTAGATAAATGCAGATTTTCTATTCATTCTTGTTTGATATGTCAATATAAGGCTTTAAAATTGGCTTTCAATTTGTCATTGATTTTTAACCTGCCGATTTTTTGTCATAAATACACTACAAATTATACCTTGACATAACCAAATACCAAAGCATATAAAATGTGGATATATTTTTAATCGTTTCAAAAAAGCGAAACCTTAAAGTGCGCTAACACTTTAAGGTTTCTTGCCACAACTTAAACCTTAGAGGGAGGTTCAAATAGTGGTTAAAAACTATTTACAAAATTCAGCTAAAAAATCAAACGGGAATTATTCTAATCAGTTTAAAATATTCCGCAAACTTAAAAAACTTAGAAAATTCGATGTTGACGGCATTTCTGTTCTTGAACAACTATTAGAAAAACTTGAAGATAATACAGATTTGACTAATGGAGAAGTGTTTACAAAAAATCAAGCTTTTGATTCTATTCTTACAGAATGCGAAAAGCTTAGAGCTCTTGCCTTTCTTTTTAGCAGTTCAAAATTGGATGAAGAAAATAGTTATGATTTAGAAATTAAAAGCGGATCAGCTGCTCTTTTAAAGAGTATTGCTGAAAATATAGAAAAATTTCTAATTATCTTTGCAAACAATGATAATATCGTAGAGGTAAAGATATAGTTTTAACCTTTTGAGCCTTAACTTAAGTGCGGGGATTTTCATAATATGAATCACCCCGCACTTAAGATTATGTTTTTATTTTTTTTAGTTTCCTTACTGTCAATTTTTTTAAAACTCTTCTTTTTATTCTTTAAAAAAAAATTTAAATTTATATTCAATATAACTGTTTGAATTTAATAATATATAATGAAATATAAAAAGACTTGGAGTATAATAACGAAGTTTATGGGATGAAAGGGGTATAATTTAAAGTTAATAATTTTATATAATATAACTTTCTAAATTTAATATGTATTAAAATATGAATAACAAAAAAGATAGAGCATAATAACGAAATTTATGGGGTTTAAAATAAAGAGGGGAAAAACATCATCATCAAAAAAAATAACTTTGAAACTTTTTTTAATGTTTTGCCGACCCTTCCCTGTTTGATGATGTTTTATATATTTTAAGAGTTTTAATAGTTTTACGGAAGCGTAACTATTGGAATTTAATTTTAATATATTTTATAAGGTGGAAAGATTTGGGATAAAAGTGGATGAAAGGTGGTAGTTTTTGGGATATAGGGTAGAAAGATTTGGGATATTAAGTGGTAAAATTTGGGATAAAAGGTGGTAGTTTTTGGGTTTTAGGTGGTAAATATTTGACTTATATTTCCCTTTTATATTAAAATATAATTAATTTAATATTTTTATCTTATTTTTTAGGGAATATTATTTTGAAAAATAGAGAAGTTATAAAACATAGTTCTGCTATTCAAATATCAAATAACGTAACTTTATTACAACGTCGGGCTTGGAATGTGCTTTTAGCAAATGCATTTGATGATCTGCTTAACAATGAAGAATTTAATATTAATTTATCTGATTTGTATAATATATTAGGCTATGAAAGTCATAATGATAAACATTTAAAACTTATTTTAAAGGATTTGGTTGAAACAAGCGTAGAATGGAATGTACTAAATAAAGATAGAAAAAATGAGTGGGGAACAGCTGCCCTTTTAGCGCAAGTTCAAATAATAAATGGGGTCGTTATTTATGGTTATGCGCCTATAATGAGAAAACGACTTTATAACCCTGCAATGTATGCTCGTATTAGTTTAAGCCTGCAAAATAAATTTAATAGTAA
>Ga0233431_1004055_pt1 | contig 16338 bp, 14 predicted proteins | sample SI_118_April2016_FD_179867 | JGI IMG/M metagenome (GOLD analysis project Ga0233431, IMG submission 179867) | Seawater microbial communities from Saanich Inlet, British Columbia, Canada - SI_118_April2016_200_MG | ecosystem: Environmental > Aquatic > Marine > Inlet | place: Canada: British...
TCATATTTATTTTTTCGTAAGGTAATTGAAAAAGACCTAGAGAGGTTGGATATCAAATCGATTTCAATTGTTGATTTGGGCTGTGGAGTTGGACACGGATGTTTTACTCTTGCAGAAATCCCTGATGCTCAATTACTCGGGGTAGATAACTCTGCTGAAAGTTTGGAATATGCCAAAACACATTATTCAAAACCCAATATCACTTATTTACGTAATGACCTGACAAAATTTATACCAGGTATGTCAGAGTGTGACTATGTTGTGTCTCGCGGGGTTCTGGAGCATGTTCCTAACGGGTTGGATCTGGCGTTTGCGTCAAAGCGACGAGGGCGGCTGTTATTTGATGTTCCATATGCAGAACCCAAGGGGACAAACCCCCATCATATCATTCATGACATCAACGAAGATTCGTTTGCCAGGATTGATGGGATAGAGTTTTTTTTCCAGGATTTACAAGGCAATATTTTCGATGCCAAGCATAAGCCAGAAAACGCAAATATGATTATTTGCGCTCTAAGTAATCCCAACTTGGCACCCATCAGCGAGATTATAAACTTTCCAATAATAGCTTCAAAACCAGGGAGTATTACTTGGTTAGATAGCGAAAAAGTAACTTCAGAAGCAGTCAAGAAAGCGATTCCCTCAAAAATCGTGCTGGATGTCGGTGCAGGGATTCGCCCTCAGCAATTTTTCACACCCGCCATTCACATCATTGTTGAGCCTTTTTTGCCTTATATTACAAAGCTTAGGGAAACTGCCCCTCCTATATCTATATCTCATCGGGTTTATTTAAACTCTCTGTGGTCAGATGCAATGAAACTTCTGCCAGACAAATCAGTAGATACGGTTTTTGCTATTGATGTAATTGAACACTTAGACAAGGAAAATGGGCATCTTTTTCTGGCTGAGGCTGAACGAGTGGCACGCTGCCAAATCATCATTTTTACACCATTGGGGATGTATCCACAATCTTATGAGAAAAACAAAACGGATCGCTGGGGAATGCAAGGTGGTTATTGGCAAAGCCATCGTTCAGGTTGGGAGCCTTCTGAGTTTAAAGATGGCTGGGATGTGCTTGCCTGCAAGGATTTTCATTTAGTGGATCAACATGACAATAAACTTGATGAACCCCAAGGGGCGTTTTGGGCGATGAAAACGGTTTCTTGCGAACCGGTTTCATCGGCTGAACGACTTTATATTCCAGAAATGGCAATCACAGATATAGCTAAACATCTAATACTTACCATTAAGTCCAGAGTACCAACAAAAACTTTAAATCTTATATCAAAAATAGCAAAGAAATTGTCAAAATCCTGATTTGTATGTCGAAATTTTCCATCCTTTCACAGGTGCTGTCACAATCTCTATCCGGGCAAGTTGTAGTACTTATCACATACATGTTGGTTCGATTAGGGATTCGTGGTTTTGGAGATTAAGATGACAGAAAAAAAGGTGCTAGTGACAGTAATTACTCCGACTTATAACCGGGCTGATTACTTGGACGAGACTATTCAAAGTGTTCTTATGCAAGACCACCCAAACCTTGAATATATTGTATTGGACGATGGTTCAAAAGATAACACTAATGAAATTCTCGAAAAATATGGCGACCAAATAACCTGGGATAGACATCCAAACATGGGTGAAACAAGGACTGTGAATAAAGGGTTTTCTATGTCGAATGGAGAGATAATTTGCGTTGTGAATTCAGATGATCCCCTATTGCCCGGTGCCGTTAGCGCTGCGGTAGCAGTTTTTCAGAAAAGCCCGGACACGTTATTAGTATATCCTGATTGGAACGAAATTGGACCCAATTCCGAATTTATCCAGCGCATAAGCCTCCCCGACTATAATGTTTTCAACATGCTCACTGACTTTAGCGTAGGAATGGGGCCCGGCGTATTCTTTCGTCGCTGGGCTGTAGAGAAATTGGGAGCACGAGACATCGAGTTCAGGTATGCGGGCGATTTAGAATTTTGGTTTCGGTTGGCATTGCATGGTCAGTTTTTACATATTCCCGAAGCGCTAGCAACTCATCGTGTACATCCAGCCTCGGCATCAGTCTCAGATCAAGGCAAGCAGATGGCTGACGAAATCGTTAAAATGGTAAATAAGATTATTGCCAACCCTAATTTTCCGTCAGAGCTAAAGTTAACACAAAACAAGTTATATAGTCGGGTACACCACTCGGCCACGCTCTATTGTGGTTCCGATATTATGGCGTTAATCAAGCATATCTTCTTGTCTTTTTGGTTTTCTCCGCGAGATTTTTTTAACAGGTTTTTCAAATATCTACCGGGAGCGTTAAGAAAAAGAATTGCAGGAATTAGAAAAAAACTTTTTACCTCTATGAAATTGGGATAAAAGTTTACTAGGTGCTTCTCGCTGAAAACTGTTTTTTTGCGCAAACTTCTTATATGTGCTTGGTTGGGAGTGATGGATATTAAACAAATGAAGGTATTTCGGTTTGCACTATTATCGCACGTTCTGCCCCCTTCACCATCCGGTCAAGCGGTGATGTTATATCGCATTTTGGCTGGTGTTGATGCAGAACAATATTATTTGATTGATTCCGGGCAAGCCACTTCTTCGGATCTGCAAACAGCAGAAGACAGATTTCGTCTTTTAAGCAAGTACTATTCCCTGTCGTCAGAACAAGTATCTAGCCATACTAACCTCTTTGGAATTTCGCACGTACTGAGTATTCTTACTTTTTTTGTGCAGGTCATTGCACGCTCTAGAAATATTTTAGAGGTCTTGCAGCGTGAACCTTACACTTCCTCTATTATTGCGTGTTCTGGTGACTTGGTGAACATTCCGGCCTCATTCCTTGCCAGCCGTTTTGCACGCATCTCATTCTATGCTTATATATTTGACGACTATGTCTTTCAGTGGACAGGCAGTTCTCGATGGATAGCAAGATTAATCACCCCTTTTATAGTTAAGCATTCTGACGGTGTCATTGGCCCGAATGAATTCATTCTCGAAGAATATAAGCAGCGTTATGGGATCAAGCTTACGCTGGTGCGTAACCCCTGTGATGCAAATGAACTGGGCAAAGAACCTTACTCTCCATGGCCTGACCAAAAAGACAAAATTAAAATTATTTACACTGGCGCGATCTATCACGCCAACTATGATTGTTTTCGCAATCTTCTCCATGCCATGGATGTCCTGTCCGAATATCCACTTGAATTACACATCTTTACCGCTCAAACAAGTAAACAATTGCAGGAGCAAGGAATTGCTGGTGAAAAAATCATTGTCCATTCCCATACCCCTTATGATGAAATCTTGAAACAACAGCGCAAGGCCGATATCCTCTTCCTGCCGCTGGCGTTTGAATCTCCTATTCCTGAAGTCATTCGCACATCTTCACCGGGCAAATTGGGCGAATACCTCGCTAGCGGACGTCCCGTTCTGGCGCATGCCCCCGCAGATTCCTTCGTCGCAAATTACTGTAGCAAGCACGAGTGCGCAGGCATTGCAAAACAAAACGATGCTGTTTCATTAGCGCAGCATCTCAAACATCTGATTACCAATAAAAAGTTCCGTGCTAGAATAATTAGCAACGCACTATCCCAATCACAGGCTGATTTTAGCCCACAACATGCTAGGGAAAAATTAATTCAATTCCTAAATGCTTAATAAGAGAACGTAATGAAAAAAATATTATTTAAAATCTTCCTATATTTCATGCCTATTTGGGCAAAGTTCTTCAAGGAAGTTGCTACGAGTGGTCAAGGCACGGAGATCTGCCTCCAAAACGGATTCCTGCCCTTGATGGTGCATTTTTACTCCCCCATTCCCAATCTCCCTGAATTAGAGCGCAGAAATATCTGGGATAAAAAAAGTGCTCTGACAGGAATTGACTTTCAGGTAGAGAAGCAAGTTGATCTCCTCAGGAAGTTGGGGGCAAAATATGGAGACGAATGTAACTGGCCACCTTCGCCTACATCCAATCCTCTTGATTTCTATACCGAAAACAATTCATTCAGCTTTGGCTGTGCAGCCAGTTTGCACACCATTATCCGTAAGTATCGTCCCGCGCGTATAATTGAAATAGGCTCAGGCAATTCATCTAAAATTATTTCTGCCGCTTTAGCCCGAAATGCGACAGAAAGTACACCTGCTGCATACACTATTATAGACCCGTACCCTGCTGATCTAATCAAAACCCTTCCAAGTATCTCGCGAGTTATTGAAAAAAAGGTGGAAGTTACAGACATTCGGGGCTTTGATGAACTCGACCAAAATGATTTATTATTCATCGATTCTGCTCATACCGTTCGAACAGGGAGCGATGTTAACTTTTTATATCTCGATATATTGCCGCGTTTAGCTCCAGGCGTCATCGTCCATATTCATGACATTAACCTGCCATACGAGTATCCTAAAGTTTATTTTACTAACCCAGCTTTCCGAGTTTTTTGGACAGAAGCCTATCTTCTGCAAGCATTTTTGAGTCTCAACCCTAATTTCGAGATCATGTTGGCTATGCACTATCTGACCCACGACCACTGGGACGAATATTGTAAAACCTTCCAACATTTGGATCCAAATGTTCACAAAGCCACCAGCGGCAGTTTTTGGATTAGGAGAATATCCTAAATGCCGCGTATCCTTTTTGTTGCACAGCCCCAAAGCATACATACTGCTCGTTGGATCTCTCAGATTGTAAATCAAGGCTGGGAGTTATTTCTCTTTTCATCTCTTCGGGACAAGCCACACCCCGAACTCAGAGAAATTACCATTTTGGGGACGGGCCTATTCCGCCCAACGAATCTGGATAAAAGCGTACGTTTTATTCGAGGGACAAGTGCCTATTTCTATCGCGATGAACTGGAAAAACTGATTTCACGTGAAAATTCTAGTAAGTATAAAGAAATGGCTTTGGCACATGCAATTCAACTTATAAAGCCAGATATTGTCCACTCATTGGAGTTTCAACATGCCGGCTATTTGACCCTCGGCGCAAAAAAGAAACTCGACAACAAATTTCCAACATGGATTTCCACAAATTGGGGCAGTGATATTTACCTCTTTGGGCGATTACCTGAACACCAGAGACCAATTCGCCAAATATTGCAAAATTGTGATTATTATTCATGTGAATGTAAAAGGGATGTCCAACTTGCGCGTGACATGGGATTGCACGGAAAAGTACTCCCCGTATTGCCTAATACTGGTGGTATTCATATAGAAGATATAAAGAAATTTCGTCAAGTTGTACCTGTATCCGCCCGTAAAACAATCATTTTAAAAGGTTATCAAAATTGGGCAGGTCGAGCTTTAGTGGCTTTTCAAGCATTCAGACTTTGTCAAGATGTGCTTCAAGACTATACTATCACCATCTATTCTGCTGGAGAAGAAATAAAAATTGCAGCGAAGCTGTTTATGCTTGAAACGGGTATTTCAGTCAACATTATCGAGGAAGTTTCGCATGAAGAACTTTTAGAGCTGTTTGGCAGAGCCAGAATTTATATTGGACTAAGCATTTCCGATGGTATTAGCACCTCTCTCTTAGAGGCTATGATTATGGGAACTTTTCCGATCCAATCTTGCACTGCTTGTGCGGACGAATGGATCGAGGATGGGAAAAGCGGATTTATAGTGCATCCTGAGAAACCATCGGCAATTGCTGATGCTATTCGCCGAGCACTGATAGACGATAATTTAGTGAATCGTGCCGCCGAGATCAATGCACAAACGGCGATTGAACGATTGGATTATGCTAATATTCAAGCACAGGTGATAAAAATGTATAAAGATATTTATGATTCACGAAAGGAATAAAAGATGCGTATTTTAATTTTGGGCGGTAGCGGCATGCTGGGGCACCAGTTATGCCGGCTTTTATCTGAAAGAATGGATGTTTGGGCTACCTTCCGTGAAATACCAGAAATATTTGATTTTTTGCCTAAAGAACAAATGCTTGATAATATCTGTGTGCAGGATACAGCCCGCTTGGAAAAAGTGCTCGATACAGTCAAGCCTGATGCTGTGGTAAACGCGGTAGGGATTGTTAAGCAACGTGATGAAGCCAAACAGGCTGTGCCATCAATACAGATTAACGCCCTATTCCCACACCAATTAGCGAATCTATGTATAGAGCGGAAGATCCGTGTAATTCAAATATCTACAGACTGTGTTTTCTCAGGTTTTCGCGGCAATTATAGCGAGTTAGATGTGCCTGATCCGGTAGATTTATATGGACGTACAAAACTGCTTGGGGAGCTACACCGCTCAGGAACATTGACATTGCGTACATCTATTATTGGCTGGCAGCTAAACACTTTTTCAAGCTTGTTGAGTTGGTTTGCTTTACAGCGTAACACACAGATCAAAGGCTATCGGAAAGCTATTTATAGCGGGTTCTCTACAGAGGTAATGGCTCAATTAATCGGCGATATACTTCAGACACGACCTGATTTGAATGGCTTATACCAAGTAGCCAGTGAACCAATTTCTAAGTTTGACTTGCTGATACAATTGCGAGATATTTTGGGTTGGCAAGATATTACGATTGAGCCAGATGACCAATTCTTCTGTGATCGCAGCCTCTCAGGCGCACGCTTCAGCACGGCTACAGGCTGGCGACCTCCCACATGGGAAGCTATGCTACAAGACTTAGCAACAGAATGGCAACATTATTCTGAATACTATTCTCCAAAATAAACAAAGCTAATAGGATAAAAAAATGTCTTTTTTCGATAATAAAGTTATCTTGGTAACCGGAGGAACAGGCTCCTTCGGCAAGAAATTTATCTATACCTTACTCAACGAACATAATGCGGCTAAAATTATTGTTTATAGTCGTGATGAACTAAAACAGCACGAAATGCGCCAGAACGGCTTTAATTCCCCCTTGCTTCGATATTTTATCGGTGATGTACGCGACAGAGAACGACTAAATCGCGCCTTACATGGGGTTGATATTGTCATTCACTCAGCCGCGCTCAAGCAGGTAGGCGCATGTGAATATAATCCACACGAAGCCATCAAAACGAATATTGATGGCACCAGCAATGTCATTGAAGCCGCAATTGATATGGGGGTCAAACGCGTCCTGGCTCTAAGCACAGATAAAGCGGTTAACCCCATTAATTTATACGGAGCCACCAAGCTTGCCGCAGAAAAGCTGGTTGTACAGAGCAATGCTTATGCGGCCAATGGCGTGACGCGTTTAAGCTGTGTCCGTTATGGCAATGTTGTGGGGAGTCGAGGTAGTGTTGTTCCGGTTTTCTTTGAACAACGCAAAAAGGGGAAGGTCACCATCACCGATGAGCGTATGACGCGTTTTTGGCTTACCCTAGAACAGGGCGTGCAATTTGTGATGAAATCTGTAGAGCAAATGCAGGGAGGAGAGGTGTTTGTTCCCAAAATTCCGAGTATGATCATGCCAGACCTTGCAAAAGCAGTTGCCCCCGAAGCTGAAGTAGAAATTATCGGTATTCGCCCTGGAGAAAAATTACATGAAGTTCTGATATCTGAAGATGAAGCTCGCTCTACCGTTGAACTTGATGACTTTTATGTAGTACAACCCGCTCAGACATTATGGTTTGGACATACTTGGGAGCAACGTGGAGCTAAATTGCCAGACAATTATCGCTATGCCAGTGATAATAATACGGATTGGTTGTCTATAGAAGATCTAAAAAAAATCATTTCCCCAATCGAAAAAGAACATTTCGGGAATAAATAACCAAAATTATAAAATCAGGATAATTATTTGCTGAAAGGTTTTACTCTAAGGAGATACAACCATCGCGCGTGATTTAGGTTTGGGTACCGCACCCAAGCAAATTTCCGACGTAAACAGGAGAGTCCCTCCCAAAAAAATGTTGGCCAACACAGCACACAAGTTGAGGTCACGCGCGACACGGGCAAATCACCCATCTTGTAGCACGCTTATAAAGCATTCAGTGTTTTAATAACCATTATTAAGAGAAGTAGAATATGAAAATAATAACTATTTTAGGTACACGCCCAGAAATTATCCGCCTAAGTCGAGTAATAGAGAAGTTAGATAGCGTTTGTGAGCACATTCTTGTTCATACTGGGCAAAATTATGACCCGAACTTAAATGATGTCTTTTTTCAACAGATGGGCGTCCGTGCACCAGATTATTATCTAAATGTCAAAGGTAGCCTGGGGGAACAACTTGGAATTTTGTTTTCAGAATTTGAAAAAGTTTTAGAAAAAGAGAAACCCGACAAGATGCTTATATTGGGTGATACCAATAGTGCATTGGCGGCAATTATTGCCAAACGCAAGAGTATTCCTATCTACCACATGGAAGCTGGAAATCGTTGCTACGATGATCGTGTTCCTGAAGAAGTAAATCGCAGAATTATTGACCATAGTAGTGATATTCTTATGCCTTATACAGAACGTAGTCGTAATAACTTGTTACACGAAGGGATTCCAAGTGAACGAGTATATGTTACAGGGAATCCAATTTTAGAGGTTATTCGCTTTTACGATAAAAATATTGAAAGCTCAACTATTCTTAATGAATTGGATCTTACTCAAGACAAATATTTTTTGGTTACACTCCATCGTGCTGAGAACGTGGATATTGAAGAAAGGCTAAGAGAGCTTACTTTTGCCTTTGAACGCATTCAAAATGAGCATGGACTACCGATAATTGTTAGCACCCACCCACGCACGCGAGTTCGAATAGAAAATTTTGGCATTGTGAACAACAACCCACAAATCCATTTTTTACAGCCATTTGGCTTTTTTGACTTTATCAAGCTGGAGAAGAATGCAGCATGTGTATTGAGTGACAGCGGAACAGTGCAAGAAGAGTGCGCTATATTCAAGGTTCCAAATGTTACCTTGCGAGATGTGACGGAACGCCCAGAAACCTTAGAGTGTGGGAGCAATATCCTAAGCGGAGCAAATGCTGACCGTATTATTCACTCTGTTAACTTAGTGCTTGCTCAACAAGAGAGTTGGTTTGTGCCTCCAGAATATCTGGTTGAAAACGTGAGCGATGCTGTGGTGAAGATACTAAATGGATATTTATGGAAATGAACGCCCAGCCTCTTGTTTCCATCATTACTCCTGTTTATAACGGTGCTGAATATCTCGACGAATTAATTCAGAGCGTTTTACGGCAAGATTATCCCAATATCGAGCATTTGATTATTGATGATGGGTCTCAGGATGATGGAGCTACGGTCTCAGTTTTAAAAAAGTATCCACATCTGCGCTGGTGGAGTCGTGAAAATTTTGGTCAGTATGCAACAATGAATGAGGGACTAGATGCGGCAAGAGGAAATATTATCTGTTTCGTCAGCGCTGATGATATAGTTGCGACATCTGCGGTTAGCTTAGTCTTTGAATTCTTAGAATCCCACCCAAATCATGATGGCGTATTTGGTATCACATCATTTATTGATAAAAACGGGGAACCTTTACCTAATCTATTGCCTTTTAGACATGCCCCTATGTTCTTTATCCCTTATTTTGCACATGTATCACACTGTTCTTTGTATATAAAGAGGCAGTCTCTTTTGCATCACCAACTCGACTTTGACCCATCTCTTAAATTTGTGGGAGATTATGAATGGATGATACGTATAAATAAAAGCAAATTGAAAATAGGCATTTTTGATAATATATTATCAAAAGTAAGGCTTCATGATAGCCAGATTTCACATATTTTCGACAAGGAAAGTTCTCTTGAAGCAAAACTTGTTTTAAAAAAGCATAAAGTCAATAAATTTTATCATTTTATTCTATGGGGAGGATATTTATTGATAGCTAGGATAAAAAAAATTATTACCCTGTATAAGAATTCAGGAATAAAAGAAGTAATAAGCCGTATAAAAAAATACTATTTAGGAAAATGAATTTAATTCCTTGTACCCTATCGCTATATAATACTAATGTCAATTTCGGATAAGCCGTAATCTGTTTTTTGTCATAAATCACAGGGATTTCACAGAAAAAAGACTTAAAAAACCGTGTATATCTGTGCAATTCATAGCTGTTTTTTATCAAAGACAACCAAAATATCTTATCTAAAACTCAGACTGCTAAACTACGGAGATTTTTAATTGTCGAGAAGAGCATTTTTTCACACCAATATTCCCTCCAAAAAACATGGTTGTTGAGGCTGTATTCCAACAACCTACTCATTAATCCTTATCTGAGGAGATATAAATATGAAAGAGCGGATTAAGAAAACACCATTTATTGGGTATATCGCTAGAAAAATTTATAGAATACTATCTATTATGAAAAAGCCGTTTCCAGGCTCTGAGGATTATTGGATTCAAAGATATCTTTTAGGAGGAAACTCTGGGTCTGGTTCATACAGTCAACTAGCAGAGTTCAAAGCCAAGATAATCAATGATTTTGTCAAAAAAAACAATATCACTGAAATTATAGAATATGGCAGTGGTGATGGAAATCAATTGAAACTTGCAGAATACCCATCGTATATTGGTTTCGATGTAAGCTCAAATGCAATAAAACTCTGCGAGGATACCTTCCAGGACGACATAACTAAGAGTTTTAAGTTAATATCTGAATATAATGGCGAAACAGCCCAATTGACGCTTTCTCTAGACGTGCTTTACCATTTGATTGAGGATGATATTTTCTATTCTTATATGGAACGATTGTTTGACTCTTCGGAACAATTTGTGATTATATATTCATCAGACTACGATGAAGCGCAAAATCATCATGTAAAGCAGAGGAAGTTCACCAAATGGATTGAAACAAATATATCCCACTGGAAACTAGCTCAATATATACCCAATGAATTCCCATACAAAGGCAACAATGAAGAAGGTTCGCTTTCTGATTTCTATATATATAAAAAAGACTAACAAAGCACTTGAATTAGTATCTTCTCAAAAAGGAACAGCTTTTTGCATCTTATCATCTATACACAGACATATCCATCCAGTTCATCTGTCCAACAACCCTTCATTGAAAGAGAGTTGCCGTATTTGGCACAGCACTTTGAGGAAATAACAATTATCCCTCAAGTTTTTTCAGGTGAAGAGTTGTCGCTCCCTGATAATGTTAGCACAGAAACAGGTTTCTCTGATTTTTATAAAAAGCAAGGAGTCTTGGGCATCATCATAAACGCTTTGCGCTCTAAGTATTTTTACCAAGAGATACTCCAACAACCTTCTGTTCTTCTCTCCGTCAAAATGCTTCTACGCCTTATCAAGTTTGTTGGCGATGCGGAGATAACACGAGAATGGGCAAAGAACTGGATAGAAAATAAAAGCATTGATATAAGCAATTCACTTTTCTACAGTTTCTGGTTTACACAAATCGCTATGGGACTTGGGCTATTAAAAGAAATCTATCCAAATATTAGAGTTATCGCTCGAGCACATGGGTACGATATCTACGAGGAACGCTATTCCCCACCTTATTCTCCTTGCCGCCCTAAAACCCTAAAGTTAATTGACAGACTATTCTTAGCCTCAGCAGACGCCCACATCTACATGAAAAAAAACTACCCGTCTTTTTCAGCAAAATATTATACAGCTCATTTAGGAGTTGAAGCATCTGGGTTTATTTCTAGTTTATCAAGCGATGATGTTTTTCGTATCGTTTCCTGTTCATCTATCATTCCTCTAAAACGCGTAGAGCTTCTGGCAAAAAGCATAGCCTTAATGGCACAAATTCGTCCTAACAAAAAAATTCAGTGGATTCATTTCGGAGAAGGTCCGAACCGAGAAAAAGTACAAAAAATCATTGGTAATTTTCTCCCATCTATACAAGGTAAACTATACGGCTTTACTCCTAACATACAAATTCTTGAGCATTACAAAAACCACCCTGTAGATATATTTGTAAACCTTAGCACAACAGAAGGAGGAGCTCCCGTATCAATAATGGAAGCAATTAGCTGTGGTATCCCTGTTATAGCAACGAACGTCGGAGGTAACCCTGAAATTGTTTCTGAAAAAAACGGGTTGCTACTTAATGCTGACCCTACTCTAATGGAAATTGCTCAAGCTTTTTTCAAGATAATAGACAATCCAGAAGAAACTTTTCAAAAAAGAAAAAACAGTATCATGATTTGGAGAGAGCAATATAATGCACACGAGAATTTCGAAAACTTTGTACAACAACTAGCTGCATTAGTAGGAAATAACTGATGCGTATTGCTTATGTTTCCCTTCACTGGCCACGCGCTACAACAAGTGGCGTGGGAAAAAAAATCCATTGTCAAATAGAAGCTTGGAAATCTCTGGGGCATGAGGCTTGCTTATTCATGCACAGCGAAGCCTCATATGATCCTAAATTATTATCTGGGGGAAAATTTTTCTATCCTACTCAAAAGGGCATTATCAAACGTGAGCTTGGACGTATCCGCGCCGCAAAGGAAATGTTACAGGCAGTTGAACGGTATCAGCCAGATCTAATCTATCTTCGCTATGGTATCTACATTTATCCCATTCATCAACTGGCGTCGATTGCGCCCTTGATTGAAGAAATTACAACAAATGATGTTGTCCAACATAAGGAATTAGGACTTCCTTTTTCCTTATACAATCGCTTAACCCGAGGAATATTACTCAATCATACGAATGGTTTGGTTTGTCTCTCCAATGAGCTTAGAACATCTTCATATAATGCCAAATACAAAAAACAAACTCAAGTTATTGGCGATAGCATTGATTTAGCAACCACATCCCTACTCCCGGCTCCGAAGAACGCTCAGCCTCGTATAGCTTTTATCGGATCGCCTGGATCTCTATGGCAAGGCGTAGACAAATTGATATTACTTGCAAAGAACTTCTCTGATCTAAGTGTGCACATTATTGGGTATGATCAGATCGAAGGGCATCATTCTCTACCTGACAACTTACACTTACACGGATACTTAGGAAAAAGCGAATATACAGATATTTTAGCAACAATAGATTGTGCAATTGGCTCCTTAGCTTTGCACAGAATTCACCTTGAAGAATCTTCCCCTCTGAAAACCCGTGAATGTCTAGCCTTAGGGTTGCCTATGGTTCTTCCATACAAAGACACCGATCTACATGAGCTAAAGTCAGAGCTTTTATTAAAAATCCCCAACCGCGAAGATAATATTGTGACACATGGTAAGCTCATTCGCGATTTTTCCTATAAGATGCGTGGGAAACGTGTGACACACGCACTAATTGCTCCTTATATAGACGCCCAGCACAAAGAGAAAAAACGCATTGCCTTTTTTGAAGAAGTTATCGAACAAGAAAAAGCCGTAAAATCGGCATGAAAAAAACGGGTCGAATCTATAAAAAATGAAAACAATAAAGAAGGGCCTTAAATACCTTAGTCTGATTTTCTACTACGCTGTTGCGCGGCATTTACCTGATTCCTATCATCTGCAACCTCTAGGTTCTTTTTCAAAGCACATGAGGAGAATATCCTGCAAAAACATATTTAAGTCTATGGGAGCAAATATCAACATAGACAGGGGGGTAACGTTCGGATCAGGGTCAAAAATCGTACTCAAAGATAATGCTAAAGTCGGTATAAACTGCCAAATGCCGGACAACATCAGAGTCGGTTGCGATGTTATGATTGGTCCTGATGTTTTGATCTTGGGACACAATCATGAATTCAGCAATTTGGAAACCCCCATGCGCCTACAAGGTATAAAAAAGGCTCAACCCGTCTCCATAGAAGACGATGTATGGATAGGAGCCAGAGTCATCATATTGCCTGGAGTTAGAATAGGGCAGGGGTCCATTATTGGGGCTGGCGCTGTTGTAGCAAAAAACATTCCTTCCTACTCCATTTGCGTGGGAAATCCAGCCCGTATTATTAGGAGCAGAAAAGAAGCGTGAAAAAGATTTCTATTATGATGGATAAAACAAAAAAAAACTTTCGTTATTATCTTATATACCTTATATCTATAATTTTCCTTGGATTAGTCTTGGGTGAATTCTATAATATCGCATCTGGTACAGGCTCAACCTTAAGAAACTTTTCTTTAAAATGGGGCGTATTTTTTATACTCTTTGCTCTCTTTTTATTTTCCTTACTATTCTTCTTTAGCTATATATTATGGAAACCCAAGAAGCTAAAAACTTTGAAAGCATTAACGATCTCATTCCGAAATCGGTTGGGGTTCTTTTCCTGGACTATTTCTCTCGTTCTACTTATTATTATTCTTTGGTTCTTTAAATATTCGTTATGGGGATTGGTGTTTACGGGGGTCTATTTCAGGCTTTTTGTTTGGCTCTTGCTCGTTATTGCTTTTGCCATCTTGCTTGGCAAAGATAATGAAAAGCTAATTTCATATTTTCCCCTCTTGTTAAGTACCTTTCTCTCAGCAACATGTTTTGCTCTTGCCAGTGTTTTCGCCAACGTTGTCGATTATCCTTTTAACTTATACTGGTCCGATGGCAACCGCCTTTGGGATTATTCTGTCATGTTTGGGCGTCATCTTTACAACTACTCAGCAGACCAACCTATAAATGCTTTTATCTCTTCGGGTAGGCAGTTTTTATGGGGATTGCCTTTCTTGTTACCAAATACCACCATTCTTTTCAATCGTTTTTGGAGCGCATTTGTTCTTTCTTTTCCTTATATGGTTCTAGGGTGGATTACCTTCAAAACAAAAGAAACCAAAGCTCGAGAAGCATTGCTCCTCAGCTTTTTAGCTTTCCTCTTTCTTAACCAAGGACCGATCTACACCCCCCTCGTACTCAGCGCAATTCTTGTTGCCTTGGCTTGGGAACGCCCTCTTTGGCTGGCAATTCCTCTTGTTGCATTCGCAGGATATTATGCTGAAATTACTCGCTATACTTGGGAGTTTGCCCCGGCTATTTGGGCAGGGATGTTGTCCTTAAATGGAAGCAAGCTAAAAGGCACGCGCCTCGTCCTTTTCCAGCCTTGGGGGCGTGCTTTTATATTAACTTTTTCAGGTATTTCAATATGGGTTCTCGCTGGGCCTATTGCTAAACTGCAAATTACAATTTCCGAGCAATCATCCCTCTTCATCGCTATCTTGCTATTACTAATCTGGTTAATCCAGCTGGTACGAAAAAAGCACTGGAACCCCTCGCTTTGGCCCAAAAAGGCAATCTATGGAACCCTCTTTGGCCTCCTGATTGTCGGTCTGATTCTCAGTAACCGAATTACTATTTTTTTCAGCGTTATTATCCAAATTCTGAAAGGAACTATCTCTGGCGCGCAAAGCTCGGTTTCCCAACAACCTCTCCTTTGGAGCCGCCTTTTTCCCAACGATACCTATCCAGAAGGAATTTTGGGCGGTTTGCTGATTGCCATTTTGCCTTTGGTTATCATCCTTTTCTACCTGCTCAAAAAGAAATACTGGCAACCCTCGCTCTGGCAAAAACTGGCAATGCTTGGCTCTCTTTTACCATTTCTAATTGTCGGTCTCATTATCAGCACAAAAATTGGCGGAGGGAACAATCTCCACAACCTCGACATGTTCCTCATAGCTCTGCTTTTCGTCGCAGCTATCGCCTGGAGAAATGGCGGCAGAGAATGGTTTTTGAAAACAAAAGAACACCCTTTATGGCTAAGAGCTACCCTTATTCTTCTCATTGCTTTACCTGCCTTGCCTTCATTAAGTGGAATGCGCCCCAAGCTATCTCTTAGCCAAACAGAAATAGAACAAGTCAAAATTCTTACCGATACAGAAAGAGTAGAAACACTCCCTTCTACCGAAGAAATTAACGATGCTATTTGGTTTATTCGCCATGCCATCAATGATTGGGAAGATGAGGGTGAAATTCTATTTATTGACCAACGACAACTGCTCACTTTTGGCTATGTGCCTAAAATACCCCTTGTTCCAGAATACGAAAAAAAACGGATGATGAACGAAGCCATGAGCAGCAATGCCGATTATTTTGCCCCCTATTATGATGATCTTGCAGCACAACGCTTTAGCCTCATCATCACAGAACCCCTCAAAGTCGAAATCAAAGACGAAGAAGGCAGCTTTGCCGCAGAAAATGACCTCTGGACAAAATGGGTTGCTGCCCCCACCCTCTGTTATTATGAGCCTCTCGAAACCCTAGACAACGTATATATTCAACTTCTTGTCCCTCGCGAGGAAACCCTCGATTGCTCACCCTACCTCCCATGAATCTAAAATATCTTATCCCCCGTCTTGCGCGCCATTTTCTCCCCGAAAAATTCGTTCGATTTTTATTACTACGCGGATGGATCATTCGCCCAGGCATTGAAACCAGTAGCCCTGCCGAAGCCGCCGAACGCTATAGGCTCTTTGGGATTTCGAGGTATCCCCCCTGTATATGGGGGGATATAATAAGCAAAAAACGGAGCAACTTATTATATGAATATGATGAATTCAAAATCGCA
>Ga0233431_1004058_pt1 | contig 16324 bp, 16 predicted proteins | sample SI_118_April2016_FD_179867 | JGI IMG/M metagenome (GOLD analysis project Ga0233431, IMG submission 179867) | Seawater microbial communities from Saanich Inlet, British Columbia, Canada - SI_118_April2016_200_MG | ecosystem: Environmental > Aquatic > Marine > Inlet | place: Canada: British...
TTGTCTGAGCCGTCGGTAACGATGTAGTACCCGTATTCGCCGCGCGTGGCTTCGGCCCGAACGTAGGTTTGTCCCGCCGGAACCTGCCAGCGCAGCATGTTTCCCGTGCGCGTCATGATCGGGCCGTCCTTGGGCATGCGCGCAAGAATTTGCCGGATCAGATCCATGGCCTGATCGATTTCCTTGCGGCGCACCTGAACCCGCGCGTAGATGTCCGACCCTTCGGTCGTCACCACGTCGAAGTCCAGTTCCGGATAGACCAGATAGGGGTAATCCTTGCGCACGTCGCGTGGGATGCCCATGGCGCGCACGACGGGGCCGCTCATGCCGGTCTGGTCGGCCCATTCCTTGGGGATCACGGCCACGTTCATGGCGCGCTTGCGAAAAACGACGGAGTCAAAGATCAGGTTGTCGATCATGGGCAGTCGTTCTTCGATTTTTTTCAGTACCGCCTCGACGCGTTCGGCGAAACCTTCCGGCAGATCGCGGCGCACGCCGCCATAAATGATGTACATGTGATAGACGCGCGCGCCGGACAATTCCTCGAACAGGTCCAGCACGTAGTCGCGCAGCGCGATCATCCACTGCGGGGTCGCACCCAGGCCCATGCCACCCGCCTGTCCACCAACCACCATCAGCAGCGCGCCAAGCCGCGACATCTCCAGAACCAGCGTTCTGATCCATTGGGCGCGCTCGGGAATGTCGTCAGCAATGCCCGCCAGTTCTTCGACGGCGGCGGCCAACAGGTATTCGTTGGTGTCGGGTTCGGGCACGCAAATGCGGCAGACCAGCGGAAACGTCTGATAGAAGGTGCGCCGCTCCACCAGTTTCTCGAACGCCCGGTGCAGATAGCCCACATGGGTGATGCCGCGCTGAATGGTGTCGCCCTCGACCCACATCTGCATGGCCATGTTGCCCGGAATGCCAGGGTGTTGCGGGCCGACCCAGAGCTGAACTTCCTTGGAAGCGGGCAGGGTGTTTGGGATCGCCGTCATTGCGGGGACTCCGTATTTTCGGCTTTAAGCCTTTTTTGTTCGGCCTGGAACTTGGCGCGGACTTCCTTGGGGTCGACGTGTTCGCGACCGGGCCGGAAATCATAAGTGTCTTCACAGTATTTTACGGTGTCGAAATCACGCCGCATGGGCGGCATGTCGTTCCAGCCTTCAAGCAGGAACTCGACCCCCTGGCGCGGACTTCCGGGGAAGTCGATGCCGTACATCTCGTTGATTTCCTGCTCATACGTGACAGCTTCCGGCCACAGGGTGAAGATGGTTTCGGCCCGCGCGTTCTCGCGTTCAATGCGGGTGCACAGCATCAGGCTGTGATGGGCGTAGGGGTCGGTCAACAGATAGGTCAGTTGAAATTCGCCGTCCTCCAGCCAGTCGACCACTGATAGATGGGTCAGATGCTTGTATCCGCCATGGCGTTTCAGCCATTCCAGCGCCGCAACCACGTGCTGGGATGCGATGTTCACCTCGCCCAGATCGCGCCGTTGTTCCCGGTGCGAGATGACGCCGAAGCGTGTTTCCAATTCCTTGACGATCGTTTCCAAGGCTCGCATTCCTTAAATTACCAATTGTAAGCGGGCATGGCCCAGTCGTTGATGACCTTGCGTTGCTGGGCTTTATACGCTTCCAGGTTTTCCAGATATTCGTTCCAACCGTTGGCTTCGCCCGCCTTGATCTTGTCCATCAAAGCCTGAAAACCGGCGATCAGCGCTTCGGGCCGCGGCATGCATCCGGCGATGTAGGTGTCGATGGGAAGGTATTGATCCACCTGCTTGATGGTGTTGTACGAATCCCAGTACATGCCGCCGTCGATGGTGCATGATCCCAGACCGACGGTCCATTTGGGCGAAGGCATCTGCTCGTAGGCGCGAATGACGCGTTTCAGCGTTTTGATCGACAAATAGCCGCTGATGACCAGCACATTGGCCTGGCGAGACGTCGGTGCTCCGGTAATGCCAAGGCGTTCCATATCGAAACGGCTGGTGCCCAGCGGGCGCATTTCGATGGCCCCGCAGGCGGTGCCGTAAGCCAGCACGTTCAGCGAATTGGCGCGAAACCAGTTTTTCAGCTTGGCCATCGCTTCGTTGAGCGAAAGGGGCGGCTGCACTTCGTCTTCCCCCAGAAAGCAGCCCGGTTCGATGGGCGCGTGATCCAGCGATCCATCCGGTGCGATGGAGACGTAGGGTTGGTCGAGGCGGTTGTCTTGTTTCATGGCGATTTCTCTGTCAGGCCATAATCAGCGCGATACCGGCGATACCGGCAAGCGCGGGCCACTTAATGAAAAAGCGGATGGACTGTTCGATACGGAAACGCGGAAACACCGCACCGATAAAGATGGTCCAGAAATAGATGATGAATGTTTTCGCGACGAACCCGATGATCGTGGTTATTCCGCCCAGGAATAGGCTGGCAAACAGGATCAGCTTGGCGACGTTGAAAACGGAAACGCCCGAAAGCATCAGCGACAGAAAGCCCGCGTTGTATTCGGTACGCGGACCGACGGGAATTTCCTGCGGCGCGCCGACTACGTCGAAGGGCGAAACCATATTCATTCCGGCCAATGCGATCAGCGCGGCTATGGCCGCCAGCGGGTTCTGGAAGATGTACCAGTTGAGAACGCCACCCTGCTGGGCCTCGACGATTGCCGCGATTGAGAAACTGCCCGTTTGCGCGGCAATGGCGATCATGGCCAGCACGAAGGGGAATTCGAACGCCGTCATTTGCGACAGACCGCGCGAAATGCCGATGGGCGAGTAGGGGTGGCCCCCTTCGCCTGCGCCCATGGCCATGCCCAGCTGACCGAAGAAGAAGAAATACATGATCATCAGCAGGTCGCCCGAATGGGAGAAATTCTCAAGCGCCGGCACGCCGATGACGATGGGCAGAAAAACCAGAAGCCCGACGCCGCCCACGGCCCTGAATACCGGCGCCAGATAGAACATGATCCCGTGCATGGTCGACGTTCTCAGGAACATCAACTTGCCAAGGTCGATGATCGGCTGCCAGAACGGCGGTCCGATGCGTCCCTGGATACGTCCAATGATCTTGCGGATGACACCGTTCAGGCAAAGTCCGTAAATCAGCGCAGCAAACACCCAAAGGGCTGTCCACAAAGCCTGCTCATAGAAGGGAAGTTGTGCTTCCATTGGTTTTTAACTCCCCGCCAGATAGGCCAGCAGAACGATCATCCCGACCGCATACAAAAGGTAGGTCTGGGCGTTGCCGGTGTAGAAACGACGACCGGTTTCGGTGACGGCGCTTAACGTTTCGGCGGCCCCGTTCCAGAACCGGATTACCCGAGGGGCCAGAACCGGTGCGAAGGCGCGCTCATAGGGTTTGAACATGGCGTAGGCGTAATGGGTTTCCTCGGCCGGTGGCGGCACCTCGGCAGAATAAACCATATCTCCCTGACGCACCCATTTGGGCCAGGGCGAAATTACCAGCAAGACCGCCAGCAACAGACCGAACAGCACGCCGACGATGGTCATGGTGATCATCGGATTGGTGTAGCCCATGGGGGTTAGCATGGTTCCGCCGTCGGCAAACGTCAGCGCGCCGGTTCCGGCGAAGGCGTAGTCCGACGTGCCCAGAATAGCGGCGATTGGTTCCATGACCACCTGCGGCCACACCGAAAGCACCATGATCAGGGCCAGCAGCACGCCTTGCGCCGCGACCATCGGCCACGGGGCCTCACGTACGGTGCGGTGAACCGTTTTCATCTGGCCCAGGAAGATCGAGTGAACCAGCCGATACAGGTACAGGAAGGCAATCATGGTGGCGAACATCAAAAGACCGGTCAGCAGCAGCCAGCCGCGATCAATGAGCGCCTCATAAATCAGCCATTTTCCCACGAAACCGGAAAGCGGCGGCACGCCCGAAACCGCAATGATGCCAATCAAGAGCGAAACAAAGCTGAACGGCATGCGTTTGATCAGGCCGCCCAGTTCATAGAAGGTGCGGGTGCCGGTGCGATAAACCACGCCCGCTACCGCGATGAACAAGAGCGCCTTGAACAGGAAGTGGTTGATCGTCAAGTACAGCGCCGCGGCCCAGCCCAACGGCGTGGCTATGGCGAAACCGACAACAATATAGGCAACCTGACCCACCGACGAATACGCCAGAAGCCGCTTGGCGTCTTCCTGCAAGGCGGCCAGCAGGGCCATGCCAAAGGCGGTCACGCCGCCGACCCAGGCCAGAAGGTGCATGGGGTCTATGGTTCCCAGCGTCGTTTCGATGACTCCCACTTTGACGTTGGCGACCAGTACGATCAGCGCAAAGATGGGCGCTTTGGAGACCACCGCCGAAAGGAAGGGCGTGAAGCTGTCGGGCGATTCCGCGTAAGCGTCGCGCGCCCAGATATGCACGCCCCACGACCCCAGCTTGACGGCCAAACCACCGACAATCAGCGTCCAGGCGGCCAGGGCGGGAGTGCCCGAAAGGGCGGCCAGTTTGGCCAGCGGGGCGGCGTTGACGCCCTCGGCGACCATCAGGCCAGCCAATATCATCATGCCCCCTGCGCCCGAGAACAGCATGTAGACGTAACCGGCCTGCGCCGATTTACGGCCGTTGCCCATCAAAAGCCAGCTGGTCCACGTCATGATTTCCCAGGCGAGGAAGAACAGAAGCAGCGATTGCTCGCGTTCGGTCCCGACCGATTGCACCAGAAATATCAGGGACGCCGTGAGGATCGTGAAAATTCCCCAGTAGTTTCCCGACCCGGTTTTATAGGCCAGGGCCGCAAACCCGACGATTAGCGCGCCCGTGACGATCAGGCCTAGAAACAGGGCCGAAAGCGCATGGTCGGGAGCGGGAACCACGAAAAGCGACGCGGCCACGCCAGCGATAACGATCAACGAGATCGCGCCCTGTATCCTCCACGGCAAATCGCGCAACATGAGAAGGATGGCACCGGCCACAAGCAGGGCAGCCGCAGGCGCCAGATCCAAAGCCTGCGCGATAAACGTGTTGTATAGGATGCCTAGCCCGAAGACGACGGAGGCCGCGGCGGCGACTAGGGGAACCGACGAGGCGCCGGTTTGCCGTGCTTTTTCCTCGCGGACCATGAACAAACGCTTGGCCCAACCGAAATAGTAAACCCACTCGAGGAACGCGCCGACCAGCAACGGCGCGATCCACCAGCAATATTCGGAATCGCGGGCCAGAACGAGCAAGGCTTCCCACTTGCCCCAGAAACCGGGGAAGGGGGGCAATCCGGCGATTGATAAAACCAGCACGATAAAGGCAATGCCCATGAAGGGGCGGTTCTTAAACGAGCCGCGCCAGTCATCCACGTTTTCGCCGCCGTGCGCGCCCGCCAGCCACAACAATCCGGCCTTGGCCACGGTGTGGTTCAGCAGCAGCAATACCACCGCCGCGAACAGGGCGGGATGGGTGTCGACCAGCGGCCAAAGGAAGACCAGCAGGCCCATTTGTGCCGACGAGGAATAGCCGAGGATGCGCCGCACCTTCGTCTGCTTCGTGGCCAGCAGGTTGGACACGACGAACGTGACCATGCCGACGGCCATGACCATGGTATGCAAATCAGCGCTCTGGAAAAGCGTGAAAACTTTGGTGAAGGCGAAGAACATGGCGTTCAGCGCGGTTCCCACGATCAGTGCCATGGCGCCGGGATCGGCCCCTTCGTAAAGGTCGATGGCCGGTCCGTTCACCGGGAACAGCTTCAATTCGGCGAGAAAGCCGACCAGCATCAAAATCTGAACGGCAAACACCGCACTCATGGACAAGCCGCCGATGCGTCCCGCCATGTCGTCGATATAAAGGGTTCCCGTCAGCCGGTAGAGAATGCCTGTCGCCAGCAAAATGAACACGGATGCGATGGCGCCGATCAGCAGATACTTGAGCCCGGCTTCCAGCGCAGGGCCTTCCTTGCCGTACAGCACGACCGCATAGGTGCCGATGGACGTGATTTCGAGGAAGACGAACATGTTGAAAAGGTCACGCGTGAGGATCAGGCCATGAGCCCCCAGCACGATCATCAACTGGATCATCAGGCCGCGCACGCCGCCGTTTTCACGGTCGCGCGGGGCAAGGTAGATGGCGGCGGCGATGGCCACGGCGTCGGCCAGCGCGATGAGCGCGGCTTCCGGTCCGCCCAGACGCAGCAAAATTCCCCACGGCGGAGCCCAGCCGCCGGTTTCGATATCGACCGCGTTTTGCGAAAAAAGGCCAAGCTCGCGCAGCCAGAACGCCGCAAGGGCGAGGGAAAAGGCGAGCGTCGCCAGGTGCAGAATGCGCGCAACGGAAAAATCAATCCGATGGGCAAGCGGCAGAAGGAAAGCGACGCCAAGCGGCAGCGCGATAAGGAGGGCGGGATCTACCATTTCAAGCTCACGTAGCGGCCGACATCCAACGTTTTGTGGACGCCGTAGAGGCGAACGACATAGGCAAGCATCAATGCTGTGACGCCAACCGCGATAACAATGGCCGTCAGCACAATGGCCTGGACCACGGGATCAACGAATTGCTGGGGAACCGCCGTCATCGCCGCAACGTCGGTCAAAAGATCGGGTGCGTTGATGATGGGAGCGGTTCGGCCCGGGATGTATCCGAAGCAGATGATCAACAGGTGAACGCCCGCTTCGACCATGACGAAACCCAGCATCATCTTGATCAGATTGCGCTTCAGCATGATGGCGGCGAAACCGATCAGGATCAGCAACGCGCCGGTAAGGGTGTAAAGGGCCGTAGGTTCAATCATGCCTGTGTTCCCCCCACCTCGGTTTCTGGTTCGCCCGAGTGCATCATGGCGTCGATCAGGCTGGCCAGTTCCGATCCGACCTTCAATCCGACAAGCACGTATATGATCGGGATGAGGCCCGCCGAGAACAGGTCGTTCCAAAGGCCCAGCGGCAGTATCCCCTTGTTGGAAAGGAACGATCCGGCGATGGCGATGCCGACCATGCCGACCACCACGTATAAAAAGCCCGACATGGATTCGATCCAGCCAAGCGCGTTGTGCGCCAAGGCCCGGTCGCGATCCGCCAGCAGCAGCAAAAGCACCGACGAAGCGACGATGGCGCCGCCCTGAAAACCGCCGCCCGGCGTCAAATGGCCGTGAGCGAAGATATACGCGCCAAACAGCAGGATCGGCCCGAACAGAAGGCGGGCTCCGGTGGCCACCAGTTCGCTGGATGGTGTCGGTTTGGCCAGGGTCAGCCCTTCGCGGCGGCGCAAAACGAACACCGCGCCGGTGACGGACAGAAACAGGACCGAAACCTCGCCCAGCGTGTCCAAACCGCGATAGTTGACGATAACCGAGGTGACGATATTAGCGGCGCGGTTGTCGGCGACGCCGAATTCGACGAAACGGCGGCCGATTTCGCTGATGTCGGCCGGGGCGCTAAACGGGATCGCCTGCCACAGGATCGCGCCCAGCAATACCAGAACGATTGGCGTGAGGATTTGTCTCATTTTTCTTCATCCCCAATCTCTTTGTCCTCGGTGCGGCGAATGGCAATCAGGAAGATGACGGTGGTCAGCCCGGCGGCGATGGCCGCTTCGGTCATGGCCACATCGGGCGCGTCCATGCGCAAAAACAGGTAGGACACCATCAGGCTGATAAAGCCGACCATGATGACGGCGGAAATCAGGCTGCGCTGAAAGACCGCCGAGATGGCTGTCGCGATCATCGCCGCGCAAACCAGGGCATCGACGAAAATCATGACGTGGTTTCCTCCAAGATCGCTTCCGGCGCTTCTGGGGCGCGGGTTGCAGCCAGTTCATCGCGTACCGTTTCGTCGGCCAGCGGAACGCCTGCGGCGTGCGCGGCGCGGGCCAGCGCATGGGACGACAGCGGATTGGTAATAAGCACGAACAGCGCGATCACGATCAGCTTGGGCAACAGATCAAGGTCGTAAATTCCCAGTCCGATCAACGCCAGAACGACGCCAAGGGTGCTGGCCTTGGTTCCTGCCTGAATGCGGTTGTAGGGGTCGGGCATGCGAATGATACCTATGGCCGCCAGAACCATGAAGACGGCACCGGCCAAAACGACCAGCGCGCCGATGATGGGGAGAATGTCGGCCATTCTATATCCCCTTTTCCAGGTATCGCGCCAAAGCGAGGACACCCAGGAACGCGAGAATTCCATAAACCAGCGCGACATCCACGTAGACGGCACGTCCGGCCCAAACCGCGGCGCCAACCAACAACGGAATGGTGATGAGGGTCAACAGGTCCAGCGCAATCGCGCGGGTGACTGTGCACGGGCCGGCAATAAGGCGATAGAGCCCCATGACCAGCGCTACCGCAGCCAAAACCAGTGCGGAAACGAGAATGATCTCAGCCAAAGATAATCTCCAGATAGCGCTCGAAACCTGAAACGATTCGGCGCGTGGCTTCGTCTGCGTCCTCGGATTCAACATTGATCCAGTGGATGAAGAAATCATCGTCATCCACATCGACACTCAACGTTCCGGGGGTCAGGGTGATCGAGTTGGCCAACACCAGCCGTCCGAGGGGACTTTTCAGGCGGGTTTTGACGCGGACGATACCCGGGCGAATGGCCAGTTTGGGGCTCAAGACGATGGTCGCCATTTGCAGGTTCGCGCGAAAGATCGCAACGGCCAGGTAGCCCAGATAGGCAACAAGGGTGAACAGGCGGCGCGGCGATAAAACCACTTGCCAGCGGGCCGGATTTGGACCCGTCGCCATGAACGCGACAAGGGCCGCAACGACAGCCCCCGCGACCACCTCCTGGGCATCAAAGGTTCCGACGAACACGACCCACAGGGCCAAAAGGCCCAACCAGTTGGCCAAAAGCGAGCCGACGTCTTTATGACGGGATAATCGAGACGACATTTGAACGGTTCCATGCGAAAGCTTGTCTTAGCTTTTTCTACATTAGAAAAAACTAAAGTATCGCGATGGAACCGTTCATGTCAACGCATTTCGGAACCGAATTATTCCGCCGCCACCGCGTTTGAAAGGTGGCGCAAAACGGTCGTGGGCAGCCGTTTGTCGGTGGCTGGCTGGTAGGTGATTTTTATCGCGCCGACGCTTTCGCGCCAGGCTTTGGCGTCTCTCTCGTTTCGGGTCTCGACGGCATCGAAACCGCAACGATGCAGGAACGGGAAAACGTCGCGAATGATGTGCCCCACGGCCCGCAATTCGCCTGTAAAGTCATGGCGGCCGCGCAACAGACGCGCCGTCGAGTAACCGCGGCCGTCTGCGACCGAGGCAAACTCAATAGCAATGAGGTCGAAATACGGAAGATCGTTGGCGATATCGCTGGCTTGGTCCCCGCCTTTCAGGCGAATTCCGATCTGCCGGTATTCGTCCACCAATTTTCCACGCTCGGTCTGCCAGCGCGCCAGAGACACGATGATAGGGGCGTCTTCGGGAAGGGCCTCGTCGTCACCGACGGCGACCCATTGGTCAAGGGCGATGTGTCCGTTTCTAAGCAGTGGCATAGAGGTTCTCCTTAAACGGCTGGGTGCCGATCCGCCGGTAGGTGTCGATGAGTCGCTCGCCGTTTGCGCGCTGCGCGAGATAGGTTTCGATCAGGTTTTCGACCGCGCCCGCAACCTTATCTCCGGCAAAAGCGGGACCGATGATCTTGCCGATGGCTGCTTCGGTTCCGGGGTCGCCGCCCAGGGTGATCTGGTAAAACTCCTCACCTTGTTTTTCGACGCCCAGAATGCCGATGTGGCCGACATGATGATGGCCGCAGGCGTTGACGCAGCCCGAAATCTTGATGCGCAACTCGCCGATTTCGTGCAGACGTTGGATATTGTCTAGTTGTCGGCCGATCCGTTGCGCCACCGGAATCGACCGGGCGCTGGCCAAGGTGCAAAAGTCGAGGCCGGGGCAGGAGACAAAATCCGTGGCCATACCGGCGTTCGCCGTCGCAAGTTCGTGATGAGCCAGCGCCTGCCAAAGCCCGTATAGATGGGCCAGCTTGACGTGCGGCAGCACCAGATTCTGTTCTTGGGTGACGCGGATCTCACCGAGGCTGAAATGATCGGCAAGATCGGCGATGGCATCCATCTGCGTGTCCGTAGCATCGCCCGGCGCCCTCTCAGGTGCCTTCAGCGAAATGATCACGATGCAGTAACCGGCAGCCTTGTGCGCTACGACGTTGACCCTGGCCCAGGCCGCGAACGCCGCATCCGTCGAACGCTTTGCGTCGAACGCCGGCACCTCCGGGCTCAAATTCTCAAACTGCGGAGGCGCGAAGAAGGACTTGATCCGCGTCTCCTCATTCCTGGGCAGAAGAAGCGCGGAATCCTTGATCTGCTCCCACTCCTGTTCCACCGCTTCGGCGAACGGCTGCGCGCCGATCTCGTGTACCAGGATTTTAATGCGCGCCTTGTACTTGTTGTCGCGGCGGCCGAACTGGTTATAGACCCGCAGGATCGCCTCCAGATACGAAAGCAAATGGCGGGTAGGCAGGAACTCGCGGATGGTTTTGGCGATCATGGGGGTGCGGCCCTGGCCGCCGCCGACCACCACCTGGAAACCGGTTTCACCTTCCGCGTTGCGGTACAGCGCGACACCGATGTCGTGAACACGGATTGCCGCGCGGTCGTTGGCGCTTCCGGTGGCCGCGATTTTGAACTTGCGCGGCAGGAAGGCGAATTCGGGATGCAGGGTGGACCATTGGCGGATGATTTCGGCCCAAATGCGCGAATCCTCGACCTCGTCGGCCGCGGCTCCTGCGAAGGCGTCGGCAGTGACGTTGCGAATGCAGTTGCCGCTGCTTTGGATGGCATGCATTTCGACCGTTGCCAACTCGGCCAAAATATCCGGCGACTGTTCGAGCGACACCCAGTTGAACTGGATGTTCTGGCGGGTAGTGAAATGGCCGTAGCCGCGATCATAAGTGCGGGCGACATGGGCCAGCTTGCGCAACTGTGCCGACGACAGGGTGCCGTACGGGATGTTGATGCGCATCATGTACGAGTGCAATTCCTGATAAAGGCCGTTCATCAGGCGAAGCGGGCGGAATTCGTCTTCGGTCAGGTCGCCTTCGACCCGGCGCTGAGCCTGATCGCGGTATTGCCGAGCCCGCTGATTGACCAGCGTTTTGTCGTACGCGTCGTATTGGTACATTGCCGTCTTCCTAATTACGCGCGAGGGGCGGGGACCGTGTTCACGGTCGGCCCGAAAGCTCGAATGCGCTCGCGAAACCGTGTCGGGTTAATGTCGCCGCCGCCCGTTTCGACGTCGATCAGATAAGGGGCCACCACATGATTGGTTGAAACGGCGTACTCTCCTGCCGAATCAAGTACCGCTTGGCTCGCCTCGACCGCCAGAAGAGCTGCGTCATTGATCCTCCTGGACCAGTGCCCGCCCTTGGTGAAGAAGACGACCAGACCATCGTTCAAGCGATTGGCTGTTAAAGCCTGCACGCCATCAGCTCTCTTCGGTTGTTTTGCGGTTCCCATGGATCAAATCCTTTTTCCCGTACGGGCATGGCTGATTCGTGTGCCCGCTTTCGCCAGGTACGGCGTCAATAAACAAAATTTGTCTTGGAGAGGGCGGGGTCCGGCGTCTAGCGCCGGCAGATACAGCTATGGACAGTCATGGTCATTACGCCTCAAATCCCGCAGGTCCGATTATGGCGGACCAAGCCGGTATCGATTCGGTTCTCGGCGTATAATACACAAAAAAAAGACGTCGACAATTAAAAAACACAATAAATTGCAAAATAAAAAATAAACACAAAAAAAGAATGTTAATTTTAGCTCGCTCGTTTTCGTTCTCCAATTGCGATGAGGGCGGCACCCAGAAAAATCAGCACGCCGCCGATCCATGTGAACAGGTCCGGGATTTCGCTAAACGCCAGAAAAGCGATGATCGAAACCCAAACCAGTTTCAGGAAGTCCAGTGGCATAACCACATGCGTCGGTGCCTGCTTCAGGGCGTAAACCATCAGGATTTGCCCCAGATTCCCCAAAATGCCCGTGGCGATGAGCCACATCCACTGGGTTGGGTCGGGCCACTGCCAGACAAACAGCGCCGGCACCAGCACGATTGGCGCAATCAATAGCGACATGTAGGCGGTGATGGTGACCGATGATTCCGTACGGATCAGAGATTTGATGACGAGAAGGGTCACGGCCCATGTCATTGCGGCAAAAATTGTCAATCCCGCGCCCAGGCCGACGTCCTCGATCCCGGGACGCAGGACAACCATTATACCGGCAAAACCGGCGATAATGGCGATCCAGCCACGCGGGCCGGCCTTTTCGCCAAGAAAAATGGCGGCCAGAACGGTGGCGAAAACGGGTGCGCCGAAGGCCAGGGCCTGAACCTGACTGAGCGGGGCAATGCTCAGCGCCCAGAAAAACGCCAGCATGGCGATCGCATTGAACGATGCGCGAAGGGCGTGCGATCCCAAACGCTTGGTTCGTAGCGGCGCCAATCCCTGCCGGGCAATCCACGGCAAAATCACCAGCAACCCGAAAAAATTTCGAAAGAAGGCAATCTCAAAAGGGTGCAGGCCCTCGGACGAAACATGCCGCACAATTGCGTGCATGGAGGCGAACATGAGGGTTGAAACAACCATCAATCCGACGGCATATAACCGCCGGACCGGGGGCAATTTTTTTTCCATGGAATTTCGCTGGTGCAGCATATGAATTTTCGGTGCGGGGCAATTGACAAGGGTCTGGTTCGATGTCGATCATAGCCCGCTTTCGCAGCAGACAATAGAGAGAGGGAGAACCCATGAGCGACGCGAAGCCGTCGGGCGGAAATATAGATCGGCGTGTTCTGTTTTTGAATGCAGATGATAACGTAGGCGTGGCCTGCACGGATCTGGCGGCGGGAACGGCGCTTGGCATCGACGGAAATTCGGTAACCTTGCCGGGAAACGTTGAACTGGGACACAAACTGGCCCGCTCGGCCCTGGCCGAGGGCGACAAGATCATCAAATGGGGGGCCGAGATCGGGTCCGTTACCCAGGCCGTGCCGGTCGGCGGGCATGTGCATCTTCATAATATGAAAAGCGATTACATCCCCACCTACACATTTGAGGAAGGCCAACGTTTCGTGGCTGGAGAAGAATAATGAAAATTAACGGGTATCTCCGCGCGGATGGACGCAAGGGCATTCGCAACGTCATCGTCGTTGGCCATCTGGTTGAGTGCGCACGCCATGTGGCGACCGAAATCGTCCAGCCGTTTCGCGATCAGGGCGTTCATCTGATAGGCTTTCCCGGCTGCTTCCCCAATGAATATGCCGACAAGGTGATGCGCCAGATTTGCACCCACCCCAATGTGGGCGGGGCGCTGATGGTATCGCTGGGCTGCGAGGGGTTTGACCGCAACGGCCTGCGCGAACATGTGCGCGATTCGGGGCGGCCCTCGGAAACCGTCATCATTCAGGAAACCGGCGGCACCGAAAAAAGCGTCGAGGCTGGGCGCGCCTGGGTCGAGAAGACACTGGCCGAGATCGCCGACGTCCCGCGCGCCGAAATGGGCATTGACGAGCTGGTCGTCGGCACCATTTGCGGCGGCTCGGACGGCACCAGCGGACTGACGGCCAATCCCGGTATCGGACGGGCCTTCGATAAATTTATCGACGCCGGCGCAGCTTGCGTCTTCGAGGAAACGGGCGAACTGATCGGCTGTGAACACCATATGGCGGCGCGCGCTGCCACACCGGAACTGGCCGACGAGATCATCTCCTCCGTGGCCAAGGCGGCAGAGTATTACCGCGTGTTGGGCCACGGCAGTTTCGCGCCGGGCAACGCCGATGGCGGACTGACGACGCTCGAAGAAAAATCCATGGGCGCGTACGCCAAAAGCGGGGCCTCGACCATTGATGGCCTGATCAAGCCGGGCGACGTGCCGCCGGGTGGCGGGCTTTACCTGCTGGACGTCGTGCCGGACGGCGAAGTGCGCTTCGGATTTCCCAATATCAGCGACAACGCCGAGATCGTCGAGTTGATGGCCTGCGGCGCGCACATAAATCTGTTCGCCACCGGGCGCGGATCGGTGGTCGGTTCAGCCATATCGCCACTGATCAAGGTGTGCGCCAATCCCGAAACCTTCCGGCGCATGACCGACGACATGGACGTCGATGCGGGCCGGGTGCTGGAAGGCCGCGGCGATCTCGACGAAATCGGTCAGGAGATTTACGATCTGACCCTGCGCGTGGCTGCTGGTGAGAAAACGAAATCCGAGGCCATGGGCCACCAGGAGTTCATCCTCACCTACAAAAGCTTCGACCCCATCGGGCCAAGCTGCCTGCCGGGCTCGGCCTAAGCCTAGTCTGGCGTCGTTTCTGCCGCCGGGTCAACATCGGTTTGGCCCGGTCGCAGCACGAACCGCTGATAAAAGAATCCGATGGCGACCAAACTGAAGCCAAGGCCAAGGAAAGACGCTACGCGATATAGGCCGGTGAGCCACGACATATCCCAGAGAAACAGCTTGGCCACCACGAGAAAAACCAAGCCGAGGGAGGTATGCCGCAAGATCGGAATCCGCCAGACCATTCCGGCTGCGAGCAGGCTTCCTGCATAAATTAGCCATACGAGTGAATAGGTGTATCCCTCGGCGTTGGTCATGGGGCCAATTGTCAAATCGTTGCCGTGGAACAAATGCCGCACTTCCAGCGACACGTAAATGAACAGCAGCGCGAAAGAGAACGCCCCTGCCCACAGCGCAGGTCGCCAATGTTCTTGGCGTTTTGCTTCCAGGTGAATGGCGATCGCAAATGCGGCGGGTACGACGTAGGCCAGCGATAGATTGTTAAGGATCGGCCACGACCCCACGTCGTCGCCAGTGAGTAGAGGGTTTGACACCAATACCTGGAGCCCAACCACCTGCACAGCCGCGAGGCCGATCAGGACCGTGGCGCCCCACAAGGCCACTGCACGCCCTGTCCGCCGGTAGCGGTAATAAAGGCCACAACCTGAAGCAAGCCATGAAAGCGAATGAAGGCTCTGCTCGAAAAGGGTGTAGCGCGCATAACCGAGCGTTCCGTCGCCAACGAAGTGTCTGATTTCCATGCTAACGGTCGCCACTGCGATTGCGATGGTTCCGGATTCGAGAAGCATGACAAGTTTGTCGTCCCCGGTTTCGCGGAACCACTTGGCGGCAAGGCCGAAGGCTATTGCGGGGATGCCATAACTGTAGAGAATCCAAATGCCGTCAAGGGGCTCGTACAAAGGCGATCCGGGCAAATGGTGAAGCAACAGAAGACGAATACCGACGATCACGGCAATTAGGGCGGAAAACGGGCGCAGATACGCAATTTTCAATTGGTTGTGAATCCAGGCCGTGGCCGGTAACTGTATGGCCAATGCGATTGACAGCCAGGTTTCCTCAAGGGTCATTGATGCCGCCAAACTTATGGCCGCAAAGACCGCCAAAGCGTAGATGCCCAAAGCGGCCTCTATTCCCTGTCGGTCCCGTTCGCCTACTATCCTTTGCGCCGCAATTGTCCCAAGAACGGCGAGGCCAATCGCCACGGCGCCCCAAGCCATATTCACGGCAGAGGCTTCCATTCGCCAATAGCAGACGATCAGGGACGCCAAGGGAACGATAGCCGAAATCGCAGCCCACAGATCGGGCCGCATGGATCGTCGAATACCAAGGTACCCGGCTGTTCCAAAGGCGAATGCAATAAGCGTCGCCATTGAGGCGAATACCGAAAATTCAGGCGGTAAAATCGGCCCCGGCAGGGTAGCCATCTCGCGCCCTTCAACGAGAATTATCTCTGGAAGTCGAACGAGTTCCGGCTGATGCCATGTTGCAAGCAATATGACGGATGTTGCCGCCGCCAACGGAAACAGGGTTTCGAGGCATTTCAATTTGAAGGCGAATACCACTAATGCGGTGGCGATCAGGCTGAAAACGATAAGCGATTCGGTTGCGTATCCATCCATACGAACCAGAACAAATGCCAGAACGGAAACACCCAGCGCCGTTCCAAACACAAAGGACGCTGGCGGAGACATCGCGGCGGAACTATTGGGATGGTCGCGCTCGTCGTTGTGTCCGCAGAGGCTTCCAAATCGGATTGCCAAGCCCATCGCGAGCAGCGCGATCATATGAAGTGAAAGCGCCAGCAGATCTGCCGGTTGCCATAAACGATGGAACCAGAAAAGTTGCCAAATAACGGAGCCCAGCAGGGTCATCCACCCCAGCCACCACCATCCCATGTAGCGCACGACGGCATACGCACTGCCAGCGACGATCACGAGATAGCCAAACAGCCCCCAGGCCGAGGCCGCGCCCGTATCAACGAGAAGCGGCACGGTAAACGCTCCCAGTATTCCCAACGCCGCGATGAATGGACCCTGCAGCAGCGATAGGGCTAGGGCAGCGGCGGCGATTGCCGTC
>Ga0233431_1004063_pt1 | contig 16305 bp, 13 predicted proteins | sample SI_118_April2016_FD_179867 | JGI IMG/M metagenome (GOLD analysis project Ga0233431, IMG submission 179867) | Seawater microbial communities from Saanich Inlet, British Columbia, Canada - SI_118_April2016_200_MG | ecosystem: Environmental > Aquatic > Marine > Inlet | place: Canada: British...
ATACGTTTTACAAGTTCAGGATCTAGTTGTTCTTCTCCCATCTTTCTCCTTTAAAACTGTGTTAAAGTAAATTCTAATTGAAAATAAAAACGGTTTACAAATGATAAACCTGCCCGGCTTACTGCATAGGCGGTGCCATGAATTTTATAAAGTAATAGTCTTACGGGGTAACAGTATTCACTAAGGAGTATCGGGGGGTTTTTAGGTCAGCAAGGCAATGAAACGAAAAGCAAGGAAAATATAACAATACATGACATGTATGTCATATATTGTTATATTTTGGCTGCCAATAACCTGATATGACTAATAATAACCATATAAATGACATACGTGTCATATATTGTGACACTTAAGCTCTTTTTTATAAGTTTTGAATAATTAATGTATCAATAAACCTTCCTGGAAATTATGGCAAACATCATTGATATAATTTTATTTGAAACTGAATGGAAATTCGGGGGACATGTACATTTTCAGATAAACGGTTATCGCTTGATATCAGGTTGTTACGTGTCCCCTGGATTTCCGGCTAATTAGCAACCAGTTGAATTACCTATTTTTCGTTCAGACACTATTTAGCACCATCGAAAACTTAAATTGCAGGAAACCGGTGAATGGGAAAAAGTAAAAACCTTTAGGAAAAATTCCCAGACATATAATCATTGATTGCCTGTTGAATTTGATCTGCTGTATTCATAACAAAAGGTCCGTGCTTAACAATAGGTTCATGCAGAGGAATACCAGCCAATAATAATAAACGCGCCGATTGGTGTTGGGTAAAAAGTTGTATCCTGGAACCTGCACCTAAAACCCCCATACCAAACCATCTTTTTGCATCGGAATTTCTGAATGCACAATTCCTTTTCCGGCAGTCATCCATTGAACTTCCCCGTCTGATAATACGTCACAATTGCCTTGACTATCCTGATGTTCAAAAGCGCCTGCCAGCATATAGGTAATCGTTTCAAAACCACGATGGGGGTGACTTGGAAAACCCGCGGTGTAATCAGAAGGGTCATCGGATCTAAACTCATCTAACATTAAAAACGGGTCAAAGTCTGGCAATAGATGAGACCCCAAACTTCGATTTAATTTAACACCAGCGCCATCAGAAACTGATACAGCTGTCACAGTTTTAACCAATATTCTATTTCGCTTATCAATATGATCTTTTTGTAAATCTGGTTTCATGAGTCTCCTTAATGGTTGAATTTGGTTTCACGATGATGAGGTATAAAATAGTCAAACTCCGGTCCGGCTGGAACGATTCGATGGGGATTGATGGAATCGTGACTAAAGAAATAGTGTTTTTTGATATGGTGCCAATCAGAGAAAGTTCGCTGAGCTCTATTTTGTGGAATCTTTTTAAGCAAAATACTCAAATAAATAGTTCAATCAAATAAAAAGGTGTATAAATTGCTAATTAAACTCCCTTATTCTTTGAAAAACATTTTTTTACTAAATAGTCTTTGAACGAAAATGCATCAATCTGGTATTTAACTGTTTAAGCCTTTGCTAAAAATTGTACATGTCCCCAAATTACCTATTTTTCATTCAGACACTAAATAGTGTTCGAACAAAAATGCCATTATTGGATATCAAACCGGTAAATTGAGATACAAAAGATCTCTCCTCATACTTCGTCGAGATGACAATTGGTAACACTTTGATTTTAAAGGCACAAAATTCAAGTTCGTTAACAGTTTCCCAAGCCGGTGCCCGGCAAGATGAATGCAATGAACTTGTCTGAATCCGTAGGGTGGGCAGTCTTTTTTGCCCACGCTGAAGAAACGTCGGATCCGCTTCGCTTGATCCGACCTACAATATTTTGTATCTTATTGTAATTATTATTTATAAATTCAAGTTCAGTAACAGCAAAAATCAATGATTAACGGCCAATAGCACATGGGAATAAATGGTCCCTAATGAAGAATTAACCAGAACCACCCAAATTCACTAAACTATAATAGGAAGCAAAAAAATGAATGAATTAACAGGTGCACAGAAAGGACGTGTTGCAATTCGCACTTTTAAAACAATTGCAGATTCTTTAATTTTAAGAGGAAACTATAAGCCTTCGGGCAGAACCGGACAAACATTGGAAAGAGCACTTAGGGAAATCAGTCCTGAAATATATGGCAGTATGAACGATCCCAGAAGCGTAGAATTATCCGGATTGGAATATGTACTGGATCGTTTACCTAAAGGTATCGAAAACTGCAATCGAATTATCCTGACAGCACAGGAAGATTTGGATCATACCACCTTTGAAAAAATCGAACCGCTGAAACGTCGACGAATATCTTACAAAATGAATCAGCATGAAATATGTTTTGTGATCACCCGTGGTGTTAGTGAGGTATACGACCTCTTAACCCATTTGACCTTTTTAAATATTGAATCAGAAAAAATATATAATCGAAGTCATGAAGAAGGTAATGAATTAAGTTCTGTTTGGAAAAAATTGTGTGAGGCTGTGGAGTTAGACACGGAACCAGCAGAGAAGGAACTGGATCATCTCCTCTGGAGTACCAGTATTTTACTGGGTACTACTTATCAGGAAACCCGAAAAATATATGAAAATATTGAAAAAAATAAACGGGAATTCAATAGCAACAATGGATTTTTTAAACTCATTGCCGGGTTGGGAAAAAGAGTCAAACAATCCAAACAATATGATGAAGATGCTCTGACGATCATATTTACACCAACTTTTACCGACATGGTCGGGCATCATGTTGTTAGTCGAAATTGGGCGAATCAGGTCAAACAAAAATTGTATGATCTGAATTATCACAAAAGACCGATCCATATCATCAGCGCAAATATGCATAGTGTTAAAAACACCCTTTATGCTTATGCCGCTCAGGGTAATAAATTAAAAAGTAAATCAGAAACCAGTAATTTATACCAGTTTATCAGTGAAACCAAAGATAGTACCGATCAAATCACCAAGATAGCCAACCAAAATGGATTTACAGAAATTAAAGACGAAACAGGGGCGAATATTAATTATCAGATTATTGATTCACACGCCCTATCAAAAGTTACTTTTCATCCAAGTTTAAACCTTGATTTCAATCCTGAGAATAAGGACAATCCTGTCATTTTAGTGATGGATTATGCTTTTGGTGCTCAGGCTTTTGAACTAATGGATGAATTATTAAAACCTGAATTAAATCAGGAAAAACTCTTTCCGCAAAACATTGTCTCAATATCGATCGTAGGAAAAGCCGGTATTTTACCCGGAGAGAAAGGGGATATTATACTGGCTACCGCCCATGTGATCGAAGGGACAGCCAACAACTACATTGTTAATAATAATTTAGGTAAAGATGATTTTGATGGTTCGATTGATGTCTATGAAGGTCCAATCGTAACAGTATTAGGGACCTCACTTCAAAATAAAGATGTACTTGAAAAATTTCAAACCACCAGTTGGAAAGCTGTAGGATTGGAAATGGAAGGAGGACACTATCAAAGGGCGATTAGTGCTGCGATGATTAAAAACCATATCTCGAAAGATATCAAAATCAGGTATGCTTACTATGCTTCAGATAATCCGCTTAAAAGTGGCCAGACTTTGGCATCTGGAAGTATGGGAAAAGAGGGAATCAAACCTACTTATATGATCACTAAACTGGTTTTAGAAAAAATAATATCTGAGTAAACTTCGTTGATCATTACTCCGATAGCCAACCCTTCTCAGCCAGTATTTTTTGCAGGGTAATTCGGTATTTATGAGCAAGTTCTACTGGCTTTTTTCGTGGACATCGTTGCATGAAAAAAGCCATATATTTATTGGTTTCCTGGAGTGATTTTTTGTACCCTTCTTCAGAATATGCCTGGAATAATTTTTTATATTTGATTAATAACTTAGCAATACCTAAAAAAGGGCTGATCATTGAATTTTCCTTGAACCGAAACTTCGATTGTATTAAAAATTTTTCAATGGTTTCTTTATAATCAGCATAAAGTTGAAATACAATTGAAGACAATTCACCACGAGCCTTTTCACCTTTTAAACCGGCAGCTTCGATCTGTTCTAATTCAAACTTTACCAGTTCTGAATTAATCACCCGTCTTCTTAAGACAAATTGTAGTAAACCGGTATTCATCGATTCTGCAAAATCCGGTAGCACCTTCATAAACCCGGGTATAATGATATTCAATTCCGGTGATCGAACAATCGTTAATAAAATCTGTGTGATTAAAAAAAGTCGAATATTAGCTAAATGCATCGCTCTCGCCGATGCTTCCCCTTGAATGGTGTCCAGCGCATCTTTAATTTTATCCGGATTTAAAATCTCCCGATAAACCGTTAAATCTTTCCTTAGTAAATCTTCATTAAATTTCAATCGATCTACTTTAATCAAGCGGTTTTCTAATTCTATTTTCAATTTTCCAACACTACCTTCCTGCCCGGGAGTTCGGTGAATAGTGCGAACCACCTGTTTTTTCCACATTTCTATATATTGATTATAAACCACAACAAACTGTCGCATATTATAAGCAGTCAGCCCATCATTCAATATTGCCTGTCCAATTTCTTTAACTACATTATGCATTTGTTCCAATGGATTGGCTGGTTTTTCTGCTAATATCAGATAATATTTTGAAATCGCATATAAAACCCTGACATTAGGGTCATATTTATATTTTTTGTGGTAGGTGTTGGCTTTTTTAATGATCCCATCAATCTCTTTCGGCTTCATAGATACAGCCTGTTCCCGATAAAATAGTCTTTCTATGTCATTGACCAGTTCGGAAATGTCTTTTGCCAACCGTTTGAATTCAAAAAAGCCTTTTTTATAAGTAATCTTCTTAGGAAGGATTTTACGACCGGGATACAATCGATTGATTTTTTTTAAACTTTCCAAAGCCGATTCAGTATCACGAAATGAAAGTTTGGTACCTCCCTTATCAGGGGTTTTACTCTCAAATTTCAGTTTCTGCGGCTGGATTGATATACCTGAATTTGAACCGGAAGACATGCCCATTAGATATGGTATTTTATAGGTTAAGGTTGATAAACCCAAAAAAGTAAATCTCAAAATTATCAAAATCTATCCCAAATTAAGCGCTGATCGAGATATTACCCATTACTTAATGCGATAAATTATACCTGTTTACAACAACTTAGACAATATCCAAATAATCATAGACCCTAACATCTTTAAAAATCTCAAAGAGGACATCAATGAGGGCTGAATTTTAGTAGTGGATTATTTTATGATGGGAACTGTACATACCTGAAGAAAATCCCCTTCAATATACGATCAACCAGAAGGGGATTATAAGAGGGGCTAATCCTTAATCAATATTCAATTTAAATTTTAAGGACTTAAGTGTGTTGAGCATTAACATCGTAATCGTCATTGGTCCAACACCACCTGGAACAGGTGTAATGCTTCCTGCGATTTCTTTAGCCGCATCAAAATCGACATCGCCTTGTAAAATAGCAATCGTTTTGCCAGTCTTGGCACTAATCTTTTCACCAACGCGATTCACACCGACATCAATCACACAAGCACCAGGCTTAATCCAGTCAGGTTTAACCAGGCCTGGAACACCAGCAGCTACAATCAAAATGTCAGCTCGCTTACAATGAGAAGCAAGGTCTTTAGTTCCCGTATGAACAACGGTAACAGTCGAGTTGGCTCCTGCGCCTTTTTGAATCATCATACTGGCGATCGGCTTTCCTACAATATTAGAACGGCCAACGACAACAACTTCAGCACCTTTTGTTTCAACACCAGCCCGAACGATCATTTCCTGAATACCATATGGTGTACAAGGAGGGAACTTACAAACTTCTGGTCCGATTGAGACACGACCTACGTTTACTGGATGAAATCCATCAACGTCTTTATCGGGGTCAATCGCATTAATAATTTTGTTGTCATCAATGTGTTTTGGAAGTGGTAATTGAACCAAAATCCCATTAATAGAATCATCATTATTATATTGATCTATTAAAGCCAGTAATTCCTCTTCACTGATAGTATCTGGTTTTGACACCTGAACTTCTTTAAAACCACATCTTAAAGCTGTCTGAATCTTAAGTGAAACATAAGATTGAGAGGCTGGACTTTCACCGACTAAAATGGTCACCAGACCTGGTACCTGACCATGTTTTTCTTTGATTTCTTTTACTTCTGCAATAATTTCAGCGAGGATTTCTTCACGGATGACCGTTCCTTTGATTAGTTTTGCTGCCACTTTTTAACTCCTTCAATAATGATTCCGAGATATCGCTTTATTTAAAAACGCTATCTTCATTTTTAAAATTGTATACATACACAATTTAAAGAGCATCAAAATCCATTTACTCCATTGATAATATGTACATTTTTTTATTTGTCAACCAACTTTCTTTTTCAAGTAGTCACTTATAAATTAGATAATAAAGGGCGTCAACCAATAATTCCTTTTATCAGCTTAGACATTGTAATTTAATAGATATGAATCAATGTATTAAATCCAAAAGCCGCTTTACAACCACCTATTTTTACAGCTAATAATATTAATGACAACAACATAAATCAATTAATTCAGAAGTCTGATTTGCTGAGTTCCTCGAAAAAGTTCCCAAATACTATCACACGAATTCCAGAACTTAGAGAGCATTTTTTATATCAGTACTGCTTGTATTTTGTAATCAATCAAATTGTTTAATATGCGGACACAATCAAATCTATCAGAATTTGGACAGGCACTTCAACGAACGCTACCTCAAGTCAATAAAAGTAGTTCAGCATATCAGCAGGTTTCAACGCTTTCGGGCGCAGCTTCAGCCTTATATTTGAACCTGTTATCGAAGCAGGATTCCCGATTAAGATTGGTTATCACAGACACTTTTGAAACGGCAGAGCAGATCATTCAGGATTTAACACTTTTTTCTGATCCTGAAGGAATTTGTTTTTTCCCGCATTGGGATACGCTTCCATATGACAATCAGTCTCCGGATAAAGAAGCAGTCGCTACGCGTTTTCATACTTTATCCCGACTGATCGAAAACCGCTGTCATACGGTTGTTACGACACCTAATGCCTTAATGCAGAAAATTTTACCGGTTTCTGTGTTTAGCGATAATTGTCTGACCATAAATGTATCTGAGGTTTATAATCGTCAAGATATGGTCCAAAAACTTGTACAAATGGGCTTTGTTCGGGTTGATATGGTGGAGGAAAAAGGTGAATTTGCAGTTCGGGGAGAAATTATGGACATTTTCCCGATTAGTACGAATGATCCCGTAAGATTGGACTTTTTCGATGATGATTTGGAAAGCCTGAAATATTTTGATATTGAATCCCAGCGGTCCGGTGACTCGTTGAAAAAAGTATTGTTATCACCGGCTAAGGAGGTATTGTACTCAGATCAGGATATTCAACTGGCGCTGAGTCAACTTATCGAACTTAAAACCAATACCTTGCCAGTTACCTATCACAGTATTAAGGAAGCTATTGAAAATAAGATGGTATTTCCAGGAATAGAAAGCTTGTTACCCCTTTTCTATCAATCCACCTGCACTGTTTTAGACTATTTTCATGAACAACCCCAAATTGTTTTTATGGATCAGGATAAAATTGAAGAGCGATCCAAACTTTATTTTGATGAAATTGGAAACGAATATCAATACTCTCTACATGAAGGAAATCCGACGTTAAGCCCGGATCAATTATTTTTGCCACCTGAGATATTATTTGGTAATCTAAAACAATATCAGCAGTTGAATCTGCTGAAGAGCAATCTGGACAGTGGAACACCAACTCAGATTACCACAGTGGATAATGCCGCTATCAGATCCATATCGATGGCCCCTGATAAAATCGGGCAAAGTGCTATTTATAATGTTTTAACGCAACTCAAAACCTGGAACAGCGCCGAATCTAAAATAGTCATCGCTGTCAGTTCCCGTTCAAAAGCAGATCGGCTCCGGCAAATGTTGATTGAGTTGGAAATAGATGTACCGATAGAATCTGAGGTTAATTATACAGACCGGATAGATTTTTTTACACAGATATCTTCGCTGAATAAAGGAACCTTCCTAATCATTCCACATCAGATCAGCAGCGGCTTTCGATGGGTAAACGCAGTTGGAGAAACCAAATTCACATTGATTACAGGTGAAGAAATCTTTGGTCCCCGACAGAAAAAAAGAAGAATTAAAAAATCCAACATTAAGCATTTTTTCTCTTCCTTAGGCGATTTGAAAACCGGTGATTATGTGGTGCATGTTGAGTACGGAATTGGACAGTATGAAGGATTAAAAAAAATTAGTGCCGGTAGCAGTGAATCTGATTTTTTAGTGATCACCTATCAGGGAGGTGATAAAGTTTATGTCCCGGTTGATAAATTTCATCTGGTTCAGAAATATGCCGGAGTCGATGCCGGAGCCCCTAAAGTTAGTAAACTTGGCAATAAAACCTGGAGTAAAACCAAATCCAAAGTTCGGGCTGAAATTGATGATATGGCGGAAGAACTGGTGAGAATTGCGGCGGAACGCAAAGCTAAAAAAGGCATTGCCTACTCACCGGAATCAACCTCCTTAAACGAATTCGCGATGAGTTTCCCCTTTCAGGAAACTGAAGATCAGGAACAAGCCATCGCTGATGTCATGAAAGATATGGGGAATACCCCTCCTATGGATCGTCTGGTTTGTGGAGACGTTGGTTTTGGAAAAACTGAAGTCGCCATGCGAGCAGCTTACCGCGCTGCTTTGGATGGTTACCAGGTTGGTATTTTAGTCCCGACAACAATCTTAGCTCAGCAACATTATGATTCTTTCAAAAAAAGACTCGAAAACTATGCCGTTAATATAGGCCTGTTAAGTCGTTTCCAAACTCCTAAAAACATCAAAAAAACCCTGAAAGACTTGGCTGAAAAGCAAATCGATATTGTTATCGGTACCCACCGGTTACTATCAAAGGATGTCAAATTTAGTAATTTGGGTTTGTTGGTTATCGATGAAGAACAGCGGTTTGGTGTTAAGCATAAAGAATCCATCAAACAGATAAAATCCACGGTAGACACCCTGATTCTCAGTGCTACACCTATTCCCAGAACACTTCATATGTCATTGGTGGGGATTCGTGACATCTCCGTTATTAATACACCTCCCATGGACAGAAGAGCGATAAGAACCAGACTGACGAAATTCAGCGATTATGTCATTCAGGAAGCCGTCAACCGGGAAATCAGAAGAAAAGGACAAATCTTTTTTATCCACAATAGAGTGGAATCCATTCATCAGACAGGGCAATACCTGAATCAAATACTTCCCCGGGTTCGGGTAGGAATCGCACATGGCCAAATGGCAGAACGCGAACTGGAAACCATAATGTTGGATTTTATTAATGGTGAATATGACATTTTACTGGCCACCACTATCGTAGAATCAGGTCTGGATATTCCTAATGTCAATACTATCATTGTTAATAATTCAGATCGATTTGGTTTATCACAATTGTACCAGTTAAGAGGACGGGTTGGACGCAGCAGTGTTCAAGCCTACGCTTATTTACTGACACCCAGAGAAAAAGTATTATCTGAAATAGCCAGAAAACGCTTAACGATTTTACAGGAATTAAATCATCTAGGGGCTGGTTTCAAAATCGCCAGTTATGATTTAGAACTTCGGGGTGCCGGAAATGTACTGGGCGCGCAACAATCCGGACATATTATTGCTGTTGGATTTGAAATGTACACGGCCATGATCGAAGAAGCTGTGTCAGCCATAACCAACGCAGATAAAACTGATAAAAATAAAGTTGATGAAATAAAATTAAAACTGGAAGCAGAAGTAAACTTGCCAGATAATTATATAACCAGTATGAATCAAAGACTAGACACCTATAAGTCAATTTCAGCCTGCAAATCTGAAGATGAATTATGGGATGTCCGAAGTTCGCTGGAAGACAGATTCGGGGTATTACCAACAACAGTCGTCAATCTTTTTGACTCTATTCAGATCAAACTAATGGCGGCTGAAATGGATATTGTACAGATAGAACAGCGTACAGATCAGTTAGATATAAAATTCACCGATCTGTTTCAACCGGATCCAATTAAAATTACCGGTTTTCTGGCAGATAAGGCCTTTAAACCAAAACTGTTACCAGATAACCGGATTCAAATATCACTACAAAACAATAAACCGGAGAACATCCTTCGGTTTCTACATACTTTTAGAAAAAAAGTGTGTTAACACCTTAATAATTTCAGGCTAGACCATCAGGAATCAATGAAATTTAAACAATTGTACCAGCTATTTTGTCTATTGTTATTGGTATTTATAGTAGCTGTTTCCGGGTGCGATAATAATGGTACCAGAAACAATTCTATCATCACCGAAGAAGATTTCATTGCCGTTGTCAATAATAAAAAAATTCCACTATCGCTTTTCCAATCAGAGTTAAACGCTTTTCTTCAAAAATACAGAAAAATGATTTATTCTGATGAAAAGCAATTATCAACAATCAAGAAACTGGTGATCAACCAATTGATACAAAATGAATTGATTATCCAGGAAGCCAGTCGAAAAGGAATTAAAGTAACACCGGAAGAACTGATTAATATTACCGCTGAATCATTGGCACCCTATCAAACGACCAACTTATCCAGAGTACTTAAAGGTGGTAATTTTTCAGAAAATGAGTGGAGAGATAAACTAGCAAAAAAGTTGTTAATTGATAAATTAATTCATCAGGAAGTCCTTGAAAAAATTGTAGTTACTAAACGGGAAATTCGATCATATTATAAAAATCATAAATCTGAGTTCAATATACACAGTGCCTATCGAGTCCGAAACATCACTCTATCGACGCAAAAAGAAGCAGAGGCAATATTGACCAAAATAAAAAAAGGTCATAATTTTGTAAGCCTGGTGAGGGAATATTCAATTTCGCCGGATAAAGAAGTTGATGGTGATTTAGGATATATCGAAAAAAACGATCTGCCTCCGGAATTGGAAAAAGAAATTCACAAACTCGGATTTAAAAAATATCGAAAGCAAATTAGTAAAGTAGTCGAGTCCCAGGATGGCTATCATGTATTTAAATTATTAGATTACCGTAGTAGGAAGGTTTTAAGTCAAAGCAAGGCGACCGGAATGGTCAAAGATAAATTGATTCGCCTGAAACACGATGAAGCTTTCCGTCTTTGGATCAACAAATTAAAACAAAATGCAAAAATAGAAGTAGATGAGGAAATGTTAAATGCTGAACAAGGTTATTAATTCGAATACATCACCAGGATTTTTAAAAAGTAGAGGTTGAGTTTGAATATTGTGTTAATCGGCTTTATGGGTGCGGGGAAAACGACTATTGGTAGAAAAACAGCAGCCAGACTGGGATATTGGTTCGTGGATATGGATTATCAAATTGAACGATCTCAAAATGCCAGAGTTACAGAAATTTTTGAAAAACACGGGCAACAATATTTCAGAGCTTTGGAAACTAAACTGCTTAAACAATTAACAAAAGTGGAAAACACTGTTGTAGCTACCGGAGGTGGCGTTTTAACCACCGAGGGTAATCTGGCTCTGATAAACCAAATCGGAACCAGTGTCTATCTAAATGCCAGTGTTGAAATGTTATTTGAAAGAGCTACCCGAACCGATAAACGACCATTATTAAGAACTGAGAATCCATTTCAAACTATGTCCGAATTATTTGAAAAACGAAAACATCTATATCAACAAGCTGATATTACAATCACCACGGAAGAATTAAAACTACATTTTGTTATTAATGAAATGATTCGCCAATTGTAATTATATTGATACAGACCATTGCAGTATTCCACTGCAGATTAATTAACAATTTTAAAAAATAAACAGAAATGAAATTATACGACGAATTAGAAGCCAGAGGGTTTGTAGATAAAGTCACATCAGAAGAGTTAATAGAGAAATTAAATGCTGGTGGACTGAAATTTTATATCGGTTATGATCCAACTGCTGATAGTTTACATATCGGTCATTTAGCTTCTTTTAATTTGATGAAGATTTTTCAAAATCACGGACACCACCCAATTGCCTTGATGGGTGGAGGAACTGGTATGATTGGTGATCCCGGAGGGAAAAATGCCGAAAGAAACCTACTGTCTAAAGAACAAATTCAATCCAATATTAATGGTGTGAAGAAACAAATGTCTCAATTTCTAAATTTTGAGACAGAAAATAAAGCAATTATGGTTAACAACCTGGATTGGCTCAGAAAGTGGTCATATATTGATTTTTTAAGGGATATCGGTAAAAACTTTTCAGTGAATATGATGATGACCCGTGATTCTGTAAAATCGAGGTTAACCCGAGAGGGTGAAGGAATCTCCTATACTGAGTTTAGTTATATGATATTACAATCCTATGATTTTTATGAATTGTCTAAGTTGCATGATTGTCAGTTACAACTGGGAGGATCCGATCAATGGGGAAATATCGTATCCGGTATCGATCTAACCCGGAGATTATCCGGTAAACAGGTCTACGGAATGACTTTCCCGTTAATTACAAAATCAGATGGAACAAAGTTCGGTAAAAGTGAAGGGGGTGCTATCTGGCTGGATGCGGAGAAGACATCACCTTATGAATTCTACCAATACTTTGTCAGACAAGCCGATGAAGATATTATCAGATATCTGAAAGTATTTACACAGTTAACTATGGAAGAGATTGCAGAACTGGAAGCGCAGGTTAAAAACGAACCTTATAAACGAGCAGCACAGAAAAAACTGGCGGAAGAGGTTACCCGAACGGTTCACGGTCAGGATACACTGGATAAAGTGCTGAAAGCATCTCAGGTCTTGTTTGGTGCGGCTATCGAAGATTTGGATGATTCAACTATCGCGAATATTTTTAAGGATGTTCCTTCAACACTTCAAGATAAAAAAGTGCTGGAATCCGGTTGGAATTTGATAGACGCTTTAGTAGAAACAAAAGCATGTAAAAGTAAAGGGCAGGCCAGAAAATTAGTTCAATCCGGTGGCGTATATGTCAATAATAACCAGCAAAAAGATACCGAATTACAGCTAACACATGAATCGATGGCTTCAGAATCATATCTGATTTTAAGAACCGGTAAAAAGAACTATTATCTGGTTCAATTTAAGTAAGATGAAACCCTTAAATCTAAAGATAAAATGTCACTATCCCAACATGCCGATACCTAAAAAGGCACATCTGGATGATAGTGGCCTCGACTTAAGTCTGATAAAGGTCATTCAAAAAAGAGATAATATTTTTTTTTTTGATACCGGCATTTCAGTGGAACCCCCTACAGGATATTATACCGAGCTGGTTCCACGCTCCAGCATCTATAAGCAGGATTTTATCATGGCCAATAGTGTTGGGATTATCGACCAGGGCTACCGTGGTTTGATCATGATGCCCATGCGCTATGTCGGGAAAGGGAACGGCTTATCTGAAGCGGAAAACCTAATCGGTGAACGAGTAGGGCAATTGATTCTAAAACAACTGGTTCCGTTTCAAATTGAAATATGTGATGATTTATCTAAAACCCAACGCGGAGAGGGCGGATTTGGCAGCAGTGGTACCTGATAAAAATATTCAAGTGGAAGATCTGGCTGAGTTGAAAGTAGCAATTGTTCATTATTGGCTGGTAACCTGGCGCGGCGGTGAAAAAGTCATCCAGGCATTATTGAAAATCTTCCCTAAAGCCGATATTTATACTCTATTTTATGATGAAGCAAAAATCGGCCCTCATTTGAAAGGACATACCGTTCACAGCTCTAAATATGATACGCCTATTTTTCGAAAACACTATCAGAAACTATTTCCAATCTATCCCAAAGCCATAAAATCTTTAAAACTCAAAGATCAGTACGATTTAGTGATTTCATCAGAATCAGGTCCTGCCAAAGGTATTGCTTTACCTGACCAAACCCCGCATTTGTGTTATATCCATACCCCCATGCGGTATTGCTGGGGATATACAGATGAATACGTCAGTACTCTGCCCTGGTGGAGTCGTAATTTAGCAAGATATCTGTTTGAAAAATTAAAAAAATGGGATTTAACCACGGTCGATAATGTAGATCGTTATATTGCCAATTCACATAATGTAGCCCATAGGGTTCAGGAATATTATCATAAACCAGCGGATGTTATTCATCCACCAGTGGCACTGGATTGTTTCGATCAAAAGCCGGTGATAAAACATAAGAATTACTATTTAAGTTTTGGTGCCATAACACCCTATAAACGCATTGATCTCCTGGTCAAAACATTCAATCTTAATAAAAAACCTTTGATAATTATTGGTGAAGGTAGTGAACGGAAAAAATTACAATCCATGGCCGACAATAATATCAAATTTACTGGCCGTTTACCCTGGGATCAGATATTAACTTATATACAGGAATCGAAAGCTTTGTTGTTTCCTGGCGAAGAGGATTTTGGGATTATTCCACTGGAAGCAATGTCCCAGGGAATCCCCGTCATCGCGTTTAATCAGGGGGGGGTCTTGGAAACGGTTGTTGAAAATCAATGCCACCGCGCGCAATCTTCCGGTCTTTTTTTTAATAGGCAATCGGTCAATGCCATTGAAAAAGCGATTCTTAAATTTGAAGATATCGAAAAACAATTTGATCCGGAATGGATCATGAATCACGCTCGAAAGTTTGGTGAAGATGAATTTATAAAAAAATTCTCTGAAAAAACCGTAACGTTTCTGAATCAACATTAAAACTGAAATTATGCTAAAAAAGCAATCCCAGGTATTTTTGTCGATACTGTTTTTTTGCGATCTTTGTCTCATCAGCGGATCATGGTTACTGGCGTACTATCTGAGGTTTTACGGAATCAATTATCCGGCAGCTGTGACCACCCCTCTTTTTTATATATACTTAAGAGCATGCGCGGTGGTAACTATCTTTGGAGCGTTCTGTTTAATCTATTCTAAGATGTATACCCCAAAGCGCATCTCCAATTTCAGAGCTGAACTTCGATCTATCTTTAACTCCAATTTGATCCTCTGGATTATATTAACGGCACTGACTTTCTATTTTAGAAAATACTCTTTTTCAAGAGTGCATTCATTATATTTCATCGCCCTAAGCATCAGTACTCTGATCATTTTCAGATTCACTGTCAGAAGAACTTTACTGTATTTAAGAAGTAAAGGAAAAAACCTCAGAAGAATTTTAATCATTGGTTCAGGTTACACAGCCAAAAACCTGGTTATTAAACTAAACAATAACCATGGATTAGGACTTTACCAGATTGGGCTGGTATCAGAACACGAAAAAAATAAAGATATCAACCTGAATGTCATTGGCAATTACCCGGATATTCCGGAGATCATTGCAAAATATAATGTTGACCAGGTATTTATTGCGCTGGATTCTAATCAGCAATCAGATTTGGCTGTTATCAACAAGAATCTGGCTGAACAAATGGTGGATTTGCATATCGTTCCGGATGTTTATCATACCTTGAACATTAACCCGGAAATAGCAGAACTGGACGGTTTACCAATTATTGTACTCCGGCAAAGCAATGTTGGTGGTTGGGATCGGGTATTCAAAAGAATTTTTGACCTGGTAGTGGCATTATGCAGTATTATTGTTGTATTTCCACTTTGGATAATCATTCCGCTCGTGATCAAATTAACTTCAAGGGGTCCGGTTTTTTTCAAACAGGAACGAATGGGCCTGGATGGCAAATCATTTCACATGCTAAAATTCAGATCCATGCAAGTAAATGCTGAGTCCGAAACCGGAGCCGTCTGGGCCATAAAAGGGGATGCCCGAACAACCAAAATAGGTGCCTTTTTAAGAAAAACCAGCCTGGATGAAATTCCGCAACTATTTAATGTGATTCAGGGAACCATGAGTATTGTTGGACCAAGACCCGAGAGACCTGTATTTATATCAGAATTCAAAACGCAAATTCCAAACTATATGCTCAGACATAAAATGAAAGCAGGCATCACGGGATGGGCGCAGGTAAACGGTTGGAGAGGAAACACCTCTTTGGAAAAAAGAATCGAATGTGATATCTATTATTTAACCCATTGGTCAATCTGGTTTGATATTAAGATTTTTATTTTGACTATTTTTAAAGGGTTCGTTAACCCTAATGCATATTGAGACATTTTAGTAAAATGAGGGGACATGTACTTTTTCTGTTACGTGTACCCTGATTTCGAGACATTAGAGTTGTTACGTGTACCCTGATTTAAAATGAGGGGACATGTACTTTTGCTGTTACGTGTACCCTGATTTAAAATGAGGGGACATGTACTTTTGCTGTTACGTGTACCCTGATTTAAAATGAGGGGA
>Ga0233431_1004064_pt1 | contig 16303 bp, 10 predicted proteins | sample SI_118_April2016_FD_179867 | JGI IMG/M metagenome (GOLD analysis project Ga0233431, IMG submission 179867) | Seawater microbial communities from Saanich Inlet, British Columbia, Canada - SI_118_April2016_200_MG | ecosystem: Environmental > Aquatic > Marine > Inlet | place: Canada: British...
TGAATCCGACTCAAATAGTGTGATCTGATGTCCCCGGCTGGCGGCTACTGCCGCAAATGCCAGCCCAGCTGGACCCGCACCAACTACAGCAATTTTTTTGACAAGGTTGACAGGGAGTACTTCCATCTCTGTTTCATAACAGGCTCTGGGATTGACCAGGCAGGTAGCTCTTTTACCGGTAAAAATCAGATCCAGGCAAGCCTGATTACAGGCGATACAGGTATTAATTTCATCAGTTTTTCCAGCTTGCGTTTTTTGAACAAATGTTGGATCTGCCAGCAGCGGTCTGGCCATGGATATCATATCTGCATCTTTTTTTTGCAGGGTTCTTTCAGCTGCTTCAGGTGTATTAATGCGATTTGAAGTCACCACCGGGATGGTTATATTTTCTTTAAGTTTTCTGGTTACCCAGGTAAAAGCACCTCTGGGTACAATTGTCGCGATAGTTGGAATTCGGGCCTCATGCCATCCGATGCCCGTATTGATAATTGTGGCTCCTGCTCCCTCTATGGCCTTGGCCAATGTCACGATTTCAGGCCAGGAACTGCCTCCTTCCACTAGATCCAACATGGAAAGTCGATAGATAATTATAAAATTGGGACCTACGGCTTTCCTTATCCCTGAAATAATTTCCACCGGCACTTGCATCCGATTTTCATAATTTCCTCCCCATTTGTCTTTCCGATGATTTGTCCTTTCTACTAAAAATTCGTTAATGAAATATCCTTCCGAACCCATTACTTCTACGCCGTCATAATCAGCTTTTTGAGCCAGCCGGGCACAACGAATATAATCTCTGATCTGTTTTTCTACTCCTCTGGTGCTTAATGCTTTAGGTTTAAATTTTGAAATAGGTGCTTTAATAGCTGATGGTGCAACACAAAAGGGATGATAACCATATCGGCCGGCATGCAGGATCTGTAAACATATCTTACTCCCCTCTTTATGAACCGCTTCTGTGATTTTTCGATGCGCTCTGGCTTCAAATCCATTGGTCAACTTTGAACCGAAAGGTGATAGACAACCGACCCTGTTAGGTGCAAATCCACCGGTTACCATTAAACCAACACCTCCACGGGCACGTTCTGAAAAATAAGTCGCTAATTTAGGAAAATGTTTTTTACGATCTTCCAGACCTGTGTGGATTGATCCCATAAGTACTCGATTGGGTAGTGAAGTAAAACCGAGATCTAGGGGTTGAAGTAGCTTCTGATATGACATTTGTGCATCTCCCAACCGATGTTTAGCGCAAATTATTTTCTTTTTATTGACATTCACATCAAAAATATAATAGTTAGTGTACGAAGGAAATTAGAATATGTCAAAACGGTATTTGGATTTATTTTTAAAAGAATACAGTCAATTTTCTATGATAAGTAACCCTGTAAATAGAACAATGTTTGGTAGTATCTGGTCTGGCTTAATAACCTAAAGATTATTTAAAAACGAATCTTTAGCATCATCCTGATTTTGATGTCTTCAGATAAGATTCTAAGAATTTGATACACATAAATTTCAATGGAAAATCAATTTTATTTTCGAACGATACCAAAGTGAGTACTTTATTTTAGTTAGTATACAAATGGTAAATGCTATCCAATAGTGCTTTATAAACCAAAGAGAGAATTGAAATGATGCTAAATCCAAAGTCAGAACTATTTGAACAGCTTGATCCCAAAAGCAGAGAAATCATGGTGAAGACCATTGATTTTTTTGAAAAAAAAGGAAAAGTTGCCCTAAAAGCTGATTATCATAACTGCACTTGGTATTCTGATTTTTTGGAATTTGTCAAAGAAAACAGAATTTTTGCCACTTTGTTGACCCCGTCTCAATACTCCAATGATCCCAACACTCGATGGGATACTTATCGTAATAGTATTTTTAATGAAATCATATCATTTTATGGTTTAGCATATTGGTATACCTGGCAGGTTACTGTCCTGGGACTAGGCCCCATCTGGATGAGTCAAAATGAAACGCTCAAAAAACGAACTGCCAAACTACTGTTTGACGGAGGGATTTTTGCTTTTGGTCTTTCAGAAAAATCTCATGGGGCTGATATATACTCATCCAATATGTCATTGATACCTATTGGAGATAGTAAGTACATTGCGGAAGGGGGAAAATATTATATTGGCAATGCTAATGAGGCAGCACTGGTATCTGTCTTTGGTAAATTTTCTGATAAGGATGATTATGTATTTTTTGTTGCTGACCCAAAACATAAAAACTATAATCTTGTCAAAAACATTGTTGAGTGGCAAAGTTATGTGGCAGAGTTTGAATTAAACGCCTATCCGATTGATGAGGTTGATATTCTTAGTGCCGGACACAGCGCTTGGGATTCGGCTTTAAACACCGTCAATGTCGGAAAGTACAATCTAGGCTGGGCATCTATTGGTATCTGTACGAACGCTTTTTATGAAGCGATTACCCATGCGGCTGAAAGAAAACTCTATGGTATGCGTGTCACCGATTTCCCGCATGTCAAACAATTATTCGTGGATGCCTGGGCTAGATTAATAGCCATGCGACTTTTTACGCAACGGGCTTGTGATTATATGCGTGTAGCTTCGAAGGAAGATCGTCGCTACCTTCTTTACAACCCTATTGTTAAGATGAAAGTCACTACCCAGGGAGAAGAGGTTATTGACCTGATCTGGGATGTTATTGCTGCCAAGGGTTTTGAGAAGGATATGGTTTTTGAAAATGCAGCCAAAGATATTCGGGCACTACCCAAGTTGGAGGGTACAGTCCATGTCAACATTGCATTGATAGTGAAGTTTATGGAAAACTATCTTTTTCATCCAAAAGCTTATGATGAGGTTCCAAATTTCACAAGTGGCGTAAATGACGGTTTTCTCTTTAATCAAGGTCCTGCCAAAGGACTGGGGAAAATTCAGTTTAAAGATTATCGACAAGCTTATAACAGTGTTTCTGGTGAAAATGTCGAAATATTTAAAGAACAAATAGCAATTTTTAAAGAGCTATTAGTCACAGCGACACCAACACCCGAACAAAAAAAGGATATCGATTTTCTATTAGGATTGGGTGAAATTTTTACCTTGATTGTCTATGGAGAACTGATAATCGAAAAAGTTCACCATCATAATTTGTCCAACGATATTATTTTACAGATATTTGACATTTTGGTGCGGGATTTCTCGGAATATGCACTAAAGCTTTATCAAAAGGTTTCCTGTTCAGAGAAACAAATGGAAATCTGTCTTAAAATGATTAGAAAACCTTTTTTGGATCGAGGCCGATTTAAAAAAATCTGGAAAGAACATGTTTTGAACTTAAAGGCTTGTTATGAAATGAATCCATGATACCTGTTGAGTTTATATCATTGGATTTTAAAGTAACACATTTGTTTTGCTTGAAAGTTAATTGAATCGTCAATTAAAATACTACTTTCGAAAAGGAGGGATTTTGCAATATCAATTTCAAAAACCGGATAATCTGGTCGAGCTGATTGAAGAAAGCATAAAAAAACACTCCGACTTACCGGCATATGGTACCAAAAATAATAATGGTGAATATCAATGGATTACTTATGGTGAACTAGGAAAACGAATTGATAAATTACGTGCTGGCATGGCTCAATACGGTATTGGCAGGGATGATGTGGTTGGTCTTATCGCCAATAATCGTACCGAATGGCCCATTGCTGCTTTTGCGACTTATGGTTTGGAAGGGCGATTTATTCCTATGTACGAGAAGGAACTGCCACAGACTTGGGAATTTATACTCAAAGACAGTTGTGTAAAACTCTTGTTTGTTGCCAATCGGACTATTTACGAACAGATTGAAGCGTTCAGATCTAATCTTCCTCATTTAAAGGAAATGTTTCTTATCGATGGGGAAGGATATGAAACCATGCTGGATGTGGGAAAAAAAGGTGCAGAAAAACCAGTTGATGCTATCTGTCCTTCTCCTGCACAAATAGCCGTTCAGATATATACTTCCGGTACTACGGGAAAACCCAAGGGCGTATTACTCTCACACGGGAATTTTACCAGCAATGTGATTGCAGGTGGGAAGTTATATCCGACGCTTTTAACCAAACACAGCCGGAGTGTTTCCATTTTACCCTGGGCACACTCTTTTGGGCAGACAGCAGAACTCTATAACTTTCTCCATATTGGTGGATCCGTGGGTTTTGCCGAAAGTGTTCAGACATTTGCCAATGATATGTTGAAAATCAAACCCTCATTTTTGATTGCTGTGCCCCGTGTATTTAATAAAATTCATGCAGGTATTTATACAAAAATAAACGAAAAAGGCGGGGTTGCTAAAAAACTATTTGATGCAGGATTAAAGGCTGCTAAAGAGAAACGGGAACTTCAGGGGAATACGGGGTTTTTAACCAACTTCAGATACAAACTGGCAGATCGGATAGTCTTTAAAAAAATTCGCTCTCTTTTTGGGGGTAGACTGCAAGCAGCCCTTACAGCCAGTGCAACCATGAATATTGAAATCAATCATTTTTTTTCTGATATTGGTATCCCGACTTACGATTGTTATGGATTAACAGAAACATCACCAGCTGTAACAATGAATTGTCCGACCGCCAATAAACCAGGAACTGTAGGGCGACCTATTGAACACGTGAAGCTTTCCATCAGAAAGCTGGGGAATACTGCTGAAGAAGAAGGAGAAATAGTGGTTTATGGACCCAATGTGATGCAGGGGTATCATAATAATGATGAAGCATCTGCTGAAGCGATGACAGCTGATGGTGGATTTCTAACAGGTGATTGCGGCAGGATTGATGAAGATGGTTATCTATACATTACCGGAAGGTTAAAGGAACAGTATAAACTGGAAAATGGCATGTATATTTTTCCAGCCGGAATTGAGGAAGATATCAAACTGAATCCATTGGTTACAAATGCCATGATTTACGGAGAAGGTAAACCTTTTAATATCTGTATTATAGTCCCTGATTTTGAAGTGTTGATCAATGAAGTAAAAGAAAACAAAATTTCTGGTGATCCAAAAACAATGATTGATAATCCAGAAATACAGGACTATATTACTGAGAAAATCACTCAATCATTAACAGGGAATTACATGTCCTATGAAATTCCGAAAAAGTTTATTTTTCAAAAAGAGGAATTTTCACTGGAAAACGGTATGTTGACACAAACCTTTAAACTTAAACGCAGTCTGGTTTACAATAAATATAAGGGTGAGATATCTAAGTTATACGACAATCTTGCTACAAATTGAGTATATTGGTCAGACCCAGAAAACACATGAGTATTGATGGATAAAGAAAACAGATCAGCCTTAAATGATGAATTTAAAACCTTTCCGGCCGATCTGGATCTGGTCAGGACTTACATCCAACGAAATGCCAGACAGATTGAAGTAAAAGGTCACTATGGGTTTCGTATCTTTTTTCTATTTCTGAGGTTTTGCGCTTCTATCCTCACCTTTAATGGGGCATACCGGTTTGGCAAATTCATCGGCTTGATATTTTACAAATTCAAACTCCGCCGCCATATCGCTATCACTAATATGAGTATCGTTTGGGGTGATAGTAAGTCAGATGAAGAGAAAGAACTTATTTACAAGGAGTCCTTGATCAACTTCGGACAGGTGATTGTCAACTGGTTACGTCTGCCTTTTAAAAACGATAATTTCTGGAAAGAAAATGTTCGATTTACAAATGAGACAACGCTTCAAAAAGCAATGAATCAGAAGAAAGGGGTAATACTACTGGCGGCTCATCTCGGAATGTGGGATCTGGCTGGTGGGAAAATTGGAATGTCCGGCTATCCGGTTTCGGTTGTTGCTAGGCGGATCAAGAATTCTTTTCTGGATCGATGGATAATTGATACGCGATGCCGAATGAATTTTGGTAGTATTCAAAATAAAAATAGCATGGACCGAATTCTTGAAGGATTAAATCACGGTGAAGCGGTAGCTGTGGCAATTGATCAAAGTATGCAACCTGCTCAGGGCGTCTTCATTGATTGGATGGGGCGAACAGCTAGTTCTGTCCGCTCTGTATCCTATATGGCAAAAAAATCTGGTGCTGTCATTGTTTCTGGTTACATGTTGCAACACGGTCCAAGGGATTTTGAACTGTGTGTTGAAGAAGAAATCCCTTACGTATCCCATCCTGATCCCGAAGAAGAATTATTGATTAATACACAAAAACAGTCTTATGCCATACAAAAAATAATCCTCAAACATCCTGAAAAATGGTTCTGGATTCACAGACGCTGGAAAGTTCAACCTGAAGGAGTTCCTGATCCGTATCGTAGCTTGGGATCGGAACCAGAGTGATGTGCTCGTCTGGTCTAAATATTATTCTTGTTTCAACTCCTTATTTCATACATGTTTCAGTAAAAAATTGACCAATATTTTCATCTGTCATTTTTCAAAAGTCCAATCGATTACCAACCCTCCCCACAAACCCCTGTCGTTATTGAATGGTTGCCATCTCCACCATTCATTACTATTATTTTGTATACAATCCGTTATACTTGTCTCGTATCCCTTTAAATTCAATTATCCTGTAGTTTTGAATAAGATTTCTTCAATGTCCCCTACTTCCCGTTATTTCATTATTTTTTATTCTATTTCCCGCTAGGTGGGATATTTTAGTGACATTGGATTGGACAAAATTTTTTCAAGGGATGAAATTGAAGAAGGAATATTGATTGACCCATCCGAATTAACATTATTGAATGAAAAAAAAGTAATCACAAAAAGATGAAACAAATAGGGATACTCCAACCTGATTAGTTTACACCTGTATCAAATACGGTTTGGCCAGTAGTCACGCTAATTTTTCGTTGAGCTCTCATGTGTAACATCTCAGTCTGGCTTTCCCTAAGTAGTGTAAAATCGTACACCAAGGCCGCATTATCATCAACTAGCAGTTCTCCTTTCCAATCGTTTATCTCATCACTCATAACCTGCTTGATATCCTTTTCATTGACCTTATCCGTGATTTCTTCGGAAGAATTTAGGGATTGGTCTAGTTGCTCTAGAGGAATTTTAGCAATGGAATTCAAAAATATTTCCTTCATCAACCGCTTTCTAATATTGTTTATGCTCCTTTGTTTTTCAAATATGCTGTTTGTAACCGACCGAATTAACGGAATGAGGAAAAAGAGGCATGAATATACGAAGGGGATTATTCCCAGAATAAACTGACCTGTCACGTTAATCCCAGACTGACTGTTTAACACGCCATAAGACATTAACAACACGAACAAATTCATCCCGGTTATGATCATATTGCTTTGAGTAGAATTGCCGTTCAGTGCATATTCAGGTTCAAATTCATCCCAGAAAAAAACAATATCAGTGCTTTTTTCCGAATGTTTACCAGACATAAACTCGGTAAACTCGCCATAGATAACACCTTGTTCTGACACTTTGATTTCACCATCAAAACTGGAGATCATTTCAGTGAAAAACTCACCTGCTTTGTCATCTTTCCATCCTGCCAGAGCTCTAACCTCTTCTATGGTAATAATTCCTTTATTCTCTCTAATATAAGTGGCAACTTCGCGTTGGTTCTCAAATGGGTGAATTTCTGCCCGATGAGGACCGAAAACATAGTCGAAAACAGAAATGATGAATTTCTTTTTCTTGCTCTTCTTTTTAGACTTGAACAATTTAGATGTACTTGGTTCATACTGACGGTAACGGTAACCATGTCTGTCATGCCTGTAGGTGAGATTCCCAGTGATTGTTTTCCAGAAAAAAAACTCAGCCAACACCCTGAGTATCAGTGTAAATATTCCGCTATCCAGACTAACTCCTTCATCTCGGTCACCAGCAAACATTGATCCAATAGCGATCGCTAATAAAAGTACAACAAAGGCCGCAAAATAACCAACTAACATTAACATGATCCATACTTTAAAAAAGTAAGTAAATCCCTTCCAAAGCAATTTACCTATTTCATCCAATTGTTCTTTAAGTGTTTTATTTCCCCTTCGGACAAGTGATCCAAAGTCGTAAATAAGTTCACCCTGGTCAGTTACCTGCATTTGGCATGAATATTTTTTCATTAGGGTTTCGACACCAATTTTGGTTTCAAAAGTTGAAAATCCGGTCTGTCCTGCGATATCCTGTATAGTGAATTTACGAATTTTTTTAATTGCTTGTTCTACAGAAGTCAGGTCTATCTGTTGAGTCTTCATTTTTTATCCAATATGGACTGTGACGTGATAAAACGCCTTTTTAAAAATTGTTAGGAAATACTGAGAAATATTTTTAATAACTCAATAATCATTATTTGCTACACCAGTAGTTATATTTCAAACAGAATAAAGACAGTTTGTTAAGTTAAATTATAAATATTTTTCCTTTATCGTATTTGAAATCACATACAAGAGCATAAACACCATAATGTCTGTTAAACGATTTCAATGCCTCAAATAAAAGCAGAGGCATGTTATTTCAACAATCAATTACGATGAGATTAAATTTGGTCAGGTTGTACGTAAAAGGCTAGTACCTCAACAGCTTCCATATTCATATCTCCTAGACAATATTATTTATTATTTCGTTAAAAAATACGATGCTCTTGGAAGACTATCAGCTTATGAATAATTTCTTAATTGACATTAAGGACGGGAATAATGGCTATTAATAGCAGATAGCTATTGTAGGCAGTGGACAAATGCGTTTTTACTTTTTATGAACCTATCTCTATTCCTAATAACCCTGTGGTGCAGGATCTAGAGTTTTTAATTTTTAACCCACAAGGGTAAATCATATTTAGATTGGCAATCTTTGTCATAAATGGTAATACTGTTTTACAACGTATTTTTAGAAGTCTAAAGGAGAAAAAAATGGCCACACTAAATATTTCATTACCTGATCAACTTCGGGAATATGTAAATTTGAGAGTAGGAAGTGGGGAATTTCAGAGTGCTAGCGATTATTTAAGAGATTTAATCAGACATGATAGAGAGTATCTTGAACACTTATTGACTGAAGGGATTGATAGTGGAGAATCTAAATCACTTGATTTGAATTCAATTAGGAAAAAAGCGCGGAAAATACTAAAAACGAAACAAAATGAATGATGTCGAGTATAAAAGTAACACCCGCTGCTGAGAATGATCTCTCAAATATCTGGTTGTATATAGCAGATGATAATCCAGTTGCCGCAGACAGAGTATTTGAAGCTGTGCAATCTACATTCGGTAGTCTACTTAAAAAACCAAAAATCGGAAAAGTATTTGAATCGAAAAGAATGAAATTAAAAAACATTCGCTTCTTTCCAATTGGTAAATATCCTAAGTATGTTGTTTATTACAGAGAGATTGATAAGGGAATCGAGATAATTCGAGTTCTACATGCACGTATGCATGAAGACAATCGCCTTGACTGTTAATGCGTAGGAGGCGTTAGCTTTGGTTTCAGGCAAAACGGAAGAAGAATTACTATTGAGAAATGAATACTTGACCGCTGAAAATGAGATTCTCAAAACCAAACTCAAAAAGCCTCCACGATTTAATGATCATGAAAGAATCCGTTTGGCTAAAATCGGAAATAGAATTGGCCTCAAAGCACTTAGAGATATTGCTTGCATTGTCCCGAAAAAATTTGATGGTTCCCAGTGTAGAAAAACTGCTGGGCGTCCAAGAATAGACCCTGATCTTGGAGCTCTTATTATCCGGTTGGTTAAGGAAAATCCAAACTGGGGACATGATCGAATTGTCGGTGCACTCTCATACCTTGGTTTCAAGGTCAGGCATATCACTTTGTACACTCGCCTCGTAACCCTTCAAAATCAATTATATAATTTCCTCCAAAATTTTTACTTCCCGATATATCCCGATTTTTCAATCAAATATGCTATAAGAACCACCATTTAATATCATATTTGCTACCGGATTTTTTCAAATATTCTAATAGTTGAGTATTTATGCAATAAAATGGATAAAAAACACTGTTGATTGCTCAATTGGAGTTGCCATGACCCTGGCCCCGGATCTTGCTAGGTGATCGGACTGTTTTTTGATCTTGGCTGGAAATGCTCCTGCCCTGTAGGACTATTGCAAGGTTAGTTGGCAACTTCAAATCGAACTTTTCAACCAGTGATTCAGTAAGATCGATGTGCCGGATGTGGAAAATGTGTCGAAAATTGCGATTTTGGTATTGATCAGCATAAAAATGAATTTAGCGCCTGCGATTATCAAAATTTATTTTTCAATTTGAGACTCATTTGAACCAAGTCAGATTTCATTAATCGTAATTCCGGTAGACAGTTTACTTAACTATTCAAAAACAACAACGCCTATTACAAGAATATTTCATGGATATGGTAATATTATCTAAAATGGCGAAAAATGAGTTAAAGTGCATATTATTTAAATTTTATAGAACGAGGCATACCAAGCAAAGCAATTAAATATTCTATCCATATCAAAACAGCTCTGAAGGTGAAATCCGGCACCAAATTTGATGATGTCAAACTTCATACAATAATGTATGGTTTGACTTACTTGCTAATAATTCCTGTTATCAATATTACTGTTTTTAAAAGCGACGGAAAACTTTTGAAAGTTTTTTAATTGTGATATAATGCTAAAAAAAGGAATCTGTGATATTAGCGAACTACCAGGAATATGACAAAATATCAGAACAATGGATCATATAAACGAATCAAATTTCAATATCGATAAAATTTAATTATGGAAAAAGCCAAAATACTCATCGTTGAAGACGAGGTTCTTGTCGCAAAAGAGTTGGAAAGTGAACTGAGAAATTTAGGTTACGAAGTAACGTCAATTGTCGATAAGAGTGAGAACGCTATTGAGAAATCGAAGGCAGATAAACCAGATCTAATTCTGATGGATATTCGTATTAACAGTGGAATGGATGGAGTTGATGCTGCAGAAGAAATCCAATCACAATTTGGAATTCCTGTAGTTTTTACTGCAACCTGTTTGGATGATGATAAAATGAATCGAGTTAAAAATATCATGCCTTTTGGATATATCTTGAAGCCGATTCAAAAAAGGGAGTTGAAGGTAAGGATTGAGATGGCTTTGTATACTGCTATAATTGATGCTAAAAGAGAGCGAGCAGAGGAAAAGTTACGGAAGAGCGAAGAAAAATATCGTGAATTGGCACAATCTTCAAATAGTATCATCTTAACATTTGACCAAAATTTTGATTTTACTTTTATCAACAAATTTACTCAGGATTTTTTTGGATTTTCCGAAGATGAACTCATTGGCAGAAGTTTATTCGGAACCATAATACCTGAAATTGAGAGTTCTGGCCGAGATTTGAGAAAAAAATTCAAAGATGTATTTGATAAACCGGAAGCATTTTCTGATAACGAAAATGAAAATACACGTAAAAACGGAGAACGGGTATGGGTAGCTTGGCGAAATAAAGGTATATACGATGATTGCGGAAATCTTTCAGGCATACTTAGCACCGGATACGACATCACTAAACGTAAACAGGTTGAGGATAAGGTTCTGGAAACTAACCGGCAGCTGGAACTTGAAACGATTAGAGCCAGTGAGTTGGCGGAAGCGGCTGAAATGTCAAACCAGGCCAAAAGTGAATTCCTGGCAAATATGAGTCATGAAATCCTTACGCCAATGAACGGAGTTTTGGGTTTTACGGATATGCTTCTTGACACAACCCTGGATGACACTCAGCAGGACTATGCAAAAACGATCAAAAGGAGTGGAGATAGTTTACTGAGTTTGATTAATGATATTCTTGACTTTTCAAAAATCGAAGCCGGGCAATTAGATTTTGAAGAAATTGATTTTGATCCGGAGTTAATTGCTTACGATGTTTGTGAAATAATTCGACCTAAGATCGGGCTTAAGCCAATTGAAATTCTTTGTTCTATCGGAGATAACTTACCGTCATATGTTAAAGGAGATCCAACTCGATTTAAGCAAGTTTTAACCAATCTGATGGGAAATGCCCCTAAGTTTACAGAAAACGGTGAAATTGAACTCTCCATTGATATTGAAGAAGAAACCCAAGAGCAGATAAAGTTTCATGCTAAAATCAGAGATACTGGTATCGGTATACCTAAAGACAAACTTCTTTCTATATTTGAAGCATTCAAGCAGGCGGATGGTTCCACAACCAGAAAGTATGGTGGTACCGGACTGGGCTTATCGATAAGTAAAAAAATATCGGTACAGATGAAAGGGAATGTCTGGGCTGAAAGTAACGAAAAAAAAGGGAGCACCTTTCATTTCACCGCATGGTTTTACAAAACTGAAGAAAAAAAGACCAAAAGGCATACCCCTGTTTCACTTACCGGCAAAAACATATTAATTGTTGACGATAATCAAACGAATCTAAAAATCCTGTCATACAATTTGAAGTCAATTGGTATGAAAACTATTGAACTGACAATGGCTAATGAAGTCATACCCCTACTAGAAAATTCTTTAGAAAGTGAAGCGTTAATCGATCTTTGTATTTTTGATATCCAAATGCCCGAAATAAGCGGCTACGACTTAGCCAGGCAAGTCCGCAGCTCAAAACTCAATTTCTCGACACTTCCTCTTATCGCATTGTCATCCTTGATGGGAAATGAAGCCAAAAAATGTGAAGAAGTCGGGTTTACGGGATTTTTAAGTAAGCCCGTTCGAAAAGAAAAATTGTATCAGATGCTGGAGCGAGTTTTATCTGACCAAAAACAAGACGTTGAAGAATATAAAATCAAAACACAGTATTCAATTCGGGAAGAGGTGAAACATGGCTTGCATATTCTTTTAGCGGAAGATAATCCGACAAATCAAAAACTGGCAAAGCTTATGTTGACAAAAGCAGGATATAATATCGAATTAGCCAATAACGGACGAGAAGCGGTAGAAAAATTTGTTGCCGCTCCAAACAGTTTTGATTTAATATTCATGGATATCCAGATGCCTGAGCTGGATGGTAAAGAAGCGACTGCCAAAATCAGAAAAAAAGGATTTAACACAATTCCAATTATAGCCATGACTGCTCATGCAATGAAGGGAGACAGGGAATCCTGTCTTGACGCCGGAATGAATGATTATATTACCAAACCGATTAATAGAAAAGCTGTTTTTGATATTCTTGAAAAGTGGATTCTAAAAAAAATAGTTAAATAAAATCTGCTATTTTAAATAGCGCGTAACTCATTTTCCCAGATCCCATTTATACATAGATACCCAACTGTCGGATAAGACTTTTCAAACCCGAGTTTTTGAAATATAAATATAGACTCTATAATCAATAACCCTAATTGATCATTTACGCTTATGAAAACACTCGTCGAATTTATTAATGAAAAACAGGCAGACTTTAATTATGCATCCGGGGAATTTTCGAGATTGTTGAATGATATTGGAATTGCTTCAAAATTTGTTCATCGCGAAGTGAACAAGGCTGGTTTAGCAGATATCATGGGTTATGAAGGTACCCAAAATGTACAAGGAGAAGACCAGAAAAAACTGGATGTATTTGCCAACAAAGCATTTATTAAAGCCCTCAAACATGGTGGACAGTGCTGTGCTATTGCATCAGAAGAAAACGATGAGTTGGTGACTTTTAACAATGAAACTTCCAATAAAGGAAAATATGTTGTGGCCATTGACCCGTTGGATGGAAGTTCGAACATTGAAGTGAATGTTTCTATTGGAACTGTTTTTTCGATTTTTAGAAGAAAATCAGAAATAGGCCAGCAGGGAACTGTTGAAGACCTACTTCAGCCAGGTACAGAAATGGTAGCTGCCGGTTATGTGATTTATGGATCTTCAACGATGCTGGTATATACTACCGGTAATGGTGTCAATGGATTTACACTCGATACATCAGTAGGCCTGTTTTTACTATCACATCAGGATATTAAAATTCCCGAAGGCGGTAGTATTTACTCTATCAATGTCGCCAATTATATTTATTTCCCCGATGGCATAAAAGAATATATCAACTATTGTCAGGAAGATGATCCCAAAACATTAAGGCCTTACAAAACCAGGTATATTGGATCATTGGTAGCTGATTTTCATAGAAACCTGCTACTGGGAGGGATATATTTATATCCCGGTACCAAAAAAAATCCGAACGGGAAATTGAGGTTATTATATGAATGTAATCCTGTCGCGTTTATAGCTGAACAAGCGGGGGGTAGTGCCTCTGATGGTTTCAAAAGAACCCTGGAGATTCAACCCGATGCTTTGCATCAAAGAACTCCGTTCATTGTAGGATCCGAACATATGGTAAAGAAGGCAGAGTATTTTATGAGTAATTTTTCAAAGGATTTTAACTTCATAGAAAGAACGAATCTTTGAAGTCAGTTGACATGATCTGTTTTTTATTGATGGTTAAATTGTACTTTGGTGGAAACGAAATCTGGAAAGAAGACAGGGTGATTACTTACCTTATCTATCATTTTTTAATAAAGGGGATATATCTTATCGAGGAACCATAAAATTTTCCAGTACTTCGATTTCAACCTCACACTCGGGAAAATTTGATTTGATTTGAGAAGCTAAGTCAACTATTGCTTCTGAAGGAGTTGTTTGATAGACAATACGATTCAGTCGGATATAACGTTTAGATTCTGTCAGGCTAAATTGATTTTTAACCAGGTCTGCATTATTCATATCTTTAAATTTAATAATTACAGTACCGGTTAAGATCCCATACTGATTCGTTCTCTCATTCAGTACAACTGGCAAGGTTTTAGTGTTCGCATCCAATTGAGATTGACCGGATTTGAAAATTATATGTCTTCCTTTAGCTTGAATAACATCCTGTTCAATAACAGCATGTTTTCCCGACACAATTGATTGACTTTGAGAAACGATTTTCTCGACTTTAACTACCTGCTGCTTTTGGGCTGACAAAACCTCCGGTAAAAAAACATAATTTCCATTTTGAGAATGAAAGGATTTTCCTTTGTTTAAATTTGATAGGGTGTTCTTTCGTTTCAATTCCTGTTTTTTACTCACCTCCTTTGAATTAGCGAAAATCGGCTGAGTACAATTACTTAACAAAACAACAACTGATAACCAATAAATTATTTTATACATATTTACCTTTTATTCTTTTATTTTATTTAAATTCAATTAGTGACCATTAACTTTCATTGACCAGGAATCAAATGTCCCTGATGTCACAGCATCTGCATCAACCACTTTAATCGTCCATGTTCCATTGGAGGTTTCACCATAAAAAGCATTAGAAGTTAAAACCATATTAGTCAGATCATCTGAAGACGAAAATCCATTGCGGGCGTTGAGAAGAATGCTTTTAGTACCAGCCGGAGATGTTAACTCTATTCCCAGGTCACCCACATAGTTATGTGATACAGAAATTTTAATTTGAACAGTTTCAATGGTTAAGGTAGTCCCAAAAACTATGGTATCATTAGCACCACTAATATTATTATCATCGATAGTCCCATCTGTAATTCCGCCGTCGGCCACCCAGGCGGTTTCAACAAAAGTACCCAGACTATTCAGGGTATAGCCACTGGCGGCAGCCACCGCCGCATCTACATCTAGTTGTCCAAATCCATACCAGTTATGAAATTCATGACCGGCGCCATTGGTAACCCAGGTATCTTCGACGGTATATTGTCCTCCACTTAAACTAACAGTTACCTTTCCATGATTTACCGTTAACGGGGTTTTAGCAGCAGTAGTAATCAAAATATGCTTGACATCCCGCCAGGTTAAATTTGAGTTGGCGTTTAACATTAAAGCGATGGCACCACTCAGAACCGGTGCGGCTGAGGAGGTTCCATTGAAAGTGGCTGTGTAATCACAATTGGGGTTTAAACCATTGGTATTATCTTCCAGCTCATTTTCCGGACTATCACTGGTATTGCTATATCCTTTACTGCAACCTGATTGATCAGTGGTGACCATGGCCGGTTCATCAAGAGTCGGCGTTGTAGATGATGACCATCCTAAATTCGCATCATACCCATATTCTCCCCCGGGTGCGCTAATTAACAAATTAGATCCAGCGGTGGAGTAACTGGATTTTTCTCCTTTTGCGTTGGTGGCGCCCACCACAATAATATAGGGTAAAGCTGATTCAGGGTCCATATTCGAATTTTGGCAGGAAACACCAATGGCATTGGCACTATCACACTCGCCATCAACACTACTGGTTATGTCTTTAAAACCATTCCCAGCGGATTTAACATAGATCCCCCCTTTACCGCCTCTTAAATTAGTCACACCATCTAAATATTGTGCTTCTACCGAAGAAGTTACCATAAAATCATCGGTATTAGTGTATCCAAAACTTAGATTAAAAATATCAACATCGCTGGAATTAGGGGAGG
>Ga0233431_1004066_pt1 | contig 16301 bp, 7 predicted proteins | sample SI_118_April2016_FD_179867 | JGI IMG/M metagenome (GOLD analysis project Ga0233431, IMG submission 179867) | Seawater microbial communities from Saanich Inlet, British Columbia, Canada - SI_118_April2016_200_MG | ecosystem: Environmental > Aquatic > Marine > Inlet | place: Canada: British...
GACGTACAGAATGGCCATTTTTGACCATATTTACTGCATCTTTACGTACTTTGGGCATATTTGGGTTGGTTGTATACATACCCATATATTTTACACTAAAGTGTTGCCAAGGTATTGAACCATTACGTACTCATTGACCCGAAACAGAAATTGTGTTACAAGTGAATTAGAGGACCTTGACAATTCAAAGAAAGAGAGGCTGAAATGTCTAAAATAACAGGAAAAGTGTCTTTCTCGAACAGTGCCTATCATGAAAGGAGAAATATCATGAAAAAGGCAATGAGTTTGATGGTGTTTGCGGTATGTGTGTTTCAATCGAGTTTGGTGTTTTCTCAAGATATTGATGTGAGAAGTTATATGTTCACTTCACCTTTGGGATCGTATGATGTTGGCGATCGAGCTGAAGTCTGTTTTTCGTTTTGTGTTTATGGATCAGACGTAAGTCGATGTGGAGTAACTATTTCCAATAATATTCGGTATAATGGATCAATGGTTGCTGATGTGGAGTCTTCAAACAATAATTCAGAAGGGTGTTATGAATTGTGTGATGAAATGAGAATTGACGGAGAAGGACCATATCAAATTAGGGGTTGTATTGGTGCTGGGAGCTTGAATGGTGGATGTGGATATCAGAATTGTATTGATGATCGGTGGGACAATGAGGAATTCTATGTTTCGATTGATGGAAGTTCTTCAAATTGTGATGCAGAAGATGATCTTGAAATATCAGATGATACTTTTCCTAGCTCAGTTGACGTAGGAGACACTGTAAGTGGTTATATTGATGTAACCAATGAGAGCAATGATTGTGAATATGATTATACAAAGGCAGATGTTGATTTTTCTGGAGCATCTGTTGATGAAATTGAAGATCATGATGGAGACAATGGTAATTTCAGCACAAATGATGAGGATCGTTTTGGTCCATTTGAGTTTGTTGCAGAACAAGCAGGAAGAGTTGAACTTGAGATTGATATTTATATAGATGGTCGTTATGAACCTGCTGATGGCAGTGTTTATATTGATGTCGAAGATGATAGTTGTAGTAACGAGTGTAGTCCTAATGCAAGGGAGTGTACTGATAGCAATCATTATCGACTTTGCAATTATGCTGATGGTTGTTACCGATGGTATGGACCATTTGAGTGTCAACCGAATCAGACTTGTAATTATAGTACTGCCAATTGTGAATCAACTTGTAATAATCAGTGTAGTCCATACGAAAATCAGTGTACGGATGATACTCATTATAAAAGTTGTGAAGAGCAAAATGGATGTTGGGTTTGGTCAAGTGTTCGTACTTGCTCTTCTGGTACATCTTGTAATTATGGGGTTTGTAGATCAACTTGTCAGTGTTCTAGTGGATCTTGTTGTAGTGATGGATGTCATCGTGATAGCAGTTCGCGTGTTTGTAGCATTAGAACTGAGAAGCGATGTGAAGGTTCTGCTTGTGGAGATGATGTAGAAGAGAGAACAAGAAGTCAATACTGTTCTGGAAACAGCTCGTCATGTACTGGAGCTGTTACATATACAACTTGGCAGGACACTACATATTGTGGTGAGACGCAAAAATGTAGTTCAACGTCATATAATTGTTATGAATCATTGTCGTGTTTGTCGGATGAATGTTTTTCTGGTCAAACACGTTGTCTTGATTCAAGTACTCGACAAAGTTGTATCCAGAGTAGTGGTCGTTGGGTTTGGGGTGATAATCAGAGTTGCCATTGTAATAATGGTGAATGTTGCATGAGTGAATGTGCGATTTTTGGTCAAACACGGTGTTTGGATTCGGGGACTGAGCAAACATGTGGTAATTTTGACAGTGATAGTTGCCTCGAGTGGGGCGACAGTACTGGATGTAATTGTCAAGATGATTCTTGTTGTGATTGTTTGAGTGGAGTTTGTTGTAGTGACAATTGTCATTATGATTCTGAATATACAAGGTGTGCTCAAAGTTCTGAAAGAAGATGCGGTAATGTGTCTTGTGGAGGAAGTGTGCAACAAAAAATTACGTATACCTATTGTTCAAATAGGAGTAGTCAGTGTGGTGGAAGAGAAGAAAATTTGGATTGGCAGACGATAACAACTTGCTTGGATAATCAAGTTTGTGATTTATCGACTCTTAGATGTGTTGATTCTCCGATTTGTTGTGAAAATGATTGTCGTATAGGTCAGACTAGATGTTTGGATTCTAATACAAAGCAGACTTGCGGAGATTACGACTCTGATAATTGTTATGAGTGGGGAGAGAATGTTTCTTGTCCTTGCTCTGATAATCTTTGTAGAGGCTGTCAACCGAATTGGATCTGTTCTAATTGGACATGTGAAAATAATGATCGAATCAGAAATTGTTATGATTACAATGAATGTGGAGTTGATGAAGGTCGACCAGTTGAGTATCAGGATTGTCCTTCGCGTTGTTCTGGAAGTACTTGTGTTGGATGTTTGCCTGACCATGATCACAAGGTATGTCTTGGGAATTCACTTGTTTGGCAGGACGCCTGTGACAATAATACTGAAGTAATCGAAGTGTGTAGTGATCGCGAACCTATTTGTAGCGATACCTATACTGCTATCTGGAGTAATGGTTTTTGTTCTAGTCAGGACCTAGTTTGTTACTATGCTGATGAGACGCCGTGCTCAAATGGTTGTCAAAATGATGAGTGCCAAGAATGTAGTCCGAATTGGCAATGTAGTGAGTGGGAGTGTCATAACAATAATCTTTTTCGCGACTGCATTGATCAAAGTGATTGTAGTAACGAAGAAGGACATCCAAGTGAATTTCAGGGATGTCAATATGGTTGTGAAGGAACTCAGTGTATTGGTCAATTGGCTTGTGAAATAGAGGATGTTCATTGGAATAAGGCGTATGCGGTTGATGATGAGTTGTTGCAAATAGAAATTCAAACGAATGGTCATTGTGATGGTCAAATTTTCACTCTTGAAATTTGGGATGAAGATTTGATTTGGATTCTGGATGATTTTCTGACAGCTTTTGAAATTGAGATAAGTGGAATGTCGATGAGTTTTGAATGGAACGCGGTGTTCATTCGAGAAACGACAAATCCATTTGATTTTTGTGAAATGCATGGTGGCTACAGTGCTTGTTTTCAGGGACCTGAATACTATGTGAAAATCATTCAAAATGGAAACACTTTGATTAGCACTGAAGATAGTTCACTTGTTAACGTTTCTCCCTTTTATATGGGGATGTCGATGGATCAATATTTGTTAGAGCAAAAACTTGAAATACAAGAGATGCTGAGAAGAGATGAGCAAGTCGAATATTATAAGTGTGTAAACTCACAAGAAACAATCAATGATCATTGTAGAGAGGTTTTGAAGAGAGCTGGTTTGCAGTCTGTTAGTGAAGAAATTTCTGATTTCACTGCTTCTGTTGGATTGTGGTGGAACAAAGGGTTGAGATATTTTGATCTTGGTGTTGTATTCATGATTGCTGCTGGATGTGGAGGTTGTCAATTCAGTGGTGGGTTGGGAAGTTTCATGTTTGAACCACTTCATTTGGATAGAGTAATTCATGGTGGTATCTATGATAATGAGTGGCAATATCCGTTGAGTGTCATTGGTCCAGATGCATGTGAATTTTGTGCAAATGGAATTTGGAATTTGTTTGATAATCCTCAGGTAGATGCGATTACATTAGTTTGGGGAATTGGTAAATCAGTTTTGCTTGGAGGTGTTAAAAATACAGCAAAAATAAGCGGATTGCAAACCTTTGAATATTTCTTGGATGAAGGTGGCCTTGGTGCAAGGATGACGTATGAAATTGGAGAAGATACTTTTCAAAAAATGATTACATATGAACTTGATGATCTTGGGCAAGTAGCGTTGCGGCAAGTGAAATATATGAATCCAGTTACGCTATATTCTGGTGGAAAAGAATTTGTATTGTTCAATGCTTTGAGAAGTGCACCATTCATTGAGGTGTCATCTCTGAGTAAAGCAAGTAAACGCTTGTTTGCTGGTGGGATTGAGAATGGGATGATTGATGGTGCTTATCTAGCCATGGAAAATTTGGCTAGAACTATACCGAATTCTGGTTTTCAGGGCGTAAAGATTCAATTGAAAAATACTTTACCTGGAAATTTGTTGGGATCATATTATCAGGATGGGGCAAGTCGGATAATAAAATTGCGAGTTGGTGAACTTGGATTGCATCACGCAAATGATATAGCAGACCTTGAATTGCTTGTTCAAGTGTTTGAACATGAGTTGGGACATTATTTTCAAGAAATTGTATTGACGCATAAAGGGTTTAGCATTGTGCGACAAACATCAGATAACTATGCTGTTGAGTTTTTCAATGATATGTTCATGCTAAGAAATTCTCATAATGAACAGGTTTATAAGAATGTACTGAGAAGTCGGTTGCGTGATTGGGAAAATGGACTACAGTCAGGTCAAGCCCAAACGCGATTGATGAATCAGTTTGAGATTGATTTTGTGAGTAATTATCCTGAGAAGTTTCAATTGTTGAAAGCGAGAAATTTAGCAATAGAACTTGAAGAAAATAGTGTGCAGGAATTGATTGAAGAGATGGTGCAAAGGTATTCTCCGGATATATATGATAGTTTCATTTCTCAATCAGATGAAATGCTGGTTGATTTCGTGAAGTATAGTCGTGAAATGAATGCAGATTCAGTAACTTCTACATTCACGAAAATTGTAAATAAGTATAAATTGAATCATTGGCCGGAGTCAGGTGGAGGCTCTTCAATTAGGAAGGATAATTCTGGAACTGGAGCCGTGTTACTTGTTGATACCGGTAAAATAATAAATGAAATTGATAGTTGGCAACATCTTGGTTGTTTTGAAAATAATGTTTGGATGGTTGATGTGAGATTTGATCGTCCAATTGAAAGAATTGAGGAATGCGAGCAAATCAGTGGAGATTGGAGAATGGTTTGTGTGGATGGAGAATGTCGTATGCCTCAGGATGTTGGTTTGCCATATTACAAGAGTTGTCATCAGAATAATGTTTGGTTGCACTCTTCATCAGGAGATCCTGTGAGCTTGGTGATGGAGTGTTTGGAAAATATACAGGTTTGCATGGATGGAGGTTGTCGTGATTCTTATATCAAGAAAGACTTTTCAGAGAATCTTGATATAATGAGTTTTCAGTTGACAAAATCAGGATGCAAAGTTGTATTGAGTTTTTTCATCTTGGCAGATGATGTCAATGAAATTGATTCATGTGAAGTGTCTTTTGGTGATGGTGTAGTCGTTGACTGTCAGTATGAAAGAGCCGCTTCTATGAGTGGAGGGTACTATTTTGTTGAACATAACTATCAGAGAGATGGTGAATATCAAATAACGTTAGAGGTGAACGACTCTGATGCTGGTTCAATTCGTTATGTCATCGAACTGTCAATAAATGATTGTCTGGCGACTGTCGGAGAACAGCCGGAAATCAGAAATGTTGATTCGGTGAAGTTCGAAGAGAATTATTATGAAAAAAGTTCTGTGAGTATAACGTTTGAAGCGAGAGATCTTGATTCAGACGTTGATGATCTGGAAGTTTCTTTTGAAAATGATTTCGAGTCTGAGGTTGAGTGGAGAAGAATAAAGCGAGAAGGTCTTGATGATGGTTGGTACAAGTATCATTTCTGGAAGTATATTCCTTGTGGAAATCAGGGAAAACAAGAAATAACTGTGAAAGTTGAGGATCCGGAAAAGAATAGTGTTTCTGCAGGGGTTGAGTTTTGGATAGATCCTAGCACTAGATGTGATGATTCAATGTGCGGGGCTTTGCAATTCTCTTTCTTGTCAATTCTATTCTCGTTATTCTATCTCAGTAGAAGACGAAGGGAAATTTAAATAAAAAGATGACGGTTCGCCAAGCGGACCGTCTTTTTAATTGCTGAAAGTTATACTTTCATTATCTCATTAATTTCTTTGATCTTTGTGATTTTTATTTTGTATTGTTTGTTGAGTTTTTGGTTTGGGATTATTACTTGGTTGAAGCCGAGTTTTTCGGCTTCGTTGATTCTTTTTTCGATGTTTGTGACTGGTCTGATTTCGCCCCCGAGTCCGAGTTCGCCGATTACTATTGTGTTTTTTGGTATTGGTTTATCTTTTAGGGCGCTAAAGATTGAGAGAGCGACAGCGAGGTCGATTGCTGGTTCTTTTATTTTGAAACCGCCGACTATATTGAGGTGGATGTCTTGGTTTGTTAGGTTGAGGCGGGCTCGTTTGAGGAGCACTGCTGAGATCATTTGAAGTCTGTTGAGGTCGTAGCCGGCTGTTTTTCTCTGTGGGTAGCCGAAAATTGTAGGGGAGACGAGAGCTTGGACTTCGCAGAAGAAGACTCGGTTGCCCTCGGCAAAGCAGGAGACAACTGATCCGGCGGTATTTAATGTGTCAGAATCAAGGAAGGCTTTGCTGGGATCTTCTACTTCTAGTAGTCCCTTTGAGGTCATTTCGAGTATACCGACTTCATTTGTGGAACCAAATCGGTTTTTGGTTGATCTAAGTATTCTATAACCGTGTAATTTGTCGCCTTCAAGGTATAGAACAGTGTCGACAAGGTGTTCTAGTGTTTTTGGGCCTCCGACAGTGCCGTCTTTTGTGACGTGGCCGGTTATTATGATTGGAATGTTGTTTTCTTTTGCTGTTTGCATTAGTTTGACGGTGCAGGCTCTGATTTGGCTTACATTTCCAGCCTCGGTCTCTACTTGGTTTGAGTAGACTGTTTGAATGGAGTCGATAATTGCTAGAGTGGGTTTGACTTCTATAATTCCGGCGCAGATCTGCTCAATATTTGTTTGTGCGAGGAATTTTAGGTTTTTAGCCTTGTATTCTAGGCGATCCATGCGAAGTTTTATTTGAGAGGCTGATTCTTCGCCCGAGACATATAGAAGAGGAGCTTTATTGTCTTCTAGTTGTTTGAATAGTTGGAGGGATAAGGTTGATTTTCCGATTCCTGGTTCTCCACCTATTAGAGTTATGCTTCCTTTTACTATTCCACCGCCGAAGACGTTGTCAATTTCGTTTAGGTTTAGTTTTAGTCGGTCGAAGTGTTCGTTTGATACGGTGTTTATGTCGATTAAGTTTTTTTTGTCGAAATGAGTGGTGAGTTGTGAGTTTCGGGGAGTGTCCTTTGAGGTGACATCTTCTTTTATTGTTCCCCATGCTTGGCATTCAAAACATTGCCCAGACCATTTAGGGAACTGGGCATTGCATTTAGAGCAAGTGAATATTGTTTTGTTATTTGTGGACATAGTGTATTGCTATTGTTAGAAGTTGCAATTGCTAGACATTTTTGGTTTTTCGAAATGCCATGGTTCTGAATCGAGAACGCAGAATTCATTAGCTATCATTAGGTCTATAACTGCTTTTTGGCAGGGATTATTTCGACAAGCTTGTTTGTCTGCAATACAGTCATTCATCATTATACATTGATTTCTGTCTCCATTTTCATCTGTGACTCCCCATGCATCAATTGCTCTGCCTGTGGTGTGTGGACAGCTTCTGGCTCCATGTCTTAGAATGCAGGTTTGAGGTCTATTTTCTTTTGGATTGCACGTTGCTGAACCTGGTTTATTTTCACAATTTAATTCTATTAATGCAATTTGTTTTTGGATTGGTCTATATCCACTTGCTATGCCGAGTACATAACCTTTTTCAAGCAGGGATGTAGCTACTTTTTGTAATGATTGTACAATTGGTTTAGTGGCTTGTACGGTGGAATAGGTATAAATATTTGATCCTGAAACAGTTGTTATATCTCTTGGAGCACGGCCGTCGACTACATTTTGTTCTTCTTCTTCTGGTATATCGAGTACTAATTTTGGAACAACGGATATTGTGATTGCTTTGAAGTTTGTTAAATCATTGTTGATTAGATTTAGAAATAGATATGTTGACATTAGGAGTACTAGGCCGGTAATTGCGCCGAAAATGATTTCTTTGCCTTTTTTTACTCTTGATTGACTTCCTGCGCTACTCATGTAGAGGAATCCTCCAACTATGATGGATAATGTTGCAAGAACTGCGGCTATTTGGAGGCTGTATGTGAAAATTGCATGTAGATATTGTGCAATCCAGGGGATTTGTGAATCAACGGCAATGTTTTTTCCTTCTCTGTTTACTTGGCTTTCGTCGATTATTGGATCAGTGAAGACAACTCCTGGGATGTCAACGTTTAGTTCTGGTTCATAGAGCTTTGAGATGTCGTCTGTAGTGAGCCAGTTTTTTACTGTATTGGATTGTGCGTGAGTTGCAATGGGGAGTGAAAGAAGTAAAAATGCGAAAATGCAAAAAATCGAAAATGTGAAAATTTTGAGTTTTGAGGTCATAAATAAAAATGTTTATTTTAATCTAAGTGTGTGTAGAGATTGGGTTGCTTTGTCGGTGAAAAATAGGTTGGAGCCGTCTTCTGAGACTACTAGTTGGTCAATTGTGTATTCGTACTCTGGTTCGGCTATGAACGTTTTGACTCCTGTTCTGAGGTCAACTTTGTATATATAATCTGCGATATTGTCTGCGATTTCGGGAGCTAAGTCTGCTGCGTATGGAAGTTCTTTTGGGACAGCGCAGTACATGTCATTTTTGCCGTGAAAAGTGCATTTGTCAGCCCATGTATTTAGGTCGATACTCTGGTGATTTGAGCCGAAATTCTCGCCATAGGCGTCAACGATATGGAGGACTGGTTTATAGTCGGAAAATCGATTATAGGCACTGTAGACGAGTCTACGACCGTCTGGGGTCCAGTTGGTCTCAAGTCCGTAACCATTTACGATTAAAGCTGGGAATTTCTCATCATTTTGTCCGACGAAGTAGAGTTTATCTGTGTCTCCATTGTTGCCGTTTTTGAAAATTGAGACAATTTGGTTGTTTGGTGACCAGTTGACGATAAAGTCATTAGGACGTTCACCAATTCCTTCTAGATATTTTATTCCTGAACCGTCTGAGTTGGCAATTCCTAGGAATTGGTATTCACTTAGTTGGTTCATGTCTTTGAAGGCGATTTTATTACCACTGGAATCAAAATTGAACTCTTCCCAATCTTTTGGTAGTGTGATCTGTTTATCTGTTTCGAAATTGTAGAAAATGTTAGTTTTGTCGGGAAATTCGAGAATGGCTGAGTTTTGGTTTGGTGACCAAGTTACGTCTTTTACGTCTTTATATACTTTATCAGAAAGTGCAACTTTTTCACCTTGGTTATTGATACTGTAGAATTTTCCAATGTCGGGATTGTAGCTGATTATTTTGTTGCTAGATGGTGAGAGTGTGATATTGGTTGTTTTTTCGTAATCGATGTCAGTTGTTTGTGTGATTCCACCTTGAGCTATTGTGTCAGGTACTCCTATTTTTGTTGTTTGTACTTTTGTAACAATACCTGGTTGTTCTTGTTTCTCGCCCGCTGTAATGTCGGTGGTCGTGTCTCCGCCAGTTAGGCCTGGTTGGCTTCCTTGTTGTCCGATGGGAAGTTGAGTACTGTCTATGGCGTCAGGTTGCTGATCAGTGTCCGTTGGAGTTAGTGAGACGAAAAATAGTGAATAGAGGAGATATCCAATGAAAATTACTATGACGACAAAAGCGATCATTAGAAATAGCTTTTTTTTATCAATGTTCTCAAGCATAGAAGTTGAATGTTAGAAATTAGAAATTAGAATATTTTATAATTTGATTTTTATCCAAAGATTGTTGAGATGATAATGACAATTACAACTGCAAGAATTATCCATGGGCCAAGGGCTATCGCCATTACAATTATGCCCCTAACAATTAATTTGAAAATCATGCCCATTACTTTTCCGCTGGCTGTTTTGCTTGAGATTGGACCTTTTAGTTTAGAGGATAATCCGCCCATTACTTTTGTTGCTTTTCCGAGTTTTGACATTCCGCCTAATTGCTTGCCGACTTGTTTGCCAACTTGTTTACCAACCATCCCGCCTGCTGGTCCTGCTACTGCACTGCCAGCTATTTTTCCGGCCATACCACCAGCTTTTGATCCCACTTTTTTTCCTAATTTATCTTCATTGAGTTGACGTTTCCTGTCTTCTTCTATACCCTTTTGGCCAGCTTTTGGTGCTATACTTGATTGGTCTGCAATAGCTTCTTCGGCAAATCTTTTTGTATTTTTTGACTCTTCTAAATTTTTATCAAGTAAACTTTTATCACCTGGTTGAGTGGCAATAGATTCTTCTTTTTGAGCTTCTTTGTTTTCGTTTTCTTGGTTTTTTCTGTTTTTGTTCCTGTCTTCTGCTAATTGAGTAGCGGCACTCTTTTGTTGGCTTGTGTTTAATGTATCGTCTGCCATTTTATTTGAAAATTATTTTGTTTCTATTTAATTTTGCAGAGTTTATTGTTTGTTTTTTTTCGATGATGTTTTTGATTAGAGGTTGTTTGAGGTGATTTTTGATGAGCGTGTTTATTGATCTTGCTCCGGCTTTTTCTTTTATTGCTAAGTTTGCAAGATAAGTTGTTAGATCATCTGCGACGTTTAGTTCTATTTGATTCTCTTGTAATTTGTTTTGAAGGATTTTGATTTCTTTTTGAAGGATTTGTTTGAGGTGTTCTGATTGCAGGTCATTAAATTCGATGACGTTATCAAGTCGGTTGATAAGCTCAGGTTTGAAGTGTTTTTTTAGTTCGTTTTTGATTGCTGTTTTGTCTTGGGAATTTGCATTTTCAAATCCAATAGCGTCTTTTTTGTGAAAGACGTTTGTAGTCATTATTATTATAGCATTTTTGAAATTAATTTTCTTCCCTACACTGTCTGTAATGTGTCCATATTCAAGTATTTGGAGAAGCAGGTTTTGAATATTTGGATGTGCTTTTTCTATTTCGTCAAATAAAACAAGGCAATATGGATTTTTTTTGACTAAATCTGTGAATTTATTTGACTCTCGGTAGCCAACGTAGCCGGCTGGTGCTCCAATCAGCTTAGTTGATTGAAAGGCGTCATTGTATTCTGACATGTCTAGCTGAATGAAGTTTTCTTTGTTTGTGAAGATCTCTTTTGCGAGTCTCTGGGCTAGATAGGTTTTTCCAACTCCACTACTGCCCGCGAAGAGAAATGATGCAAGTGGTTTGTTTTTGTCATTTAGACCGAGTTTGCTGTGAAGGATTGTTTCCATGACGCTGTCGATATTGCTCGTTTGGCCGAAAACTGTTTCTTTTATCTTTTCGGTTATTCGCGCTAGTTTCTTGTATTCTGATTCATTTAGATCGTGAATTGGAATGTTTGTTTTTTGAGAAATTACATCTAGAATATCTGCTTTTGTTATAATTGTGTCGTAGTTGTCTCTTTTTTTGTTAATTTGCTCGTTAATTTCGCAGAGCTCTTTTGAGAGTTTTTGCTCAAGTTTTTTTATTTCAATTGCTTGGTTGTAGTCTTCTGCTAGAACTGCTTCTTCTTTTGTTAGTTGTATATCTTCTAATTTTTTTTGTAATTGATTTAGTTTTTCAATAACTTTGTTTCGAGCCGTGTGATTAAGCTTTTGTTTTGAGGCTGCTTCGTCGATGATGTCGATTGCTTTGTCTGGAAGTAGTTTGTCCTGAATGTACTGTTGGCTTAGTTTGACAGCAGAATCAATTGCATTGTCGGTGAACATTACTTTATGAAAATCTTGATAGTTTTGTTTTACTCCTTTGAGGATCTCAATTGATTCGAGAACCGTTGGTTCTTTTAGATGGATTGGTTGGAAACGTCGATCTAGGGCGCTGTCTGCTTCTATGTACTTTTTGTATTCGTCTGCGGTTGTTGCTCCGATACAACGAAGTTTGCCTCGGGCTAGTAGCGGTTTTAGCATGTTGGCAGTGTCCATAGTGCCACTAGCGTTTCCTGCTCCAATGATATTGTGTATTTCGTCAATAAAAATGATTATATTTGGGTTACTTTCTACAGCATCTAGAATTGATTTTAGTCGATTTTCAAAATCTCCTCGATATGTTGTTCCGGCTACAATTGAGCCAAGGTCTATATTGAGGATTTTTTTGTTTAGTAGAATTGGTGGTACTTTGTTCTCAGTTATTCGTTTTGCGAGACCTTCTACAATAGCTGTTTTTCCAACGCCAGCTTCACCGATGATGATTGGATTGTTTTTGTCTTTTCTGCTGAGGATTTGGATGATTCGATCGAGTTCGATGTCTCGTCCAATGACTGGGTTGATTTCTTTTTGTAGTTCAATGTTAGTTAGATCAGTTGAGAAGCTATTTAATGTTTTTAGTTTGAGTGCGTTGTCGCTTGCGACTGGAGTTTTTTGTTTGTTACTTGAGAATGATGAGAAATCATTAACGTGAGAACTGCTGTCAAGTACGGTGAGAATATGTTTTTTTATTTTTTTAATTGGTAGAGTTGTATTTGTGATTTGTTTGATCTCGCTCGCGGGTAGTTCTAGTATTGCTGCGAGTAAATGTTCAGTTCCTACGTAGACATGATCATTCTGTAGCGCTAAATGGGCTGATTTTTTCAGTAATTGGATTGTTTTGTTGTCGAATTTCACAGTATCGGGTTCTTGTATTTTTAATTTTAGTTTTGGTTGTGTACTGATTTTTTGTGGATTATACTTAATCTGTGATAATATATTATGAGCAAGGCAACCAGTTTGTTTTTCGAGTGCCAAAAAAAGATGACTTGGCATGACCTTGGCAGTCTTTTTCTTGTGTTGAATGGAGATAGCTGTTTTTATAACCGATTTTAGGTTGTTTGATAGTATATTTGACATAAGTGTGTTGCGGATAGATAATAAGGATAAACAACCTTCTTCGCTTAGAAAGCTACGAAGGTCGCAGAGGCTAAATAGGGCTAATGAAGTATTGATTAGGTGAAAAAAGGTGAACTTTTATTCTTAGGAGCTTTAGCTCCGTCTTTCTAGGTCAATCAAAGCGAGTTTAGTTTGAATTTTTTTCATTCTATTTTGATGTCCGAGCTAACCTACTTCGCTCTACGAGCTTCGAAGGTCAAGAAGCTGCGGGGAAAGGTAAAAAAACAATATAAATATTAAAAATTAGACGGAATTTGATGGTCCGCGATTTTGATTTTCCTGTAAATATTGTATAATAGATCCAGTTAGATGTCAAAGAGAATTTGCTACCTGCCTGCCGGCAGGCAGGCTAATACGAATAAACTACTAATCTACGAATTTACTATAAAATATGAAAATTGATGAAACAATTTTTAAGGCATATGACATTAGGGGGACGTATTCGGAGCAGATTGATAAGGATTTTGCTTATAATTTGGGGCGAGCTTACGCTGAGTTTATGAGAAAAGAGGTGGGGCATGATAAGTTGAATCTTGCTGTTAGTCGTGATATGCGGTTGTCGTCACCAGAGTTAGCTGAGGCAGTGATTGAGGGAATTAGTGCTCAGGGAGTTAAAGTTATTGATTTGGGAATGCTTTCAACTCCGTCTTTGTATTATGCTGTTGATACTTATCATTACGCTGGTGGTATTCAGGTTTCAGCTTCTCATAATCCTGCGAATTATAATGGATTTAAGTTAGTGCGCGAAAAAGCAATTCCAATTAGTAAAGATACAGGAATTACGAAGTTAAAAGAGATGATGAAGAGTCATGAATTTGTTAGTGCTGATAAACCGGGAACTATTGAAAGAGCAGATGAATTGGCAGTACTAGGTGATCATATTTATTCATCACTTGATTTGGTAGAGATAGATCAGTTAAAACCATTTAGGGTCGTTATTGATGCTGCTAATGCGATGGGTGGTCCTTTATTTAGTTATTTGTTCAAAGAGTTACCATGTGAATTGATTGAGTTGAATTTTGAATTGGACGGTACTTTTCCGGCACATGAGGCAGATCCGCTGAAAGATGAGAATAATAAGCAGTTACAGGACAAGGTCCTCGAAGAAAAGGCAGATCTTGGGATTGCGCTTGATGGGGACTCTGATAGGATCTTTTTCGTTGATGATAAGGGAAAAACGGTTGAGCCGGCGATTATTAGAGGTATTTTGAGTAAAATCTTTTTGAAGGATAATAAGGGAGCGAAGATCTGTTATGATATACGGCCGGGGAAGATTACAGAAGATATGATTGTTGAAAATGGTGGTGAGCCGGTTGTGACGAAAGTTGGACATAGTTTGATAAAAGAAAAAGCGCGTGAGGTTGGTGCGATTTTTGCAGGAGAGTCTAGTGGGCATTTTTTCTTGAAAGTTGGTGACGCCATTTATGAACGTCCTATGATTATGGCGTTGAAAATAATGATTGAGTTGTCAAAGAGTGGACAAAAATTTTCAGAGTATATTAAACCGTTGCAAAAATATTTTCATTCTGGTGAGATAAATTTTGACGTAGATGATAAGACCGCCGTGTTTGATCGATTAAAGGAAAAGTATGGAGATAATTTGAAATATGATTTTGATGGATTGAGTTTTGAGTTTGATGATTTTTGGTTTAATGTGAGAGCATCGAATACGGAGAATAAGGTTCGTCTTAATCTTGAAGCAAGGACTCAGGAAGTTATGGAGGAAAAAAGAGATGAGGTGATGACTGTGATTAAAGCATTATAATGTAGTTGATTTATTGGATATAATCGGACATAATTGGACATAATTAACATGGGCTTAAATATGAATAATAAACGATTAAACAATCTTTAGCTAGATTTGTAACGTTACGATTGCTCGAGCGAATTGGACAAGGTTGTGGTTAGATATAGGAAGATTGGTTGATTATTTAGAGTATTTTTGTTAAAATGAAGTTATAAATAATGATTTGAAAAATATGCCAGAACAATTTGGGGATTTATTTGAAGCAGAAACAGCGAAAAATCCTGTTTTTTATTTTGATAAAAAAGTTAAAACAAAAGATGGAGAAGTGGAACGAAAATTTGTTTCTGTATTTGGAGTTGAACTTGCGGTTAATAGCGAGGGGAAAGGGACTCAATTTGAAGAGGATGAGTTTAGGGATTTTAGTTTAGACGACGAAGTTACAAGAAAATTGCTGACTACATACGCTAAATCAATTAAATTAAATCAGCCACCATTGATAGAGGGGGAAACTGATATTGGTAAATCAAAAGCACTTGAGTATTTAGCTTTTTTGACAAATAATCATCTTCTTTATCAAAGTTTTTCTGGTCAAACAGATGTAACTGAGTTGATTGGGAAGTATGTGCCAAATATTGAAGATAAGAGAAAAACTTTTGAAAGAGTATTGTCAAATAAAGACAGGGGAACATTAAAACCAGAAACAGTTGAAATATTAAGAAAAACCAAAGAAGGAAAAGACATAAGAAGTTTAACTATTGAGGAGTGTGAAAAAATAGCTGAGTTGGAAGGGCTTAATTTGGGAAATGTTAATTGGGTTTGGCAAGATGGGACAGTTCCTAAAGCAATGAAGTTTGACGGAGGTCTTGGTTGTTGGCTGTATTTTGATGAATTAGGGGCTGCTGAACCACAAATTTTGGTAAAGCTTAACAGAATATTTGCTAGAGGTTTGAAAAGATTAGAAATTACAGAGAATGGAGGAAGAGAAATTTTTGGTGGAGAGAATTTTCGTTTAATGGCAACAACTAATCCGCCAGATTATGCTGGTCGTGAACCTTTTGAAAAAGATTTTCTTAGACGATGGGTGTATCAGAAAATGTCTAGATTAAGCCAATCTGATTTTGAAAGGAGATTGAATTTTATCAGTAAAAATAATGGACAAGATCAGGAAACAATAGTTGATGGTGAAGTTAATTTACTTAGAGTTGAATCGGTGGATATATTAGTTAATTCGGTGATTGCCATGTTTGCATTTAATGCACAGGAATATTGGGATAAAGTCCCAAAGGACTCAGGGGAACAGGAGTTTCGATTGCGTGATTTCACTGATGCGATCAGGGTTCGTGAATATATGGAGGTGATGCAAGGCGATGATTTGGTTGATTCTTTGACTGAAGCGATTGATTTTTATTATTTGAATAAAATAGACGATGAGAAAAAAGACACAAATAGTAATGATGTTAAAGATGAAGTATTAAAAATATTAAATACGATCATTGATCAAATGAATTTTCGGGAAACAATTGAGAAAGAAAAAACAAAATTGCTAAGTCCTGAATTAATTGAACAACAAGAACAGCTTGAAAGAGAAAAAACAAAATTAAAAAATCTTGAAATAGAAGTATTGGATGGGCTTGATTTGAATACGCGTAAGAAAAGAAAAAAGAAACGGAAGAGAAAGAGCGAAATAACGAGTGGTGAAAATATATTATCGTTTGAAAGTAAGAGCGGTGAACCTTTAGAGTATGATTTAGATGAAATATTGGAGAAGAGTGAGAAATTTTATGAGAAGGAAGGGATTGATTGGGTTGAAGTGCCGGAAA
>Ga0233431_1004067_pt1 | contig 16301 bp, 14 predicted proteins | sample SI_118_April2016_FD_179867 | JGI IMG/M metagenome (GOLD analysis project Ga0233431, IMG submission 179867) | Seawater microbial communities from Saanich Inlet, British Columbia, Canada - SI_118_April2016_200_MG | ecosystem: Environmental > Aquatic > Marine > Inlet | place: Canada: British...
TTTCCGAGGAGGACGCATACTGGGAGCACTGGGAGGTCCTTTTCCGGTTAAAAGAGAAAGGATATATCCGTGCTGTGGGGCTGCCGCTGCATTTCATCGAGGAGATCCCAAAAACGATTGAGCTTCACGATACCTATCCGTTTGATTTTGTAGTGTTTCCATACAATTTCTATCATAATGTTATCTGGGACGGCAGAAACGGTGTCAATTTCGATCCGATGACCGCCACACTCCGCGAAAAAGGTGTGGGAATCATCGGGATGAAACCGCTGGGCTCGGACCATCTCGTCTCAGGATTGATCAACGCCGCAAAAAAGATCGACAGCTCCGGCGAAACAAGCCTGGCAGCCGCCGCGCATAAATATGTTATTAATTCCGGGCTGAATCCGGATACTGTTTTGAACGGGATGTATTCTCTCGACCATATTTATGAAAATGTCGCCGCCTATTACAATCCGAAAATGTCTGATAACGAGAAAAATCTCCTCGAATCCGTGCGAAAGAAAACACGTGTCGCATCATCAGATATGCTTCCCGCTCATTACAAATTTCTCGACCAATGGGCGCCGTGCCGGCACATGGGCTAACAATGCAGCATCGAGAGGATTCAGCTCTCTTTCAGAATCCCGCATGAATTGCTGGGTTTGGAATTTTCCGACACACCCGCAAAAAACAACGCCACGACCCAAATTTTCGCAACCGCAATGATTACTGACGCTTACACAATCGTAAATCCTCGTATTTTCGTGTTATTTAAAAAATATTGAATTATCACTTGACTTCAGTAGTATAAAACATTATTATTCCTACTGGATTACTGACATATTAAATTTTAATTGGTTATATTTATTTGGAGGACACGTGAAATTATCTACTAAAGGGCGTTATGGTGCCAGAGCAGGCCTTGAGTTAGCGTTGAGATATAATTCCGGACCTGTAATGGTTCGTGAAATTGCTGCAAGCCAGGACATTTCGATGCGGTATCTCGAACACATACTTAATTCGCTGCGATCTTCGGGGATAGTGAAAAGCACCCGGGGGGCAAAAGGCGGCTATGAGCTTTCGAAAGCGCCTTCCGACATATCTCTCGGCGATATTGTGCGGACTCTCGAGGGACCACTGGATATTGTATCGTGTACAAGCGACCTGGATTGTCCGAAAATCTCACAGTGTGTCATGCACTATGTATGGAAAGAAGTGAAAGAATCCATGGAGGTTATTCTCGACAGAATTACGCTTGATGATCTGGTTGAAAAGCACAATGCGCTAAATGGAAACACAACCTTGGAGTTTAATATATAATTGCGAGTTACAAATTAATTAAGGATAATATAATGGATAATAATTTCAACGGTTTTGCCACAAAATCGCTTCATGCCGGTCAGGATCCAGATCCTGCGACAAATTCGCGGGCAGTTCCGCTTTATCAGACAACATCGTATGTATTCAACGACACTAAACACGCGGGAAATCTCTTTGCGCTGAAAGAATTCGGAAATATCTATACACGGATCATGAATCCCACCTCGGATGTTCTTGAAAAACGTATAGCCGCACTCGAGGGCGGTATCGCGGGCCTTGCAGTCGCGTCCGGACAGGCCGCCGAAACACTGACAATGCTCACGCTTTGCAGCGCAGGCGATGAAATTGTCGCTTCGACCGATCTTTACGGCGGAACAGTGAGCCTCTTCACCCATACATTCAAACGGCTCGGTATCAATGTAAAATTTGTCAAGCCTGATGATTATGACGCGTGGGAAAATGCCATAACCGCTAATACCAAAGCGTTTTATGCCGAAACCATTGGCAACCCCAAACTTGACATTGTCGATCTTAAAAAAATTGCAGACATCGGCAGAAAGAACGGTATTCCGCTTGTTGTCGACAATACGGTCACTACTCCGTACCTTTCACGCCCGATCGAGCACGGCGCTGCGATTGTCGTGCATTCAGCCACAAAATTTATCGGCGGGCACGGCACTTCCATCGGCGGTCTTATTGTCGATTCGGGTAATTTTGACTGGGCGGCGTCCGGACGGTTCCCGTCATTTGTCGAGCCGGAACCCGCATATCACGGGCTGCGGTTCTGGGATACGTTCGGAAATCTGTCATTCATTCTCCGCGCCCGCGTTTTGGGGCTGAGAGATCTCGGCCCGGCGCTGAGCCCTTTCAATGCATGGCTGTTCATACAGGGGATCGAAACCCTGTCGCTGCGCATGGAGAAACACTCGCAGAACTCCCTCGCAGTGGCAAAATTCCTTGAAAAACACGATGGTATCACCTGGGTGCGCCATGCCGGACTGGAATCGTCACCGACATACGGTCTCAAAGAAAAATATCTGCCGAAAGGGCAGGGATCTATGGTCGGATTCGGCATCAAAGGCGGCAAGGAAACGGCGGTGAAATTCATTGAGGCATTGAAACTGTTCAGTCACCTTGCAAATATCGGCGACGCGAAAAGCCTTGTCATTCATCCGTCTTCCACAACGCATCAGCAGCTTTCGGATGAGGAACAGCTTGCCGCGGGTGTAACGCCCGATTTCATCAGGCTGAGCGTCGGGATCGAGGATGTTGACGATATTATCGCAGACCTTGATCAGGCATTAAAAAGCGCAGTTTCATAGCAGCGGGGTTAAAAGCCGACGCATCTCAGTTCCGGTATTTATGTCTCTTGCGGAGACCGTTTTCCCCGGAAATGCAAAATGGGCAAGCTGTGCCGCAGGAGATACGGAGCTTCATCTGATCGGAACTATGGAATTGCATGATAAATAATAATAAATTGAGCAGGCGAAATTTATGGATAGAAATTCTGTTGGATTAGTAAAAGAACAGCGGTTTACGTTCGGAAGCACCGAGGATCCTATGGTCCTTGAGTCCGGCAACACTCTCGGCCCGATCGAAATAGTATACGAGACATACGGCGAACCGAACGAAGACCGCTCGAACGCGATCCTTGTTCTTCACGCCCTCTCGGGAGACGCTCACGCAGCGGGTTATCACCACCCGAATGACAAGAGAACGGGATGGTGGGACGATATGATCGGACCCGGCAAAACATTCGACACGAACAAGTATTGGGTTATTTGCTCCAATATTATCTGCGGATGCAAAGGCTCGACCGGACCGGGCTCGATCAATCCCGCGACCGGGGAGCCGTACGGCCTTGATTTCCCGATCGTTACTGTCGGAGACATGGTCGACATGCAGAAAAAACTGATCGATCACCTTAAGATTGAGCGCATTTATTCCATGATCGGAGGTTCGTTCGGAGGATTTCAGGTTTTGGAATGGACATTACGCTATCCCGAAATGGTGGGCTCGGCGATGTGTATTGCTTCGTCACCGACGCTTTCGGCGCAGGCGCTTGCGTTCAACGCGGTCGGCCGCAAGTCGATCACAAGCGATCCCGGCTGGAAAGAGGGAAATTATTACGGCACGCCGGGTCCGGATCAGGGGCTTGCTATCGCGAGGATGATCGGTCATATCACCTATCTGTCCGATCTATCGATGGATTCCAAATTCGGGCGGCGCCTTCAATCCGCGGATCGGTTCAGCTATGATCTGAATTCCGAATTTGCCGTTGAATCATATTTGAATTATCAGGGAAAAACGTTTACCGAACGTTTTGACGCAAACAGTTATTTATATATATCGAAAGCGATGGACTATTTTGACATAACCAGAAGTTACGGGCCTTTAAACGAGGCGTTCGCGAAGGTTCAGGCGAAATTTCTCCTGGTGTCGTATACCTCGGACTGGCTTTTTACGACCGAACAGTCAAAGGAAATTACCCGGGCACTTCTTTATAACGATAAAGATGTTTCGTTCATTGAGATCGATTCTCCCTACGGTCATGATGCTTTTTTGATCGAGAGCAATCAGCTTTCAAAAATTATCACACCGTTTCTTGATAGTACGTATAAAGAAAACGCCTGATTTTTTTCAGGATATAATACATTGCATGTTAACTATCTGGGCACAAAACACATAAAATTATATGCGGATACATGTTTTCCGGAGGAATAAATGACTCTTGAATTAAATAAACTTATGCAGGCGGACCGTGATATTATAACATCGATAATACCCGAGAAATCGAACGTCCTGGATCTCGGATGCGGTGACGGCGGCCTTCTTGCGGAGCTCAAGAAGAAAAAAGGCGTTACCGGTCGTGGAGTCGATATCGACGAAGAAAATCTCATTACCGGAATAGACCGCGGATTATCGGTGTATATGGGCGATCTTGACGACGGGCTTTCCGATTACCCGGACAAAATGTATGATTATGTCATTCTCAATCAAACGCTTCAGGTCATAAAAAAACCTGCAAAAGTAATGAGAGAGATGCTCAGAGTCGGGAAATATGGGATTGTCGGATTTCCGAATTTCGGAAACTGGTATTTGCGTCTGTATTTACTTTTTACAGGGAGGCTTCCGAAATCAAAAGCGCTGCCGTTCGAATGGCACAATACACCGAATATCCATCAGCTTACGGTGCTTGATTTCAAATCATTTTGTAAAAGCGAGAACATTCAAATAATCAATGAATACTATCTGATATTCGGGAAATGGGGAAATTACGGATTCCTCAAACCTTTTGCAAACTTATTCGCTATTACCGGAATGTTTGTATTAGAAGGGAAAAATACCAATAAGGAGAAATAACATGCTTTATAATAATATTACCGAAACAATCGGCGGCACTCCGCTTGTCATGCTCAACGGCGTCGCGAAAGCCGGCCAGAAAATCGCATTGAAAATGGAATCGTTCAACCCCCTCTCATCGGTGAAAGACCGCATCGGGCTGAACATGATACAGACCGCAGAAATTGACGGGACCATCCAGCCAAACAGCGTTATTGTCGAGCCGACGTCAGGAAATACTGGGATCGCGCTCGCGTTCATTTGCGCCTCACGGGGCTACAGGCTTATTCTCACCATGCCGGAGAGCATGAGTATTGAGCGCCGAAATCTGCTTACGTTCCTCGGTGCGGAGCTTGTTCTCACTCCGGCGGAAAAAGGCATGAAAGGCGCGATCGAAAAAGCGGAGGAGATCGTTAAGGCGACAGATGACGCCGTCATGCTGCAACAGTTCGACAATCCGGCAAACCCCGATATACATCGCAAAACTACCGCCGAGGAGGTATGGAAAGACAGCGACGGAAAGGTTGATATTTTTATCGCGGGTGTGGGAACCGGCGGGACATTGACCGGAGTCGGGGAGGTTTTGAAGAAATACAACCCGGATATCAAAATTATTGCGGTCGAACCCTCTGCATCGCCGGTTCTTTCCGGCGGAAACCCCGGCGGACATAAGATACAGGGGATAGGCGCAGGATTTGTGCCGAAAGTTCTCAACACAAAGATCATAGACGAGGTAATTACTGTTGACAATGACGATGCTATGGATATTTCGCGGCAGCTTGCTGTCAAGGACGGCATCCTTGTCGGCATCAGCGCCGGAGCGAACGCATATGCAGCCCTGAAAGTGGCGCAAAGACCCGAAAACACTGGGAAATTCATTGTTACGGTGGGTTGCGACACAGGCGAGAGATATTTATCCACAGAACTCTTCAAAAAGGGCTGAAATGCCCGAGAACATTGTGAATTCAGCCTTGTGGAAAACTTGTTCATAATCCGCAAGGCTGAATTTTTATTTTACCCGATGTTTCTTCAAATAATGCCCCGAATTGAGATTTTTTTCGATCATCTATTGATTATAGCTGAAAATTTCCGTACTTTATTGTTTTCTAAAACGACAATGATGAAACCTCAAACAAACTCCGGAATCGATTGAAAAGAAATCCCGTTCTAAAAGTGCTCTCGCGAATGTATCCCGAGGAAGTAATCGGCCTGGCATTCTTTGTGCTTCTTCTCGCACTTTCCATGAAATTCAACACTCCCATCGAGGGTCCGACTGTGATGGTGCGCGCGGTCATTAACGTGATCCTGATCATTCTCGCTCTCTCTATTCTGTCCGGCACGGTCGATCTGACATTGGTGAAGATAATCCGCAACTGGGCGCCCATCGTGTTTATTCTCATCGCCTATGAGAATCTCGGCAATCTCGTCCGGTTTATTAATCCTCATGACGCCGATCCGGTGCTGAAACAGATCGATGAATTCATGTTCGGCGGCGTGAACCCCACATTATGGCTCGAACACTATATAAGGCCGTGGTTCAGCGAGATTATGCATATGTGCTATGTGAATTATTATCCGTTCCTTCCCGTTCTCGGCTTTTTTCTCTATATGGGCAAAGACTACCACAAATTCCGCAACGTCATGGTGAGCGTTACGCTCGGCTTTTATCTCGGATACATAGGATATATGCTTGTTCCGACTGTCGGGCCGAGATATTTCATGGCGGAGATGTTTGCAATCGATGTCCGCGGCACAACAATGTTTTCCGAAAAAGTGTATCAGATGCTTGTCGATCTCGAATCGACACGGCGCGACTGTTTTCCGTCACTGCACACTGCCATTACGGTCATTGTCACCACATATGCGTTCAAATACCGCAGGACGCTGTTCTGGTTCCTTCTGCCGGTCGCAACCGGTATTGTGATGGCAACCATGTATCTTCGATATCACTATGTCATCGATGTGATCGCCGGATTGTTTCTTGCCGCGTTCTGCGTATGGGCGGGGCCCCGCGTGAATGCGTTCTGGTACAAACATGTTTCGGGCGACAGGGTGCATAAAGACTATCCCGAACGGCTTTTGTTTTTCGACAAGGTGAAACAGCTTTACACTTTCATCAAAACTAAACTTTCCGGATAATAATTTCCACATGCCGAATATATCTCCGTATATTCTTTCAAATGCTCCATACCTGCGTGCGTATGGAAAGAGTTTCACATATATCCAATAATAAATAATTAAGGTGCGCCTCCATGATAGAAAAAGAGAGTTGTCCAAACTGCGGAAATGTTACCGAGCGGTACAAAAATCCGTATCCGACTGCGGATGTGATCGTCGAGATCGGCGGGAAGATCGTGCTGATTAAACGCAAAAATCCGCCGGCAGGCTGGGCCATACCGGGCGGATTTATTGATTACGGCGAAAGCGCGGAGGACGCGGCGGTCCGTGAGATCAGAGAAGAAACCGGACTCGAGATCACCGGAATGAAACAGTTCCATACGTATTCAGCCCCGGACCGTGACCCGAGGTTTCATACGCTGACCGTTGTCTTCACCGCGATTAGCACCGGCACACCTGTTGCCGGTGACGATGCCGCCGAAGCAGCGCTGTTCGACCGGGATAATCTGCCGTCACCGCTCGCGTTCGATCATGAGCAGGTGCTCAGGGATTATTTCGAATCGGCAGACAGGCAGTAACGACCGCGATTTGACCGTTCTTACAATTCCCCGATGATCTCCACTATCGCATCGCCGTTCCTGATCGGTTCGTCGCTGAACTCGATACCGAGGCCGGGTCCCTCCGGCGGGGTGACGTATCCGTCGACAGGCTCGGGAACATTCTTGATAAAATACGGATACACGTTATTATACATTTCCCAGCTGCTCTCGGTGATAAAGCAGTTCTTTGCCGCAGCGCCGAGATGGATCGACGACATCCAGAGCACACATCCCCCGAAATTGTGGGTCGCGAACGGAATGTAGTACGCGTCCGCCATATCGGCTATTTTTTTCGCCTCGGAAATACCGCCGCACCATGCGATATCGAGAATGAGAATATCCGCCGCCTTACGGTCGAGCACTTCACGGAACCGGAATTTCGTAGCGAGACGCTCGCTCACTGCAATCGGAGTGTCCGTATCGCGGCACAGTATCGAATAGGCCTCCATATTGTCCTCGCCAATAATATCCTCTGCCCACATAACATCATACGGCTCAAGATCCTTACAGATTTTCAGCGCGGCGGGAAGGTTCCAGTGTGTATGGAACTCAAGGCCGATCTCGAAATCGTTTCCGGCGGTGTTGCGAATTCGCTTGATCCAGTCGAGGCACTCTTCGCGCTCGGAGGGTGAAATGAAACTCCCCTGGTTTTTCCGTGCGATTGGATCGTACGGCCAGATTTTTACTCCCTTGATGCCTTTGTCCATGAGGAACTTTGTCATTTTTTCGGCATCGTCGGTCATGTTCATGCCGGGGAGAGAGTTTGAAGTGTTATAGATCCGCTGTTTTGCGCGGTATTTCCCGCCGAGCAATTTATAGATCGGCATATTCGCGGCTTTTCCGAGAATATCCCATTGCGCCATATTGATTGCCGAGATGATCTTCATGTCTGCGCCGCTCGATCCGCCCCAGCTGTTAAAACGGATGTCGAGCATGGGCGAGGTCATTTCGATGGCGTCGTGTCCGAGTATCATATCCTTCTTGTCTTTGAGCACGCCGACCTGAGCATTGGTGTTCCAATAGGTCTCGCCCACACCGACAATACCGTTATCGGTGTAGAGCCGCACCCACATCTGCTGAAGGTTCCGGCCCTCGAACTTCTGGTCGCGGACCACATCAATTTTGGTTATTTTCATCTCGGGCACAGTATTGACAGCCGCGATCGCAGGCTCAGGAAGCATCCCCGCCGCAGCAAGCGTCCCGAGGGAACCCATCCCCGCGGTTTTCATAAAATCCCGTCGAATCATGATCGTTCCTTTCTGTATAAGATCGTTTAACCTACCGTTCGTATTCGTATGACAGTATCAGGCTGATCGTTTTGCGCGCGGATTATTTACAACTTTTCCGCGTTCGTTTTGATATAATCCTCAACAGCTAATTCCTCGCCGGTTTTTCTGTCGTCGAAATACATAAATCTCTCGGCATATTCCAGCCCGTAATTATCGATGCCTTCAAACGTGCTGGACGGTTTCATAATGAAATTCCGTATATATTCACGGTTTGCCGCGGCATCGTTGTTTCCGAGAATCGCGAGTTTTTTGCCCTGAGCGGCCAATTCTTTTCTGAGCTCAGCGCCTTTGACTCCGCCACCGCGGATCTTGCATTCGGCGATAGCGTTTATTTTCCCCTCAATGGTCGATCCGATATCGACAACCCTGTTAAACATGTCGCCCGGATTTGTCGAAAAACAATACCGCTCACTCACGGAATACGGATATACGCCGCCCTCTTTATATTCCGGAAAATCGTTATCCATACCCGACATGTGGCACGCCTCCTCGACAGCTTTCCCGGCAAACAGCCTGTCGCTGTCCTCCTCACAGTTCATGCGGGGATTATAGCTTATGACCGTATCGGCCTTAAGATAGCGGAATATAAAAATAAGACGCCCGCGAATCTCGATCGGAGAAATATCGTGCACCCGATGCTCGCGGGTATACAGCTCGAACACATCTTTGAAACCGAGTGCTTTCGCCATATTCAGATGTTCCTGCTCATGAACCAAAACATTATTGGCGTTGGTCAATCCGCCGATCTTTTCGTCGTTGGTGGTCCGTACCAGATATCCGGTATACCCCTCTTTGAGCAGTTTCGCGATAGTTCCGCCGCAATAACGAGGAATGTCGTCGAGATGCGCATGAACCGCCACAAACACTTTCCCGCGGTGAGGTCTTCCGTTTGCAGGACTTTCAACCTCTGCCACAGGGGCTGCGGCGGCATTGCCCGCTCCCGTCATACCCGCGGCAACACTTCCCAAAACAGCTTTGCTTATATTATTAATTTTACCCATGGAATCTATCCTTTTTATTATGAATATTCCTTTGAAATATTCTGATTATTTTAACGGCACAGCATTTTTTTCGACATATTCGGAAATACTCGAATAACCGTCATAATCAGGGCCTATATAATGATAGGCCTCGGCATATTCGAGCCCGAACTCTTTCCCGAGCGCGTGCCAGTCTTCCATGAGCAAATCTTTGATATAGTTGAAATTCGCCTCGTCGTCAGTGTTTCCGAGGATCGGAAGGCGCTTGCCTTCTTGCGCGAGACGCTGCCGGAGTACCGAACCGTTTATTCCAGCCGGGCCGAAATTAACACTCGCGATATTCGCTTTTACTTTCTGGTCGATCACGTCACTGATATCGACAATGCGGTTGATTATATTATGTCCCTGCGGCGAACGCGGATAGTAATACTTTTCGCGGACTGAGTGTCCGTCGATCCCCGCCTTGCGGAATTCGGGATATTCTTTCCCGCCGCCGGCGTGCCAGCACGCTGGCATTGTGGCATATGCCGTCATCCAGTGGTCGGGATTTTCCTCATAGGAATTATAGGGATCAAATGTGATGACCGTATCGACTTTGAGCGCCCGGAACAGAAAGACCAGCCGCATCTTCAGCTCCTGAATATGAACCGTTTCCAGACGGTGTTTGCTGAAATTGAGATCGATCGATTTTTCCATCCCGCATGCTTTGGCAATATTCGCATCATGCAATTCGATATAGGCCATACCCTCGCCGACAGTACCCCGTCCGCTCATGTCCTCGTTTGTCATTCGGATAATATGGCCCGTATAGCCTTCATTCACCAGTTTCGAGCACAATCCCGAACAATATAAGGGGATGTCATCGGCATGGGGCTGAATCGCGACAAACACTTTACCTTTATGCGGTTGACCTTTCACAGCATGTTCAATAACCAAATCCTTGTCAAATATAACATCAGAGGAAATCGAGAACGGATTATATCCGCTCATCTCATAGTCAACTTTGAAAAACGGATTCGATTTTTTTGTCTTTGCAAACGAATCTGATTGTTTGGTTTGCGCCCGCGCCGATTTACTTCCCAACAGGGCTCCTCCCGCCAATGTGCTTCCGAAAAATTTACGTCTTTCCATAAAAATCCTCCATTTAATAAAGTGTCATTTCTCGAAAAGAAAGTCTCTAAAAAAAGTCCCGAAAAGAAATTTCAGTCATTCATGGTTATCTGCTATGGTGTAATCAACTGTAAATGGCAACACCCACCTTTGCGGCGGTGTCCTCAATGAATTTTTTCGCCTCCGCATACTGTTCATCGGGAATATGCTCGATAAGCAGCGTTCTCGGAGTGTTCAGCTTACTCAGCCGAACCAGATACTGTTCGTAATCCAGCTCGCCTTTTCCCGCGGCAAGCTCGGTAATATATGCCAGCATTTTGTCGAGAATGAGCGTATCTTTGGCATGCGCGGCAAGGATATTTTCGCCGAGAAGGTCGAAACATTCGTTGATAAGCTCGGTTGTCCGGAAATAATTTCTGAGGCTGATCATGTTGATCGGATCAAGAAGCACTTTACATCTCGGATCGCCCACATCCTCGATAAAACGTGCGTGCGCCCGGGGATTGTTCATGCAGGTCATGTTCACCGCCTCGATACCGAGCTCGACGTTCATACCCGCGGTATCTTTGAGAATCTGCCGGGTTCCTTTGACCGCGAGTTTCCAGCTATCCCATGTCCAGTTGTCCTTATGCGGCGAAATGGCCGATACCGGGCTGGTGTTTCCGGCATGGGACGTTACCATCGGGCATCCGACACGCTCGGCGGCTTCGCAGCACTCTGCGATATATTTCAGGCTTTTTTCGCGCGTTGAGGTGTCAGGGTGAAGATTATTTCCCACCGAGTGCATATCGAAAAAGGTGACATCATATTTTTCCATCGCCGCTTTAAGCTCGCTTATCTCGGAATCGGGACACTCGAGCCAGGGATTTCTCGGGGCATTCATGCCGGTATATGCGTTTCCCGAAGTGTATCCCGCATCGCGGATCCGTTTCACAAGCTCGGTCGGGCTTACGTCTTTTTTATAGTCCAGCGTGGTTGTGCTTGACCATGACGCCAGCCGGACCGGTGTGTTGCCGGGTGTCAGATCGCGCTCGACATTTTCAGGAGGGCTCCAGGGTGTAAGAAACGGCGGAGGTGAGGATTCCTCGGATATTGCGGTTTGTTCATGCGGCGAACATCCTGCTGCGGCGATAATTCCCACGGCGGACGTTCCCGCGGCAAGAGCCTTGCGCCTGGTCATATGTTTCGGCATCTTGATCGTTCTCCCTGATAATAAATTGCTATTTCATTCTATCTCATACAGTATATTTTTCCTTGCCAAATACCAGATATATATTAGATTATCATTATACGCATGCTGCGGGTCTTTTGCGGAACATCCCCTGCGGAGGTTATACTATGAAAAAACACTCCCTCTACATTATAATGATCGTCCTTGTTCTTTCATTCATCTTCCTTTGTTATTCGGGCACACCTTTGAACTCGGAAAACATGAAATCCGGAAAAGGATTTCCGATACGCTCTTCGAAAAACAGCGGCAGTGATAAATATCGTACTCACAAAAAAATCATCGACAAGTTTCATAATACACAAAAAATGAGAATATCAAAATCATTTTCGCGTTCAAAACCGATTTCTTTTATAAAAAAGCGGATAAATCAGATACCGTCCCAAAAATTCATCCCGGAAATGCCCGAAATGATCGTGCGGAACGATATCGATTTCAAGATATATAAAATGCGTGTCAGACCAGAGATGGACTATAAAATATTACAGGCGGGCCCGAAAAAGGTTCTAACAATTCAGAACAGGTACATTCGCAGGTAACAAAATATGTTATAGAGTGCGGCAGCATAAAAAAAACCGGAAAAGAGAAATCCTTTTCCGGTTTTAGTGTGCTGATCTGTGCTTCGTATTACTAGATAAAGCTGCCTACGTATGTAATCATTGCTTTTGCAGCGCCGATAAATTCCGCTTCATTCTCGATGTATGCGGGAATTTCGTTGAATTCCTCAACGTCATAGCCGTCCTCGGCGAGAGAGCGGTTGTGGAAATCGACCTGGCTGAGTTTCTCGAGCATGTCCGCGGGAACTTCCTTGTCCCAGCCGTTTGTGATCTCACGGTTTTTGTAATACATCATGACATCGCCGATAACACTTGGCGGGACTGTGTATATAACCGGGCCGCCGGCAAACATTTCGATATGAGGATAGAAAAATTCGCCGTTCGGTTTCTTATGAAGCCGTGAGGAACACTGAAGCATCTTGATCGGCATTTCGCGCTCTTCAAAGATTTGCGCGCATTTTTTGATGATCGCTTCGGAAGAATAGCGAAGCTCAAGCGGATTGATATTGAGATTCTGTTTGTTGACCACGCCGCGGAATGAAGCGGAGTCTTCGAGCCGTCCCGACATCTGGGTACAGACCGCACGCCAGCCGTGGCGAGGAGTTCCGCCCTGAGCGAGATGCATCTCGCGGCCTTCTTTGATCATCTGACCGACAGTGAGAATCTGAGAAGTTGCGAAAATGGCCGTACCGTTCGTCGCGATACCTTTCGAGGCAAGATATTTGAACACCGGCATTCCCTGAGTCGAACCGGGAACTTTTACCATGACGTTCGGTGAAAGATCTGCAAGCTTTTCAGCCATTTCGATCATACCGGCAGTATTTCTGTTAAGAAGAGGTTCAACCTGTCCGGAGACATGGCCGAGTTTACCGCCGGATGCCTCGAACTGGGGCAACAGTTTTTCCGCGCCTCGTTTAACGACCTCGAAATATACCTCAAGGAACAATCCGTATTGTGATTTGCCTTTATATGCTTTGCGTTTTTCGGTAATGATCTTGTCCCACTCGGCTTTTCTGGTCTGAAGAACATTCCACGAAAGAGGAGGATTTGTTGTACAGCCGGCAAAAAGCCATTCGTCCGGATTTGCGTCGAAATACATGCTCTCTGTCTCAGCATCGAACCACTGTTTATCTTCCGGTGACAATTTTTTCGCATAGCTCTCTTTGAAATTCGGCCATACAAGCGGTGAGGAATCCCACCATACTTCGGTCTCAGGGCTCAGATCAAGCAGCCTTCTCCACGGATTTTTCATTAATGCTCCTTTTTAAAGTAAATGTATATCATTTCCAGCGAGTACATTTTCGATTACAAAACAGGCTTACAGTATACGAAAAAAATGACCTCAAATCAAGGACAAGCATAATATTTCACAATATTATATTTTCCTGATGTACTATTGAACGCATACATTCATTATGTGAGACTGCCTGCATAATATTTCTTCCGCGTTCGACGCTAAACCTTTTTTTGACTCACTCTATCAAATAAGAAATTGACTCTTTTTCGACATGATGATATACTTAGAATTCCAACGATATCCCGACCATTGATAATGTTTCTGTTTCAAGGCAATTTACTCTTTCAAAATCCAAAGGAGAAAGCAGTATGAAACGACGCACTTTTTTAAAAAATACCGCAGGATTAGCCGGAATGGCTGCCTCCGGATTGGCATTCAATCCCGCAGAAACGTACTCTGCGCCTTCCGACCTCAAAATCACCGATATTCGCGGATGCACCGTTCGTGCAGGCGGCGAGAATTATCCGATCATCAAGATTTACACGAATCAGGATGTGTACGGCCTCGGCGAAGTGCGAGACAGCGCCCGTCTCGGCCAGGCATTTGTGCTCAAATCGCATATTATCGGCCGGAATCCCATGAATATCGAGGGAGTTTTGAGAAGGATAAAGGAATTGGCCGGTAACAGCCGCTGCGGCGGAGGGTACAGCGCAATCGATATGGCGCTCTGCGATATTGCCGGAAAAGTTCTGGGGATCCCTGCATACAGGCTTCTCGGGTCAAAACGCAGAAGTCAGATTCCGGCTTACTGCGATACGGTTGCTACGCTGGACCCAAAAGAACTTCAGGAAAAAATGAAGAAACGTTTTGCATTGGGTTTCAAAAACTATAAAATGGACCTTTATAAAAGACTGATTCAAGGGAAACCGGGCGCGCTGTCGGGACAATCCCCCACTGACAAGGGCCTTGAGTACTGGAGTGAATATGTGGCCGCGGTACGGGATGTTATCGGATGGGAGAATGTTCTGGGATCGGATCACTACGGCTATCTCACGGTCGACGACGGCATCCGTCTCGGCAAAGCCATGGAGAAATACAGCATGGCATATATTGAGGATGTGATCAGCTACAGACGGCCGAACTCTATCATGCTTAACAAGATGATTACCGACGGTTCACCGACTCCGACCCTCCACGGCGAGGATTTATTCGGTTTTGAGGCGTTCAGGCCGTGGATCGAGAATAATGCGGTTGATATTATCCATCCCGACATGGAAACTTCGGGCGGTATCATCGAGACAAAAAAGATTGCCGATTACGCGAACATGCACGGGATACGCGTCATGTTCCATTTTGCCGGCTCTCCGGTCGGATGCGCGGCAAGTCTGCATTGCGCCTGTCTGGTCGATGAATTTGTCAGCATGGAAAATCATTCGGTCGATGTCGACTGGTGGGGCGACCTTGTCACCGGAATGAAAAAGCCGATCATCGAGAACGGCATGTATACCGTTTCGGAAGCTCCCGGTATCGGTGTGGACCTCAATGAGGATGTCATAAAAGAACATCTGATCCTTCCGGGATATTTCGAGCCGACGACACAATATGACGATCCGATGGTAGGGACACATTTCGGAATTCCGGGACAGGAATTAAGGTGGTAGGAGCCTTTCCTTTTTTATTATAGGCAAATTGGGAGGAAATCTCCGGCAGGAAACTCGTATAGAGTCTCTTAAATAAACAGTAACAATACGAATGGTTCAGCGAATTAATAAGACTGTGATCCAAAAATAGTTTGCATACAATGGACTCTTCGACTTAATTTGTTACATTAAAATAGCAAAATGTATCAACTATTTAATTCATCAACCGTATAACGGAGGATTTTATGAGAGGTTTTGCAACACTCGACTGGCTGGTGCTTGTCGGGTATTTCGGAATTCTGTTTGCGTTGGCAATTTGGGTCATGTCAAAGAAACAGAAAGATTCGACCGACTATTTCCTTGCAGGAAAGGAACTTGGCTGGTTCATTATCGGCGCATCGATCTTCGCGTCCAATATCGGCTCCGAACACCTTGTGGGGCTTGCGGGCTCCGGTGCGACGGACGGTGTTGCGATGGCGCATTATGAGCTTCACGCGTGGTGCCTACTCGTTCTTGGGTGGGTCATGGCGCCGTTCTATATGCGCTCGAAAGTGTTCACAATGCCCGAGTTTCTCGAGCGGCGGTTCTCCTCGACAGCGCGGACGGTTCTTTCAGTCATCTCTCTTGTGGCGTATGTGCTCACGAAAATCGCTGTCGGAATTTTCGCCGGCGGTATCGTTTTCAGTGTACTGCTTCCCGACATGAATTTTATGGGGCTGGACAGTTTCTGGGTCGGCTCGATCCTCGTGATCGTTCTCACGGGAATGTATACGATCTTCGGCGGTCTTCGCGCGGTAGCATACACCGAGGCCCTTCAGACGGTCATCCTGATCTGCGGCTCGATACTGGTGACATGGTTCGGACTGAGAGCGCTCGGCGGATGGGGTGAATTCCGCACG
>Ga0233431_1004068_pt1 | contig 16299 bp, 17 predicted proteins | sample SI_118_April2016_FD_179867 | JGI IMG/M metagenome (GOLD analysis project Ga0233431, IMG submission 179867) | Seawater microbial communities from Saanich Inlet, British Columbia, Canada - SI_118_April2016_200_MG | ecosystem: Environmental > Aquatic > Marine > Inlet | place: Canada: British...
CTTTAGGATGTACTGACCCCAATGCTCAAAATTACAATCCTGAGGCATTCTACGATGATGGGAGTTGTGCATATTCCTGTATCGATATTGAAGGCAATATTTATGAAACAGTAGATATAGGTGAGCAAGAATGGATGGCTGAGAATCTAAAGGCAACTCTATTTCAAAATGGAGACGAAATTCCCTTGGCATTTTACCAAATAAATGAAAACCAATCATTTGATAATAATGTCTATGGCAATTTATACGAATGGCACGCAGTGAATGATGAACGTAATATTTGTCCTGAGGATTGGAATGTTCCAAGCGACGAAGAATTTATAGAAATGGAAATATATTTAGGAATGGACCCAGGCGAAACAATGTTGGATGGAGAAATTAGAGGTACTGATGAAGGTGGAAAATTGAAAGCTTTAGGGACTATCGAATCAGGAGATGGACTATGGCATGAACCAAACTATGGTGCAACAAATGAAACTGGTTTTTCAGCTATTCCAGCGGGATATCAATGGTTTGATGGAGATATACTACAAAACGGATATGTTGCCAGATATTGGTCTTCGTTTGAATCAAGTGATTTCAGTGCATGGGGAAGAGGACTTATGTATGGTGAATCAGGAATCTATAGAACACAATGGGACAAAAATGCTGGTTTCTCTGTTCGTTGTATTAAAGATTCACAATAATTATAGAAAAGGACTTAAAGTGGGAAACATCAAAAAATACTCAATTGCAATATTAATCATTGCAGTAGGACTCATCATTACTCAGGAGATGACTGTTGATGGCAGACTGACAGTCACAGATGAATTAGATGTATCAGGAAATAGAATTACAAATGTTGGTGATCCGGTTGAAGAAACGGATGCAGTCAATGTTAATTTTATCGAAGATATGATGACTAATCAGGGTCCATTCGAGTATAAGTATTATTTTATTGGTGTTCCAAATACTTCAGGTAGCTGGGATGATCCTACTTATCAAATAGATATTAAATATTTTTCAATGGATTGGACTGATAATGGAGTAGGTTGGGTGCAAAAAGTAAATATGTTATCTTCTGAGGGTTGGGTTGTAAAACAACAACTACAGGCTGGTTCATCTGGGAGCTTATATCAAGCTGGGAGTAGTTGGATCAATGGGTCTATGGTCTTAATTACCCTTGAGCGTCAACTTAATCCATAATTTGGAGAGATTAATGAAAATACTAATTATTGTAATCACAATATTTATGGGGATTGTCATTTCCCAAGAACTTCACATTGAGGGTAATCTCAATGTGACAGGAACAATTGAATCTGTTACCATTGACTCACTAAATCAAGTAATCCTTGATCTTCAGAATCAAATTGCAGGAATGCAGAGTGAAACCCGATTAGAGACGAGGATATTTACAACAAATAGTATTGCTCTGCCTCAAACTAATGAACTGATTCCGTTTGATATTCAATCTTTGATTGGTGTTGAAATTGAACAAGCTTTTATTAGTGTTCTTGATGCAGATATTGATGCTGACGGGTATGTATTAATTTATCTTGCTAATTCAATGACCGGTCCTTATGAGATACTTATCGAAAGTTGGAATCAACAATCTATACCTTTCTCTATTAAAAATGTGGCACCAATAGTTTATAACAAAGAAGTGTTTGACGTGTACGGAAATTATATTCATATATGGAATCAAAGTGTCCTTGCTTCAAACGTTACTCTCACCCTCGCAATCACAGCCCAATTTCCAAACTAAGGAGAGATAATGAGATATTTTTTAATTCTATTATTAACCATTCCTTTCACCCAAGAACTTCAGGTTGAAGGCAATCTAAAAGTAACAGGTAGTATTGATGCTCAAGGTAATCCTATTACGAATGTAGGCAACCCTGTTCAATCAGATGATGCTGTTAATATGGGTTTTTTGCAAACTGAAATGACTGGACTTGCAGGTATGAAACCTGAGAGGATTTATAGAAGTACCTCTGCAAATAATTCACAATCTCTCACTTATATCGTACCGACCAATAAGGTCTGGCAAATTTCAATTTCAAGTACGTACATAGATGTAAGGGTAAATGAACTTGAGCTTCCATATGCATCAATGGATGGTGGTGTACCACATCCCATTTGGGCATTATCAAATGATTCTGTAACTATAAATAACATGGGAGAAGGATATTTTACAATCTTTGAATATTCAATTTCTGGCTCAGGTTCTGATCAGGGGCTTGATTACATTGAACCATAGGAGGTGAAAATGAGATATATATTAGTATTAATTATTATGAATATTGCAGTAATGCAAGAACTTCAAGTAGAAGGTGATTTGACTGTCAGTGGAGAGATTAATTCAGCTGTTATTGATAGTCTACGAAATGAGATTGAAAATTTACAGAATCAATTGAATGAGTATTCAGGAGCTATCAAAACAAGAATTATTGAACTTGAGGTATCATTGAACGTCGATGAAAATGGTGACATGAGTATGGTTGTGCCACTAAATGAACTTATTGGAGCTGTTAATAATTGGTATAAAATCATTCCACTTCATAATGAAATTGATGTTAATTCATGTGGTGCTGATATAGCAATTCAATCTGAATATTCATATGGAGGAATTATAGATAATGATATTTCATATGGGAATTATAGGTATTATTTTGAAGGTGGTCTACATGTGAATACTTTATTGCCTATTTTTATTTATGATTCGTCTCCTTCATTATATCTCTACGGAGATCTAAATGCATCAAATTGCTCAGGCACAATAACCTTACTTGTTACAAGTGAAAATTAAGGAGATAAAATGAAGAAATTAATTATCTTAACAATACTTTTCTCAACAATACTTCCTTCTGATTTCACCAATAATGGAGCTATAGTAACAATCCAAGACGGGGTTATCTTAACTATGATTGGATCATTTGAAAATAATGGTGAGGTCAATAACTTCGGCTCTATGTCTATTTCAGGTGACTTTGCAAATACTGGGGACTGTAACTTCGATCCTTTGAGCCAATTCACTCTTGATGGTGAAGATCAGATTTTTCCAAGTCTTACTTATGGGGATTTCACGATAGATGGAAGTGGTACAAAATCTATGAGTGGGGATTGCTTGGTAAATGGTTTTGCCCTAAACAGTGGGATTTTAGCCATAAATGAACATGTACTAACCGTAGATGGTAATATTACTTATGGTGGTGGATATATCTCTGGTGACGGGTCTGTACTACATCAGGGAGTTGAAGTATACGGGTGTACAGACGAAACAGCTACTAATTATAGCCCTGATTATATATTTGATTCTGGTGACTGTGAGTATGGTGAAGCTGGTTGCAACGATGAAACAGCTTACAACTTCAATGAAAATGCGCAGTGGAATGACGGCTCTTGTATCTATTATGGTGATATTAACGCAGATGGGAATATTGATGTAGTAGATGTAATTGCAATGGTGGGATTTGTACTTGAATTTGTAGAACCTACTCCTGAGCAAATTTTATTGGGTGATCTTTATCCTGATGGTGTTATCAATATTTATGATATTGTCGGCGTAGTTTCCCTTATTCTGACTGATTCATTACTTGATACTCTTCCACTAACCGATGTTACCATAATTCAAGAACATCATTCTCTTAAATTCTCAAAATCTGGTTCCATTGCTGGCATTCAGATTGAGTATGAAGGTGATTTTGAATCTTCACTGGAAGGTTGGATGATTGAGAAAAATGAGAATACAATCATCATGGTTTCACTGGATGGTTCTGACCTTGACAAACTTCATTATTCTGGTGATTTGAAAATTGAATCTTGTTCAGTTGTTGATTGGGAGTTGAATAAAATACAAGCTGAAATTACGGTAATACCTGATCAATTTTCTCTAAAACCTGCCTATCCAAACCCATTCAATCCAGTAACAACATTTGACTATGCAATTCCTTATGATGCCTATGTAGTTATCAAAGCATTTGACGTTAGAGGAAAAGAGGTTGCTGAGTTAGTTAATGGTATGATTGAAGAAGGTAATCACAAGGTTGTGTGGGATGCATCAAAATTAAGTTCTGGAATGTACTTTGTAAGAATGACTTCAGGAGATTTTAAAGCTGTTCAGAAAATTGTATTTGTGAAATAGCTTGATGAAAAGCTTTACTTATGCTCTTTTGATTTCTTTAGTTTGCTTGATTTCAGGTTGCAATAGTTCTACTGAACCAAAAGATTGTGCTGGTGTGAGCGGTGGAGATGCATTTATTGATGATTGCGGAGTTTGTATTAGTGAGGAGTCGGGATTAGCTGAGAACTATTTAATGGACTGTGCTGGAGTATGTGCAGGGACATCAAGTTTAGATAATTGTGGTAATTGTGATGATGATCCTTCAGATGATTGCAGTGAAGATTGTTACGGTGAATGGGGAGGCATAGCATATATAGATGATTGTAATAATTGTGTCCAAGGAACTACTGGTTTTGAAGAAAACTGGGCAATAGATTGTAATGGTACTTGTTTTGGGGGAGCATTTCTCAACGAATGTGGGTGTGTTAGTGGATCCAGTGATTTAGAAGAAGATTATTGTTATGGATGTACGGATGTGGTGGCTATTAACTTTGACAATAGTCTGATAGATAACGGGAGCTGTGTATATGATGGGGTCATGGATATTGAAGGGAATATTTACACTACTGTGATCATTGGATCACAAGAATGGATGGCTGAAAATCTAAGAGTGACACAATACAGAAACGGAAATTCTATTCCAAACGTAGTTGAAGTATCGGAATGGAGTTTGTTAAACTCTGGGGGTTACTGCTACCTCAATAATGATTCATTAAATATTGATGTATATGGAAATTTTTACAATTGGGGTGCAGTAATTGATGAGAATGAGATTTGTCCTGAAGATTGGCATATTCCAAGTGATGATGAATGGCAAATTTTAGTGGATTATTTAGGTGGTGATGATATAGCTGGGGGTTCACTAAAATCAACTGGCTCGATAGAGAATGGTGACGGGTTGTGGTTTGAACCAAACGTTGGAGCAACAAACGAGAGTGGATTTACATCGCTACCTGCTGGATATAGATACTTTGATGGTCTATACTATCTGGAGGGGGAGGGAAGTTATTTTTGGTCTTCCACTGAACGATTTAATCGAGGAATGGCATGGGGACGTACCCTTATAAATACTTACACTTGGGTATCTCATTATAGTTTTGGCTATCCAGGAAATGGTGCATCTATTCGCTGTGTGAGAGATTAATAAATTTTCAAATGATAATTCTATAAAAATTGAGGATAATATGAATATTAAATCACTATTAACAATAACTCTATTGCTTACATCTCTGTCAGCAGATACGATCACCTATGAATTAAACACGGCTCAAGGAAAGAAAACATATTTTGTGAAGGATGTGATTTTTGATGGTATAAATAATGGAGAGGTATTCTATACATTCATAGTGTCAAAAAGCGATAGTAATGATCCAGCTATATTGGGTAAAATCAATTTCTCCGAATTTTCTAATGAAATATTTTCAAGTTCTCTTTCAGCCAAATGTGATCAATTGATTTCAATTGAAGATGAAGAAGGATACCTGATTGATTTTGATTGCTCTAATGTTGATACCGATTCACGATTTAAAAGACCCAATAATGTTGCTACAAGATTGGGGGGAATATTAATCTTGGCAGGCGCAGAGATGCTATATGGTGAATTAAATGAAGAATGTTCTGACTGTGATTTGGAGGAATTGAAATCCTCAATTGATAGCTCACGTGATACACAAAAAATTGCTTATATCCTTATTGGTGTTGGTGGATTATTAATTGCATTAGGTGGATGAAAATTTGGATTTCAACAGAAAATTGATCATAAAGTTTTATCAAACCATACTACTTGTTATAGTTGTCCTTATGGCTTTAACATGCGATGAATCCACTCAACCTGATACCACACCTCCAACCGTTTCAATTCAGTCACCAATTACTAATAATCCAGTATTTGAGATTGTATCTATTGAGGTTGCTTCTTCAGATAATGAAGGAGTAGATAGAATCGATTTTTACATTGATGACTCCCTACATTTCCAAGATTATGATGCCCCTTATGTGTATCATTGGAATACTACAGCTTATGATGATCAATCAGAGCATTTAATCAAAGCAATATCATATGATATTGCTGAAAACTTCACGGAAACTCAACCTATAATTTTAACTGTTGATAATTCTGGGTCATATCCAGATAACCCTTTTATTTATCCAATATTATTTCAAAATCAATCCTTTTTAGTTAATTGGGGGATGAGTATTGATTTAGACTTTCAATCATATTCGCTTTATGAAGGATTTTTAGAAAACATGTCAGATGAAGTTATAATTAACACAGCGGAAGCAATTTCAGATACTACGTTTGAAGTAATAAACGTTGAATTGGATGAGTTCAGATACTATAGGGTTGTTACTACTGATAATGTTGGTTTGGAGAGTTTTAGCGAGATACAAACAGGTTATGCAACGAGCAATTACATTGCATATAATATGGAAACAGGGCAAGAATCACCACCGTTTAGTACACAGGAAATATATTTAACAGATTATTTAGGAATAAGTCATTATTCTTTAACAGAAGGGTTAAATCCCATTTGGAAACCAGATGGTTCAGGATTATACTTTGTCCGCAAACCATATTTATTCAGTATTGATATTAATGGTTCTAATTTAATACAATTAACGCATGATCAATATTTTGACTTTGATTACAACTCACATTTTCAAATTGAGTTATCAAATGATGGAGAATTTATTTTATTCATAACTCACGATGGAAATGATTTAGAAATCGGAAAAGTGAACACCGATGGAAATGGGTATATTACATTAACGGATAACGAATACAACGATTATAATCCTCAATTATCTCCTGACGGCACAAGATTAATCTATTCTTCAGATAGGATTGAAAATGATGGAGCTGACACATATGATATTTATTTAGCAGATATAAATGGTTTGAGTGAGATAAATCTTACAAATAACCAAAGCACAATGGAAGCATGTTGGTCACTTGATGGGACACAAATATATTTTTTAAAATATTTGCATTTAAATCAAAATTGTGAGATTATGAAAGTCAATCTTGATGGTACCAACTTATCTCATGTGGCCTATGTACAATCTAATTATAATTATTTTCTATCTCTATCACCAGATGGACAATATTTATATTATCATGCATCTGGTGGATATATTGGTCGATGTTCTATTTATGGAGAAAACAACGAAACAATAAATACTAACGTCGAAGATTTTGACGGAATTGAATTTAATGAAGATAATATGATTGTTTTTCATAGTGGAGGCTCAAGTAGTAATCTGTATTTAATGAATGATAATGGAACGGACTTAATTCAAATGACACATTTCTCAAATCAATATTATGATCCTATTACTGGCATACACAACTCAGCTTCTTGGCCAAGATTTAGACCATAAAACAAGATTATAGATTTTTGAATTTGAATGGAATATTAGGAAGGAAGTATTTTATTTAGAGACTCTCGACCGACGTGATAACGTCACCTTAGTAATAACTCCACACTTATATTTATTCCATTATTCTTAACTATTATTTTATGCCAACCTATCATAAGTCTTATATTTGCATCATTAATACGCTTAACATTAAATGAATACAGGACACAATGCTAATACTATTACAAATAATAATCATGATGCAATATAAATTATTTAGTTGGTGAAATATTATTTTTCCCAAAACTATCATAAGTCTTATATTTGCTGGAAAGAGAATATTGAATGCGAGCATTGAATCAAGTTATGCTGTTAACAAATTAGGAGATAGGATAAAGTTATTGTGAATAAATAAAAAAAGCTTCAGATTCCTTGGATAAGTGTTTGCTGAAGCCTTGAAAATTTCGCGGTTTTCTCGAGGCTCAACTTAAACACCCACCGTTAAATCATCCAAGTAATATCTAAGGCAAAAACGGCTTTTTCAAGTCGGAATGGGAATTATTTTTATGTAACCGTCCAATTAGGAATCGTGCGTAAAAAATCAAAATAAATACTTCACTTGGAGGTTAAGAATATGCCAATGTTAAGATTGGAGAATAAACCAGATCAAATCGAGATAGCAGATGAATCAATTCTCAATATATGTGAAAGATGCAAAACTTCACTATGGTACTCTGGAGATGGGAATTATAGGATTGATACAGAAATTAATGAAGTCTCAATGAGATTCAAAAGACTTCATTTTAAATTGGTGGGGTTCTCTCCTAACACTGATTTCTGGATGTATGAGACAAGATTCGATACAGATGAAGAAGCCGTAATATTTTTTAATGACATCATGGGTGAAACTTCAATTTCTCAAAATGGAGATTGGATTATTTACCATGGGGAAAAACCAAAATCAATTCCACTGGTATATCATGATCCACCAATCGATGAAGACTTAAAACTAAATCCGAATCTCGTAAGATCTGCCAAAATCCATTGTGGTTTCTGGAAAAAAGGAATATGCTCTCCATTTAATGACCGTTGCCTTCTTCGGAGGGATTTACCCTGTACTCACTTTAGGGATGAAGTATTTGCTGATTTCAATCCTGATAATCCTGATGCTAAGAATCCTCAGCGATTCCCAAAAGTTAAGTTAGAGTATGAACTTCTATATAATGTGAAGCTAAATAAGATCAGAAATTGTAATTGTGGAGAACCACTTCATAAGGGAAAAACCTTCTGTTCAAAATGTAGAGAGAAGAAAAAACTTCTTAAATACAAAAAGTACAATAAGGGGAGGCATTGAAACCACTTTATTTTGCTAATAATGGTCAGATAAGTACATAAATAATAGGTACATATAAATCGTGAAATGATCGGTTGGACACAATATGCCACAAATGCGGTTTTGGAAAAAATAAAGTGGTTATTGACAAATTTTAAAAAGGAAGGCAATGACAAAATATTTAACTACAATTTCTGAGGAAACTTGTTACTTAATAAATGAGAGAAAAGAGGATATTTAGTATGAATCCAGATTACAAAAGTCTATTTGATTCTTATATTAAAAAAATATCTGGCAGGGGTTCTCAGAAAACTGGACTGTGTTTTTTTCATAATGATACAAATGAATCCTTCTCATTTAATGAGGACTCTGGTCTTTGGAAATGCTTTACTGGATGTGGGGAGGGAAATGCTTACCAGTTCGCTGAAAAGGTAAGAGTTGATCCAAGACCCTACATTACAAATACTGATCAGGTATCCGTCCCAATTATTGCTCCGAAAACTGAAGAGTTAAAATATGAAGACAAGAAGTTGATTCAGACCTGTCATGAGTATTTGATTTCTCATTATTCTGAGTTAGTTGATTTGCCTTGGGATATTAAGGTGGTTAAAAAGTATTATGTAGGTTATCACAAAGATAAAAAGTGTTTTACGTTTCCACATTTTAATAAAGATGGGAAGGCAATTAACATAAAATTCCACAAGTCTGAAAATGGCGACCCACCTTATTCAATTTCAGGTCATGGTCAAAATAGATTCTATCCACATAATATTACATCATCCGAACTGGTTCTATGTGAAGGAGAAAAGGACGCTATCACCTTAGAATCCAATGGATTCAATCCTATAACAGTAACAACTGGTGCAATGAGTCTTCCTTTTGATCTTAGTATTCTTGAGAATGTTGAAAAAATCACAAATGCTTTGGATAATGATGAAGCAGGAAGGAAGGGTTCTCAAAAGATTGCAGAAGCGTTGAAAAAGCGATTCCCATCTATGATTGTTAACGTTTTCAAATGGGATAAAGAATTACCCAATAAATATGATGTTACAGATTACTTTTTAACTAATAAAAAAGAGGATTTTGAAGAATTGATTTTAACAGCAAATGAGATAAAAACTGAAAAGAAAAATTCGATTGGAATAATCCCTGTACCAGAGGATTTTTATAGTATTGTCAATACCGATAGAGTAAGACCGAAAGATTTTATTGATGGGATACTACCAAAAGAATCAATATGTGCTATTGTATCTGATGCAGGAGTCGGGAAGACATTAATGGCTTTAAATTGGTCAATTTATCTATCAAGTGGTGAGTCGTGGTGCGGTCATAAGATTGAAAGACCTCATAAGGTACTATATTTTCTTGCTGAAGGAGGAATTTACAATCTTGATGAACGGATTAAGAAACTAAGCAAACATTCCATAAAACCTGAAAAAGGTTACTTCTATCCATTTGCAGTCCATCCTTACGATTTACTTGATCCAAATGACTACTCTGAAATTCAAGGTCATCTAAAAATAATTAATCCTGAAATTATTATCATAGACACTTTCATTAAAAGTCATAAAAATGATGAGAATGATAACACTGGAATGCAAAGAGTATTAGATGTTATTAGAGGTATGATAACTGGTAAGAAAAGATCAGCGATAATCTGTCATCATATTGGAAAATCTGGTAAGGAAAGAGGAGCAAGTTCTTTTAAAGGGGACGTTGATACAATGGTAAGGCTGGATGAGAATGCATCAGGAATAAGAACTATGAGTTTTAAAAAAATCCGTAATGGTGAAATGATAGATCCAATCAGATTTTCATTAAATGCAGATACTTTGATTTTTGAAGATGAATCCAGATCTGAAATTGATAAACTGATTTCGAAGTTAGAACCTGGAAAAGGGTATAGAATGGATGATTTAATAAAACTTTATTCTGGTAGTAAAAGTACATTTTATGACAAAGAGATTAACAAAGAATTAAAGAAATTGTTAAAGTCAGATGGGAAATTACTGTACAAGAATAGTCCAGAGTCCAAAGTCCGATCGGACTCTTATTTGCGGACGGACTAAATAAGGTAATGGTAATACTAAAGTTATATAAAGTTCACAATAGTCCAGTCCGTTTTTAAGCGGACTAAATAAGTTATTGTATTTAATAAAGATATACAGTCCGTTTTTCTCTTATAAGGGAAGAGTTGTGGACTCTCCCCATTACTTAGAAAAGAAAATGCAATAGCAATTCTTTCTATAAATAAAGGATGAATAAAATTAATAAAGATACGATTTACCAAATTTTAAAAATGATCATTATTTTGATTCAGTTATTAATCCTTCATGAAGTGGTGCATCTCGTAAAGGCGATGTTTTGAGAGAGTTTAGTTTTTATATAAGGGTATTTGCATTGATTGACAAAAAGACCTCGCATGTACCCCACTCACGGAACCAGAAACCTCATTCACGAGGGCAAATCTGACTGACATCCTGACAAATATTGATCAACTGAAAGAAATTGTAATTGGTGCAATGTCTCCTTGGTATTCTGTGAAAGAGGCTTGTTCATACTCAGGATTTAAACCAACAAAAATTAGGGAAGCAATAAAGCACGGAAAATTGAAAACATTCAGAGAAGATGGGGGAGATTATAGGATTCACCAGATGGATTTGGATACTTACATGATGTACGGAAGGAATCTTCTCAAACCGTCAGAAAAAATTCAATTGCAAAATAGAAATCAATACTCGAAAATGGAGAAATTACAGGATTTTTTAAAATGATTTGGTTCGATATTGAAATAGAATTTAAGTTAACGGTGCGTAATCAAGGGCGGAAAGACCACGCCGAAAATGTGGTTTTTTCATATACCCAAAATAGTCAGGAATGGAAATACCGTAAGGTTTCCACCTACCCTTGTAGGACGCAATTCCTGACTACCCAACAGCGTAATCAAGGGAGTCAATTATGACAAATCCTACCAGAAAAAGACGAAAAGTCCCACCAAATGAAAGAGGACTTTTACTCAAACGAAATACATATTACCATAGGTATTACATAAAGAGTGTTCCAAGTTGGATCAGATTATGTACAAGCGATAGAAAAAAAGCAATTGAACGAAATACTGAGGTTTTAAAAAACATAGAAGATGTAAAACTTGGAAAACCTGTTTATTTTTATTGGCTAAATGAGAATTATCAAATTGGATCAAAAACTGAATTTTTAACTATAGCAGAGAAATATTTGGAGATTCGCAAACAGGAAAAAATCAGTATAGAAACAATAAAAATAATTAATAGAGCGTTAGATAAATTTGAATCCGCAAATGGCAATATTGAAATTAAGAAAATCAATATGAATCATATTTATAGATTTAAAGAGTATTTAGATGACTCGGTAAAGCAAACTAAAGAGGGTTCTATCCCACTAACAGATGACTACAAAAATATTAACATCCGATCAGTAAATACATTTATGCGATGGTGTTATGAAAATGAATATATTAGAAAACTATATACAGGAAAGCAGATAAGAATCCCCAAATCACCTCCGAGGTATTTCAGCAATGCAGAGTACAATAGAATAAGAGCAAATCTGGCTCCACAAATGAGACGAATAATTGATTTTTATAGAGAAACAGGATTTAGATTAAACGAACCTCTAATTGGTCATCTTAGGGGTAAGTACTTTATTATTGATGCTGAAGATTACAAGACAAAAAGAGAACATAAAGTACCTTTGACAGAAATTCAAATATCAGTTGTTAAAGAGCTTCAATCATTAAATTATCGGAAAGAATACTATTCTCATAAGTTTAAAGAGGCTTGTAAGAAGGTGGGGATTAAGAAAAGACATTTTCACAACCTCCGTCACACCTTTGCCTTAAGGAAATATCTTGAGACACGGGACATTTATCTTGTGAAAAAACTATTAGGTCACAGCACTATTAAAACTACTGAAATGTATGCTGAGTTTGATTTTGAAGAAATGTTTAATGACTTCCCAGACCTATCGAAAGTACTAAGATTAAGCACTATAGATAGACCTGAGCAAAACATCGTTTCAATAGCAATAAATCATTAGTAATCAACAAAATAAGATGATTATCACAATGATGGGTAATTTATGAATAGAGAACAAAAAATAGAGAACGGTTTCATAACTTATTGTATTTTCACATACATAGCACGAATCACCTGAGCCTTCAAAGCCGTTGTGTGGCAGTGATGTCATAGGTGGATTCGATTTCCACACGCTTCCGCTAAACTCTTGTATATTAGTCAATTAGCTCTTAAATTATTTTCGATTTAGGAGCTTTTTTTTACTAATTATTTGATCTCAATATTGACAATAATTGACGGTTTTGGACGGTATTTGACACTAAAACCGTTCAATTACCGTCAAGTATTTTCCTGTTTTCCTCTAAATCCCTGCGATATATAAAATATAAAAAAAACCCGAACTTTGAAGGAACGGGTTTATTTGGTTGGTGTAGTTTATGATTTAATGGAATTAATTCTGGGTAAGAATTTTATCGAGACTACTCACCGAATCTCTGTAGTTATCATCCAATAAATCTACATAGTATTTTTCTGTTGTCTTAACTGATGTATGTCCAAGTAATCTGGATACTGTGTAAAGATCAGCAGCTTTGTTTTGCAGAAGAAGACTACCAAAAGTTTTTCTCAGTGAATGAAGGTTCGCACGTTTTATTCCAGCCAACTTGTAATAGTACTGAATCTTATGTGAAACATAGTCAGGTTTAAATTCGAATGGTGCAATTGTTTTTCTTTTAACAAGTTTAGTAAGTATTGAAAAAAGAGCATCATTAATTGGCACGAATCTTTTCATATTCCCTTTACCATTTATTTGAATCTTTCTCCCATCTAAGTCAACATTTTGCCAGGTAAAATTGGGGAAAAGTAACTCAATTCTCCTTGCACCAGTATTGATATAAGCAAGTACTAGATTAGCAAAATCACAATTATCATCTTCTCTTATCACTTGTAACAATCTATTGATTTCATTTATTCTTAAGAATCTAACTTTTACAATATCATCTTTCGGAATTTTCACACCAACAACCGGATTAATCTCTACAAACTTCCATTTCAGTGCCATGTAGAATGCTGTTTTTAATATCCTAAGCTCAATTGCCATAGTTGCTGACCTTATACCAGAATTCAGTCTTGATTGCTTATAATTCTCAATCGTTGATTCTGATATTTCAGAAATTGGGATATCACCATTCAGGAATCTATTAAAAGCATCAAACACATTTTTTTCACGTTTGTTTGTCTTTTCTGACTTATTTCTTTTTGCATATTTTCTATATTTAATAAGTAATTCCTGCCACGAAATATTGTCAGTATCATTTTCATTAAATTTAAAAACATCCAAAGCAAGATCTGCCTCAATCTTATTTTTGATTTTCTCTGCATCTTTCAAATTACAATAGATTGTTTTCCTAATCCATCTTCCTGATTTGGGATGAGAAAACCCAATCTGGTATGCTTCTCCTCTACTTCTATTTATTTTTTTCAATGTCGCCATCTTATTCTCCCAGGAGAGATTTAATTATTTTGTCATGTTCACTAGAAGATATTTGATCTATAGTTAGCATCTCAACTACTGACGATTCAGGAAATCGCAGTTGGTTTCCAATACGAAAAACAGTTACACCAATTTTCTTACTTACTCTGTCAATAGTTCTTTCTGACACCTTCAGCATTTTGGCTACTTCTCTTTTTGTGAACATTCGCTCCATTTTCTTATACCAAGATTTAGAGAATTTTATTTTGTTGAAATAATAGTGGTTGAGATTTGTCAAATTTCTCATTGTATCCATCATCCCATGGGAATTTATCAGATTCGTCTGGCCAGAATAGTTGCATAACCAATGGAGGGGTCTTCAATGATCGGTAGAACCATAAGTAGTAGCCTAAATAATCATCATAGTTTGAAGGGTGCACCTCTTTTACCATAAATTTCTGAGACGCAATTTTGATATAATTATTCTCATCTGTGAACTTTTGATCATTTTTAATCTCTGATCCCATTTTTGTAATAATAGTATTCGCTGTACTAATTGGCAAGCCCACTAGTAGAATCTCTGGATGTTTGTAAGAATACTCTAACCCAATTGTAAAACAATATTCAGGTTCACCATCCTCTGATCTAATCCCAACAATATGGTACCCAAAATTCTTAATATTAGATAAGACTCTGGTGTCATGGGCATCTTCGGGTTTAGGAAATTTGAATCCTTTCAAATGTGATCCAAATGATGGTTTCGATTCATTCATTATAATACCTATATCATTTGAATATGGATTGTCTAAGGATTTTGAGGAAGATGGGGAGATGTTTATTCCCATAAATTTTTCACAATATATCAGTTTCAACCTTTCATCTTTCACCGATATCTCAGGAACCCAAAAACCAAAACGCTTCGCTTCAAATTGTATATATTCTGCAATTATTCCATTGTTTTCCATCGTAAAACCAGGAAAAGAATAGAGCTGCCACCCAATTTCAAGTTCACCATATCGAAGAAATTTTAAATGTTCATCCAGATTATGTTCAACAATTATAAATGGCTTTATTTTTTGTTCAAGTTTTAAGAGATTATCAGCATACCCGATGAAATCTTCCCTACTTCCAGAGTATCCTTGAAAAATATGTATTCCAACTGATTCTATCGATTTGTAAAATTTATTGAGTATATCTAAGCGTTCATCAGTTGCGTCACAACTTTTGTCATTTTCGTTAAATGGAAAGATATAATTATAATCTTCATTATCAAGTTGGTCTTTTATAAATAATTCTTCCATAAACGCTTTGGTTTCTGATGACACTTTATCTTGAATATATCGTTGCTTCAATATATCGATCATTATAGGTGAGTTCGTTTTTTTCTTCATTATTATTCCTAATTTAAAATGTTCAGGGAAGGAGAATAACTCCTCCCCTTGTATGGTTAATTAATATTTATCCAAAATCAATTGTGGCAAGTGTTTGATTTTCGATAGTCTCTTTTGCAAGTTCCTCAAGCTCTTTACGCTTTTTCGTGAGTTCTAGTTGGCTATCTTTGAGCTTTGGAATCTCACTAGCAAGTTTGTTGTTCTCTTGTAGTAGATCCTGTTTCTTGAGTGCATCCGTTTCAGTGCTATTGTACTTAGTACTGATTTCCTCTGCATGTTTTTTGATATATGCAATACGCTTATCAATTCTGCCCTGTGCATTCTCAATTGCCTGGCGGGTTTTGTAGTTTTTAACCAACAACATTGGTCGTTTAGTGCCATCATATTCTTTTTTTTCTTTTACTGCACCATTCTGATTTTGTGTCTGATCATTATTTGACATAATATGTCTCCTGTTTTTTGTTTTTTTACTTCAGTATTTTTACTTCACTACAGCTAATATTCAGTTGTAGGTTCTTCCCACTATTTTCTTCTAACTCTCCTTTTATCATTTGCTTTTGTGTTTTTTTTATTGATGGTATTTAAGAGTC
>Ga0233431_1004070_pt1 | contig 16288 bp, 14 predicted proteins | sample SI_118_April2016_FD_179867 | JGI IMG/M metagenome (GOLD analysis project Ga0233431, IMG submission 179867) | Seawater microbial communities from Saanich Inlet, British Columbia, Canada - SI_118_April2016_200_MG | ecosystem: Environmental > Aquatic > Marine > Inlet | place: Canada: British...
TTTTTTAACAATTTTTTGATCAGCTAATGATTTGATGACATACTGTTTATTAGTCAATATCACATATTCGTAATCATCTAATAAGATGACATCTTTAGTTTCTGCGATAAATGCATTAATATCTGAGCTGACATAATTAGCACCATCACAAATCCCTAAGACCAGCGGAGAGTCCTTTTTAACCGCATAAATTTTTTCCGGTTCAAATGTGCAGATCATTGAAATTGCAAAAGAACCTTCCAGTTCTTTTAAAGCTGATATAAATGCCAATTCAACATTGTTAACTTCCTGATATTTAGATTGCAGAAGATTCGCGAATACTTCTGTATCTGTATCAGAGGAAAAAATAAATCCTTCGGCAATCAGTTTTTTCTTAATACTTTGATAATTTGAAAAGATGCCGTTGTGAACAATCACAAAATTAGAATCATTAGAAAAATGGGGATGTGAGTTTTCAGGAGTTACTCCACCATGAGTAGCCCAGCGTGTATGTGCAATACCAATTATTCCCCGCATATCTGCAAAGTTTTCCACGGCGTTTACTTCTTCCACATTCCCAATGTTCTTGCGTAAATTTATTTGCTGTTCCTGTTGATCAAAAATTGCCATACCACAGGAATCATATCCACGGTATTCAAGGTTAATCAAACACTGATATAATTTTTTTGCCACCGGTTGATAACTGGCAATTGCACTAATTCCACACATATTTATTTTTTATTCTGTGATTTAAATTATGATTTAATCTGGCTTGGGATGGTTATCAAATCAACAATTTCCGTGTCCGGATTTAGAGTTGTACCGGGAGCGATAGTATGACCAGTCCCAACAGAGGAGTGGTCTCCGATAAATGCACCTAACTTCAACAGTTCTGTATTTAATTCACCTTCTGTTTGTGAATTAAAATAGATACTTTTTCCTGATGTCAAATAGTTAACAGTAATTGCACCAGACCCTAATTTTACATTTTTACCGATGACACTATCCCCGATAAATGACAAACGACCGACTGTTGAGTTTCCAAATAAAACGGCATTTTTAATTTCAGTGCCAAAACCAATTTTTGAATTGATACCAATAGCTGCATTTTTTCTGATTAAAGCACTATTACCAATGTAAACATTTGGACCAATATAGCAGGGACCTTTAATGGATGTTCCATTACTGATATGGACATTTTCAGAAATAATTACCGGTCCTGAAATACTCACATTAGCTTCAATGACCACAGATGAAGGAATGACAGATTCGGTCCATCGGGACATCATCATTTTATTAGCAGCCAGTATGTGCCAGGGATAACTAATATCAATCCAGTTGTCTTCCCAAAGCGCAGCATCTAACCTTTCTTCCCGAATAAGGAATTGAAAATACGCAACAATATCAAAGTTCAAAGCCTTAATTTTCTGAAAACAGGATTTATGAAAAATAAAACTGCCACCAAATATGTAATTGGACATCCGGGTTCCTTCTGGTTTTTCCAGAAGTTTCGATATTTTCATATCGTGTCCCAGATATATATTTCCATAGTTCCCTTTAGATACCGGGTGGCAAATCGTTGCCAGAGTACTGTTGGGAGAACGTTTTTGTTTTTTAAGTAAGTGTTTAAAATGATTCCCTGACATCAGAGTATCACCGTAAACCAATAAAAAATTTTCATCTTCCGCTAATCCAATTTCAAATAAAGATATTGCATTACCAATTCCGGATTCATTTTTCTGTTCCAGATATTCAATTTTCATATCCAGATCTTTACCATAGTGGAAATAATCTTTAACGGCTTTTTGTAGATAATTTACAACAACCCATACTTCCCGAACCCCCGCTTCGTATAGCTGATTAAGAACGGTATGGAGTATTGGTTTTCCAGCAATGGGGATCATTGATTTGGGAAGCGTATCTGTAAACGGGGTTAATTTCTCACTTCTTGCAGCAGCCAATATTAATGCTTTCATAATATTTAATTCAGTTTATAATATCAGTTAGATGAGACTCTGTTATTTTTAGTTATTCATTTGTGTTAAAGAAAATTTATTTAATTTCATTTCAAACAAAGACTCCCTGACTGAATCTTCAATTTCAATTTCTTCTCCTTTAAGATAAATAATTGCACTATCTCCGGTCGACATAATTAAATAATAATTTTCGTCTGCTGGCCATTCATATTTCTCACCTTTTGATAATTTTACATCCATAGCTGGCTTATCATCAATTGCCAATCTAATCCAATCATTAGATTTTGACACCAATACGAGATTTAAAGCGTGGTTTATCACATTAATTGGTGTTTCTAAAACATCTTGCACTTCAGTTTGATCAGATATCTTTTTGGTTATTTGAGCGATATTTTCCGTCGTTTTCTCCCGATTTATTTCGCTATCCTTTTCATTTCCTGAATCTTCAACAGATTCAATGGGTTCATTATTTCCCGCAATTTGAATATTTTGTTGTGAGTTCCAATATAAGAACCCCACAATACACACAATTATTAAAATCGCACCAAAAGCTAAAAAAACACCACCAGATCTATTCTCTTTCTTATTAATATCCTCATTGGGGCTATTGTCACTTTGCGTATTCGGTGAATAAACATTATTCAAAACTTCCATCATCCAGTTACTGTCAACACCAAGTAATTTTGCATAATTTCGAATAAATCCTTTAACAAAAACCAAACCTGATAAATTATCAAGGTTACCCTCTTCAATATTACGCAGACTGGTTAAATTGATTCGTGTAATTTCAGATACATGTTCAAGAGTATATGACAATTCTTCTCTTTTATTTCTTAAGGCTATCCCGATACTATTTAAATCGGTGTTGGGCTGATCTATGGTATTATCTGTCATAATTCTGAATTACTGAAGTTATTAGGATAAGGGGTTAATCTGTTGATTTTAACCTGGAATAAATAATTGGGTATATGAAGATTAATAACAGGTGTTGGGGTTGAATACCAGTATATTCTGCTTCAAGCGAAATTAATCTGACCTAGGGGAAATGAAGAAGTTTTACCCGGCGGAAAAAGAAATTTAGAAATGCGAAAGCGGGAAGTAAAACGGTCAATAGTCAATTAATATCAACCGGATTAATTTATCGAATTCTTCCGGTAGTAGTGAAGATATATTTAATAGATTCAAATGAAATTTCGTCTTTCTCTTTTAAGAGTTTACTATCAATCCGTCGACCATTTACAAAAGTTCCGTTGGAACTGTTCAAATCAACCAGTTTGAATCTTCCCCCAACACGCTCGATTTTTGAGTGCATCAATGAAACAGATTTAGATTTTGGTATCAGATCATTCATTTCTGATCGGCCAATGTGCGTTACATTTTTAGTCAAATAAAATGTTTTCTTTCTCGTATCCACAGGTACCAGTGTCGGGCAATTTTTGAGTAATTTAGCATGCGCTCTTCTGGCTCTTGGTATCAGGTGGCCTGAAGTAGTACTAGTTTTTTGTTCTTGTTTGGCATTCTTTTTTCGTGGACATTGATAAATCAAGGTTAATTCACCCATATCTATGATATCGCCATCATTTAAAAAGCACCTTCGGGATCGTCGCCGATTAATTAATATTGATATCTTATAATTCTTGTCTTCCAGGAAAACACCTGTTGATTTAACCGATAACGTTAATTTGGACAAGTTGCTATATACATTTGTTTGTTCATCCGCTAATGCAGAAACAATCGGTTCCATATTCTTAACATTGCTATCCAGAGGGAAAAATCTTTGTGGTCGGTGTGTGGTAATGGATAAAAATCCATGACGTTTTTCCCGTTTGGTCATAAACCAGATTTTGGAAAAAAGAAATAGAAAGATCCCTCCAATAAATAACGGAACAATTAAGATAACTGTATCTTCATTGACTGAGTGCTTAAAATAATTATCGGCTAATAGCGTACTCACCTGAGTAAGCATTAAAACAATCGTCACTAAACATAATTTAATAGATGTATTCATTGATATTGTGAAATTAGATGTAAAACAAAGTGATAAAATGTCAAACCCGTTTTTAGGAAGCTTTTTTACAATATTGAAAAATGGCATTTCCAATTTTTAGTATATCACCATTTTTTAAGGGTTGTTCTTTGATGCTTCTATAGTTTACAAAAGTTTGGCCAAAAGGATCGTTATCAACTAAGGAATAACCGGTGTAATATTTTAATAATTTTGCATGGGTACGATTAACGTTCTGATAACTTGATAAATTAATGTCATCGTCAATTTGGGAACCCAGAAGATGAATATCTTGTGTTAGTTCGAAGTCAATACCTTCATACTTACCATTTAAGGCTTTGATCCATTCTTTTCTGCCAAATGTGGAAGTTAATACCAAAACAATAGCGATAATGGCCACAAAGGAAACAATATAAACACCTCTGGCCCAAAAAGGATCCTGGATTTCACTAAAAATAGGGATTGAAAGTCCGCTTCCAATGAGACCACTGATAATACCGCTCAGTACGCCTCTGGCAAACCTGTGATTTTTCTGATCTCGAATACCAATAGATATCCCAATAAAAACAGATATAATGGTCCAACGTGAAGCTAACAAAAAGTCAAGATAATAGGTATTTCCAGCCACCATTGAGGGTAAATGCTGTTGGATATAATCAACTAAATAAAAACTGAACAGACCACTGATTCCACCAAAGAAACCACCAATAACCGTTCCTCTGAGTGCCTGGGGTTTATTGTAAACAATGAACCCTTCCAGGCGTCCGATGATAGCACCTATTATTGCACCAAGTAATGTTCCGGACAATACGGACTGCAAAAAAGACGGAATCACGCCATCTTTAATCAATATAAATAAGAACTCCTGGCAGGCCCAGGCAATGATACCTGTAGCGATACCAAAAATTAAATAGGGGAAAAACTTTTTTTTCATGTACTGTTTATAATTATTTATTAAGTGTTTGTCTGTCTTTCGATCGTCAGGTTATCTCTTTAACCTTTTTTTTCTCATAAAAGACGGGATGTCATAATTCTGAAGATTCATCGTTTCTGAATCACTGTTTTCTTCAGTCTTATTGTCGAATTGACTGGGGTAATGCAACTCGTCTTCAACCGGTTGAAGTCCAATAACACTGGGATCTAGTTCCATAATATCTTCAGTAGCGTCATGGGGATCTGACAATTCTTCTGAATCTTCTTCTTCAGAATCAGATTTATTAGCAGCTTTGAGTTTTTTAACTTTTTCCGGATTTTGATGTTTCAAACTATCAACAATTCTCAGGGGCTGTGAATTCTGTGGTCTGGTTTCCTGCTCTTCAATTGGATTATCAAAACCAGTTGCGATAACAGTGATAACAACTTCATTTTCAAATGCATCATCGGTAACTAATCCAAAAATAACATCGGCATCCTGATCAGCAGAACTTTGAATATAATCAGCGGCAGCTTGAGCGTCTAGCAGAGAGAATTGATCATCTGCCACGATATTAATAATAACACCTCTGGCTCCGCTAATGGGTTTATCACTCAAAAGCGGGCTTGATATAGCTTTTTTGGCGGCTTCCAAACCCCGATTCTCCCCTTTGGCCAAACCGGTACCCATAATAGCCCGGCCTTTATTCTTCATTACTGTTTTCAGATCAGCAAAATCAAGATTAATGACGCCTTCTAAATTTATTAAATTTGTAATACCACTGATAGCTTGTTTGAGTACATCATCTGCAATAGAAAATGCTTCATTCATAGTTGTTTTTGGTGATGCGATTTCCAGTAGTTTATTATTTGGGATCACCATTAGTGTATCGACATGCTTTTTTAATTCTTCTATACCGTCATCAGCGATTTTAGCACGTTTATTTCCTTCAAATCGAAATGGGGTGGTTACCACTCCCACCGTCAATACTTTCATTTCCTTGGCAATTTCAGCGATCACCGGGGCAGCACCAGTACCAGTACCTCCGCCCATACCGGCGGCAATAAAGATAAGATCCGTGTTTTCAAGCACACTTTTTATGGTATCCACATCCTCTTCAGCAGCCATCTTACCAACATCCGGTCGCATTCCGGCACCTAAACCTTTTGTGTTTTTTGATCCAAGTGGTATTGTTATATCAGCCTTGGACGAATTCAATACCATTACATCTGTATTCCCAGCAATATATTGTACACCTTGAACACCGTCTTCAATCATCCGATTAACAACATTTCCACCGCCGCCACCAACACCAATAACCTTAATGGTGGGAAGTCCTGTATTAACCGATTGTGACTGAATATTATTTACATCAATTGCCATCTGAACACCTAATTAATAATAATAACCCGAAAACAAATATCGCTGAACTTTACTTTTATCAGCTAATATTTTTCTAAAGAAAGCTAATTAAAACAAACCAAAAAAGTTTTTAACCAACTTTTTGAAACTTACTGCCACATTACTGAAAACATTATCTGTATTTTCTTTTAGAAAGGTTGTTTCCAAATCTGAATCAATACCGTATTTGATTAAACCTATTGCAGTTGAATATTTTGGTGATTCAACTAAATCACTAAGTCCTTGGATATTTGTTGGACCTCCAACACGGACCGGCATTCCAAAAACATCTTCAGCTAAAATATCAATGTCTTTCATTAAGCTGGAGCCACCGGTTAAGACTATTCCAGCAGCACTGGAAGGCGCACAACCAGATTTTTTAAGTTCATTTTGGATCAAATGAAAAATCTCTCTAAATCGTGCTTCAATAACTTCAGCCAATAGGCGTTTATCAATAATTCGATCTTCTCGGCCAGCAATCCCCTTCAAGGTTAAAGTTTCCCCTTTTTTGACATTGGAAATTAAGGCTGTACCATAATCGTGTTTAATTCGAATTGCCTCAATTTTAGTGGTTCTAAGACCGATCGCAATATCAGTGGTCACCTGCTTACCGCCTAAAGGTAGCACACTGGTGTGAATAATAGAGCCATTTTTATAAATGACCATATCTGATGTGCCACCACCAATATCCAATAAAACAACCCCTAATTCTTTTTCCTCTTCTTCAAGTATAGCAATACTGGAAGCAAATGGTTCTAAAACAATATTCTGTACGTTAAGCTCTGCACTGTTGCAGCATTGCACAATATTGGCCGCCGACGTAACAGAACCTAAAATAATATGTACTTTGGCTTCTAGCCGTCTTCCAGCCATTCCAACAGGATTATTGACACCATCCTGTCCATCAACAATATACTCTTGTATTAAAGTATGTAGTATTTCTTTATCCGGGGAATTAGTAGCTCTGGCAGATTCAATAACACGTTGGATATCTGATTCAGTGATGGTATCACCAGTGACTGCGACAACGCCATCCTTGTTCAGGCCCAGGATATGGTGCCCGGCGATGCCTGCGTAGACATTATTGATCTCAATACCACTTTTTAACTGACACTCATCAATGGCTTTCCGTATAGATTTAACCGCGGCACGTATATTGGTAACGACACCTCTATTCAGGCCTTCAGAAGGAGCTTCTCCGAAACCGATTACCCTAAAATTGTTATCAGGTGATACTTCTGCTGCAATTACACATATTTTAGTGGTACCAATATCTAATCCTACAACTACTCTACCGTCTTTATAGGGTGCGTCCTGCATCTCTTATTTTCAAATTAAATTAACTGATCTTGTGATCACAAAACATGAATGAAGGTATCATACCATAAAACCTGATTAATGAATTCGGATTTTGAAGTCCTCAACAACCAGTAAAATTCATAAGTTAATCAATGAAACTCTCTACCAATACAATGGTATTGTCAATATGAATCGGAGTACAAAATCAAATATTTAAAGATGTTTTTCTAAATTGAAATCAGTAAAAATACTTAAAAATGTTTATGATAATCATAAATATGCCGGGCATATGCCGGCAATTGTTCATCAAGTGTAAACTGTCGTGCCGCTTTAGCAGCTTCCAATAGTGTTTGATAGTAACCAATCTGTACTGTTAACCAGAGTTCGTTATTTAATTGGTCTCTGACCTCACCAATAAATGTGTTGTACCCTTTTAGTTTTAGTTTCTTTTTTTGTCTCAGTGCGTTTCTTTTACTGAGTAACCCCCCCACCTGAAAGGAGTACAATTTTTGTTTTAATTTTTTTCCAGGTACAACTTCTTTTTTAATAACTACTGCTGCTTCCTGATTCTTTTTTTCATCCCCGACTTTTTTTGAATCAGGATTTAAAGAAACTATCTTTGTTTTCTCTGTATTTGCCGGTCGAATCACCCGGATAACTTTATCTTCATAAATAACTGTAACTTCTGTGTTTTGACTATTTGAAAAACCCTGACCAGCTTCAACCGCCCTCGCTAATTTTTCATGGGCTCCCAAGCGAACTGTAAACCAGGTTCTGGTTTTGGTTTCCTGAATATACAGATTGGGTTTGAAATTCTTTTGCCTGAGATCTTTAATATAATTTTCAGCATTGATTTGATTTTTAAAAGCCCCTGCTTGAATATAATAATATTGCTGATCATTTTTATCCAACCCAGGTACTTCTTCCGTTAGCGTTGGCTTTTTTGTACTGAGAACCGGGTCAGGAAGTGTTATATTTTCTTGCTCAGGATCCTCCCATTGGGTTTGAACAACAGATGATTCCTGATTTTCACCAGAAAAAAGATTCCTAACCTGATCACAACTGATAATATTCAAAACAAAAACAGCTAAAAAAAGGATATAAATTCTGCTCCATATTGAAAATCGGTAGGTTTTCATTTTTTTATGCGAGAACGTATTTACCAAATAAAATAGATTATAGAATTTCATTTTATCTAAATCAATTTCAAGGTATGTGTCAATTTTTTAAACGTGATTATTCCTGATTTTTAGGGTTATTCAGCAATTATTAAATGTTTTTTTTATTAACAAATTATATTTTTTATTCAGAATTATGACTTTTCAGTACTAACTATTTTTTTTACCAATAATTAAATACACACCAATCTCCATAAGTAATTCACAAGCTATATAACTAATATAATTAAAGATTGACTATTTTTTTTGTCTGAGATATCACTCTACATATATCTTATTCTTTACCAACAATTAAAACAATACGAAACCATTGAGGATTTACATTGATAACCTGCCGGTGGTACTGTTTCCAAAATTATTTTTTTTATCTATTAGCGAAAAAATAATTTGTTTTACAATTCCTAACATGCTTCCACTTGCCAATTCATATTCCAATTTTTATATTAAACCTCAGTAGTAAATTTATATCTAATATATTATTTATTCACATTCTTTTATTTTCAAATAAAATCAGGGAATTAGCTGTTTTATATCTGGGACGGTTTTTGGTGTCAGTATAAAAACCTTGTTCCCATGATTATAGTATTAATATCTGAATTTACCTTTGCCTGGTATGGAAAGCAGGTAATAGAAAAAAAATCAATTTAGCAAAATTTAATTCCTGGTTACCTGAATGATTATCAGAAACATCAACACAAAATTAGTGTATAGCAGTCTTTTTATCCTGATTTGGACATTCTGTATTAACCCAGAACAAATTAAGGCACAAAACCAAATTCCACAAAACCCCAATCAGCTCCTGGCAAACTTGCTGAGCCAGATTGAACAACAAATGGTGAAGCACAATCAAGATATTTTAACCAACAACCTCACCCATACAAATGGCGATTTTGAAAATATTAAGAAAAATCTAAAAATTTTAATTGATGTTTTTATGCCTTTAACAGAAAGACTAAAAGCCCTACAAAAACAAGAAAAAACAATTCTGAACAAAACAAAAAATTTAGAAGATCAATATATTCCGCTAACCCCAAAGGAACAAGAAACCCAAAATCAAACTATTATCCAGGAACAACTCGAAACCAGGAACGACACACAAAAAACCCGGGATATTATCGCCCAGCAAAAAAACAATATTACAGCAAATAATGACTCTCAACCTAAACCGCAACCTAAAACAGTGGATACTATTAACCAGCTGTCCGATTACATCCATCAAGCTTTAAAAAATGAAAATCAGGCAATCAATCATTTACTCAACAGTCAACTTAAACAGGCCATTTCAGCAGAAAAAAAAGCCCTGGACCAAATAGAAAAAGCGTTGAAATTGATATCCCCTCAACAGCCTGAAAACAACCAAAAGCAAAATCAGGATCAACAAACTAAAAACAACCAGAAGCAAAATCAGGATCAACAAACTAAAAATAATCAAAAAAACCAACAACAGCCATCTGAAAAAAAAGCAGATCAACAATTAAGTGCCGAAGAAGCACTTAAATTACTGGCACAATTACAGAAAAAAGCTGAAGATGAACGAAAAAAACGTGAAAAAGAATACGGTGTAACACTGTCACCTCAACAATTACCGGTTGAAAAAGACTGGTAATTTAAAACCAGCAACCGATATGCTTCCTAAATTTCAAACACTAAATGGCATTTATCTACATATGCCTTTTTGTAAAAGCATATGTCCTTTTTGCGCCTTTTCTGTTTTACCCGATCAACCAAAAAAACATGCCAATTATTTGCATTTGATTCAAAACGAACTCGCTCTGCTAGAAAAAGAGTTACAAGCTGATTTTTCCAAAACAAATACTGTTTATCTGGGAGGTGGAACCCCATCGTTGATAGCTATCAACGAGTTAAAATCAATCATGGATCGGCTGAAATCATTAGTCACTAATCCAGCCTGTCAATGGTCAATAGAAATTAATCCGGAAGATGGAAACCTAAAATATCTGGAAAACCTGGTTTCCTTGGGCTTTAATCGCTTCAGTATTGGGATTCAGAGTTTTAACCCAGCTACTCTTGAATCCATCCAACGAAACCATACTGTAAAACATTGCCATTCAGTTTTAAATCGTGTTCAACAAATAAACTTAACCGATTTTAATGTTGACATCATGTTTGGAATCCCGGGGCAAACCATCCATGACCTTGAAAAAGATCTATGTATTGCGCTTGAATATGACCCAACACACATTTCAGCTTATATTCTGAATATCGAACCTAAAACGAAACTAAATCGGAAACCTGAATGGCGAAAATGGCAAATCGAACATGAATCATTGATAGCTGAACAGTATAAAAAGGTTATTGAGATATTATCCCAAAACGGACTTCAACAATATGAAGTTAGTAATTTTTCCAAACCAGGATTTGAATCCAAACAAAATATCATTAATTGGAAAGGGAAATATTATCTGGGTATCGGTCTGGGGGCACACTCCTTCATTAATAACTGCAGATGGGGAAATTTCAGACGGTGGAAAGAATATCAACAAAACCTAAAAAAAGAAGATCTTCCTATTGAGTTTTTTGATCCGTTGACCATATCACAATTGAGAGATGAATACCTGATGATTAATTTACGCCTGATAGACGGTATCAACTTAGATATTTTCAAGACCAATTTTAATTGTAAATTAGAGCAGTATTGTCAAAAAACAATTGATCAAATGAAAGGTCAGGGATTGATTATTCTACAAAATAACCAATTAAAACTATCTACAAACGGAATGCTTTTGACTGATGAAATTACTTTGAAGTTATGTACGATGTTGCCGGATTAACTGATATGCTTTTGAATAATAGCAACTAATGTCTCTATCTGCACCGGTTTCCCTATAAAATCGTCCATCCCGGCCTTTAAACACCTTTCGATATCGACTTTCTTCGTTTTAGCTGTCACTGCAATGATGGGTGTAAAATAGTTCAATTCCCCGGTTTGTTCCATCTTTCTGATTCTCCGGGTTGCCTCAAAACCATTTAATTCAGGCATCAAACAGTCCATAATAATCACAGCAAATTCTGTTTGATTGATTTTTTCTAATGCTTCATAGCCATTAGATGCTGTATCATATTGATAACCTTTTTTTTTCAACATACCTGATAAAACCATTTGATTGATATCATCATCGTCAACAATCAGTATCTTCTTATTTTTTAAATTGTGATTCAAAGTGAACCATTACATTGAAGGATTTAGTTCATCTGAGAGATGCCCCTAATTCGTTTTTTTTACTTTTTCTTAAAAAAGTCCTTAGCTTTACCAAGCAGAGCTGACCGTTCTTCCTCAGACATATTCATCACTTTATCTTTAAGTGAAGCAAGTTCTTTGGGATCAAGTCCTTTGATTTTATCCATGGCCGCTTTAAAAATACTATTATCATTCATATCCGGTTCTACAGCTGCTGATTCTGATTTTTTAAAAAATAGTATTTTATCATTGCCAATTTCACTTTGAATATCTTCTTCTGCCAATGTTTTAAGAACATCGGAAAGCTTCAGGTCATTTTTTTTACAAGAATCATAAATTGCCTGAAATGGCAGTGTTACCTTCTTTTCAGGAAAACCATTTTTACGGATTGATTGAATAATACTTTCGGAAATTTTATTCATGGATAATAAAATAAGAGAGGTTATTTAATTCAAATTTCTAATCAAATCTGCTTTTTTTATTGCATTTCTTAAGGCTTACTTAAAACCAATATTATTTTATTGTCTACAGTTTCGGTGTTTTTCAACTGCATTTTGTGTATTTAAATTTCATCAAATTATTCATAATAAATTGATTTCATTAGTGTAATTATCAAATAATTACTTTTAGAGAAATCTGAATTTTTTATTTTACAAGCAAAATAGTCTTGCATACTGGACATAATTTGTTCCATAATCTAAATTTATTAATAGTGAAATCTAAGTGATTTTAACTATAGCAATAGACATTGTTATTGTCTCATAATTAGATATGTCAACCAACTGTCATCCTTGAGCGCTGAATTGCGAGTAGGCGCAGCCTGAAAAGCGAAACTTGTGGCTTTGATCGAAGAATCTATTGCACATACAATTGAGATTCTTCGGTGCCCGTAGAATGACCAATAGTTGTAATCAGACTTATATCAATGATATTTGCTATAAAGTATAAGTTGGCCAAAGATAGGAAAACAGAAGATTCTATTGTGTTTGAATATCACAATCAAAAATTAAAAGGAGATACTATGAGCGATATTTCAGCAAACGAAGTACTGGATTGTTCCGGGCTATCATGTCCCGTACCAATTCTAAAGACTAAGAAGGCGATGAAGGGATTATCATCCGGACAGGTTTTAAAAATGACATCAACCGATCCTGGATCGAGTAAAGATATTGTTTCTTTTTGTAAAAGAACAGGTCATGAATTAGTGGAATCGGAAGAAGATGGTGGTTCAACACATTTCTTCATCAAAGCTAAATAGTCATAAATAAAGGAAAAGTGCAAAACCACTACCAGCGTTTTGCACTATTTTTCAAAAACCTATTTTATCCAACCACCAATATTAACCTAAAAGACTTAAAACATTTTGCGGTAATTGGTTTGCTTGCGCCAACATAGCAGTAGCAGATTGAGACATAATCTGGTTTCTTGTAAAATTAGCCATCTCTTTAGCCATATCCACATCTCTAATCACCGATTCAGAAGAGATCATATTTTCATTTTGGATACGTAAATTAGCTAAATTACTTTCCAGGGTATTTTTCTGAAAAGCACCTAATTTACCCCTCTCAAAAGTGACCTGGTTAATGGCTTCATCAATCAATTCTATTGAATCCTGGGCACCTTGAAATGTGAGAACATTAACATCAGCCAGACTATCATAGCCGGACTTGTTAGCGATACCTCTTCCCAAACCTTCAGGATTACTACCTCGAACTGAGATCCCCACTGTTTGATTCTGGTTAGCTCCAACATGAAATTTCATTGAATTTTGAGCCACAAAAACACGACCCACAGATTTACCTGTTTCTGGAAATTCTTCACCCGGTGCTACTTCTTCAGCATTAGGATCTTCCATATCAGAAACTTTACAGCCTGTTATGGGTTCATCTTTACCGTCTCCATAGTATCGAATACTCAATCCATCAACACATTTAGCACCTTTAACTCCGGTCAAAATCTGACCTTTTCCAATGGCTGATTCTCCGTTGATGGTCCCTTTAATATCCATTCCAGCTTCAGTGGTTTCAATTTGACCACTTTCCATTCCCAAAACACCTGCAGTACTGCTCATGACCTGAAATTTGTAATCAGAACCATATTTTCGATGAGTGGCTTTTATTTGACCACCTTCTGACAGCTCTATATTTATATCAAGTCCATTACGATTAACTTCATTCTGCAGATTTTGAATCAAGGTTTCCTTGGTATCATCTGCATTTGATTTGTAAACAGCCATCTTACCATCTTCAATAATGGTAATTTGTTCACCAGCTGTAACAATTTCCTCGGTTAAGGCAGTTGTGCCCATCGTAGTTGAACGCGATGACTCCTGTGTCACGTAGACATTAAAACCTTGTTCTCTGGAATCTCCAGTTTCTAATGAAGCATTGACAAATTCCAGATTTTCACCGGTCGTACTCCCGGAAGCACCTCTGGATCCATCCAGCAAACGCTTCGTTCCAAATTGCGCCTGACTGGATATCCGGGCAATTGTTTCCAAAGCGTTATCAATCTCTCCCTGATCCGCAGCCAACATCACTTCATCATTCACTCCTTCGTTTGATGCATGAATTGCCAACTGCCGTATGGAAACAAGTAAATTATTAACTTCTGAAAGATTAGCTTCCATAGTTTGCACTAAAGAAACCGCCATTTCAGAATTATCTATTGCCTGTCCCAATCCAGCAATCTGAGCTCGCATTTGCTCAGATATAACTAAAGACGCAGGACTATCTGCTGCTCTATTTATCTTCAATCCTGAAGATAATTTCTCAAGAGTCCTGGACATCTCTTTATTATTGTTGACCAGGTTTCTATGGGAATTTAAAGCACTTACATTATGATTAATTCGCATACTCATATGCAAAACCTCCTTGTACAATCAATTTTAATAACTATCCTAGCATCCATGTGAATAATTATTATCCCCTTATTGCCGCTATATAATCATCCATTATTATAAGTGGTCGCAGCAATTGACAATCATCTTAATACTTCTGAAAATGAGAAATCGAGAATTGATTTCTCATCCAGCAATCCACTTATTGTAATAGTTGCAGTACATTTTGAGGCAACTGGTTTGCCTGGGCAAACATTGCTGCAGAAGTATTATCTTTGATCATATTTTTTGTGTAGGTTGCCATTTCTTTTGCCATATCCGTATCTCTGATAACAGATTCAGAAGATATCAAATTTTCATTGGCAATTCTTAAATTTGACAAGTTACTTTCCAATGAATTTTTCTGAAAGGCTCCCAAACTACCACGGGCCTCCAATGTATCCTGCATCGCCTGATCAACCAGCATTAATGCATCTTCAGCTCCTTGATAGTTCCTGACGTCAATGTCGGCCAAGTTATCAAAACCGGATACATTTGCAACCCCTTTCCCAATGTTTTCAGGTAGTACACCGCCAATCGCAATATCGGCGTTTTGCTTACCATTTCCACCAATTTGAAATTTAATGGAATTTTGGGTTACAAAAACTCTACCAACAGAGACACCGCCTTCAGGAATTTCTGCTAATTCATTTGGTGGTTCCTCGCCTTCCACCCATTTGTCTGCAATTCGACAAGGTGGAATCAAATCAGAGTCGCCGCCTGTATAACGGACAGTCAGTCCTTCAACACATTTAGCACCATCAATTCCGCTTAAATACTGTCCCTTACCAGTGGCAGTTTCACCATTAATTGTTCCATGGACATCGTCACCCTTATCAGCCACTCTTAGTTCTCCTCCCATCTCACTGAGAATACCGGAAGAGCTACTGACAACCTGAAAACCGTGTCTGGAACCATATAATTTATGCGTCATGTTAATTTTTCCTGATTCATCCAAATTAACATCAACTTTTATCCCTTTTTGATCAACCGCATTTCTAAAATTTTGAATAAAAGTATCAGCCGTATCATCAGAATTTGACGTATATCTGGCTTGTTTACCGTCTTCAATGATGATCAACGTTTCACCCGCGTCTAAAATATCCTGTGTGACCGCAGTAGATCCCAACACATTGGTTTTAGTAGCAGCTGATGTTATTTTTACATCAAAACCCTCTTCCCTGGAATCACCAGTATTGGTTGATGCAGAAATGTATTTCAAATTTTCACCGGTGGCATTTCCAAATGTGCCATTTGTACCATCCAACAATTTCCTTTCACCAAATTGAGCTGATCGGGCTATTCTTTCTATATTTCCAATAGCATTATCTATCTCTTTTTGGTTCGCGGTTAAACTTGAATCGTTATGTGCCCCCTCATTAAGTGAATGTAAAATGAGTTGACGGATATTACCCAAGAGAGAATTAACTTCTGATAAATTCGCTTCAGCAGTCTGAATC